>Ga0181526_10001242_pt1 | contig 24716 bp, 20 predicted proteins | sample PEATcosm2014_Bin_35_FD_119750 | JGI IMG/M metagenome (GOLD analysis project Ga0181526, IMG submission 119750) | Peatland microbial communities from MTU Mesocosm Facility, Houghton, MI, USA - PEATcosm2014_Bin06_30_metaG | ecosystem: Environmental > Terrestrial > Soil > Wetlands > Peat | place...
AAGACTTCATGCTCTGCTACTGCCCATAATCCACCGGTGTGGTCGCCATGAACGCTTACGATGTGATCGATCGTCCTGCCGTCAACCGGCAGCGTCCACGGAACAAACCGAATCCCGTCAAACCTGTACATGCCTTGGGAAACGGATGTGAGCCAAAGGAAGCCATCCGAGGTCTGCGCGACTGAAAACATGCTCGCCGGCGCCGAGCCATCTTGTATTCGCCACGAGGTGTGGATGTACTGGGTGAGACGCTTGTTCGGATCGAGGGCGTGAACCGGGGCTGTCCGTGAGATCGGGAGAATTAGACTTCGAGAACGGCCACGAGTTCGAGCGCCTGTGTAGCGAACGCACCCAGCTAGCAAGGGAGTTGCTGCTTAGCGAGCATCGTTAGCTGTCCCTACTTAAGAGTTTCCTGAAATCCGGCCAGAGCGGTTCTGCTGCCTTTCTACCGGTAGTGACGCGCGTTCCAACGCCCTTAAGCTGCGCGGCAAGAATTGCATGGACTTGATTATGGGCGTATCGAGAGTTACGGTGATCGGAAATGTTCTGGCAGTCCCGCAACCAGAAGTAGCTGAGGCCTAAGTAAACCTGCGAGTTTTCCAACCTGCTATACCCGATAGGGAATGAATCAGCGTTGTCCCAGAAAAATGAAACATGTCATCGGCCTACACGGAATTGCCAAGGTAAACGAGGCCATGGCGGAGTCATTCGTGTCCGTAGTCCAGAAATGACTTGAGCTTGAGGGAGCGCGCGGGGTGGCGCAGCTTGCGCAGGGCCCTGGCTTCGATCTGGCGGATGCGCTCGCGGGTGAGGGCAAAGCACTGGCCCACTTCCTCCAGCGTATGTTCCGAGCCGTCTTCCAGACCGAAGCGCATCTTGATTATCTTCTCTTCACGCCGGGTCAGGGTGTGCAGCACGTTCGCGGTCTGCTCCTTGAGGTTCACGTTGATGACAGCCTCGGCGGGCGAGATCACGGCGCGGTCCTCGATGAATTCGCCGAGGTGGGCATCTCCCTCTTCACCGATCGGCGTCTCCAGCGAGATTGGTATCTGCCTCCACTTCAGCACCTTACGCAACTTGGCCACCGGAATGTCCATGCGCTTGGCAATCTCTTCTGATGTGGGTTCGCGGCCCAGTTCCGTAACCAGTTGCCGCGAAGCACGAAACAGCTTATTGACGATCTCGACCATGTGCACCGGCAGGCGGATGGTGCGCGCCTGATCGGCAATGCTTCGGCTGATCGCCTGGCGAATCCACCACGTCGCGTAGGTAGAAAACTTGTAGCCGCGGCGGTATTCGAACTTATCCACCGCCTTCATCAGGCCGACGTTGCCCTCCTGGATCAAGTCGAGCAAGTGCAGCCCGCGATCGCCATATTTCTTGGCGATGGAAACCACGAGGCGCAAATTGGCCTCGATGAGCTCGTGTTTGGCCTGTTCCGCGTTCATCTCGCCTTGTGTGATTTCCTGCTGGGTGCACTGCAGCTGCTGGAAACTAACGCCGGCATCGCTTTCCAGCCTTTCCAGATCGCCGCGACACTGACGCCGTGTCTTGCGGTAATCTTTCTTCAATTCTGCACTGCACCTGCTCTCAGCCTTCCTTCCCAGGTTGCTGACCTGGCAGTCGAGCGTGCGCATGATGTCCACGGTTCTATTCAGCCGATCAATCAGGCGTTTGCGCTCGCAGCTGCTGAGACCGAGGTTGCGGACGATGAGCGAAATTCGAACGATCTCGCGGCTCAAGCTGAATCGGCAGCGGCGGTATTCGCGCGCTTTCTGTTTTGCCGCGATAGTCGATAGCCGTCCGGCCAACCGGTTGGCTCTTTTGTAATGCTTTTGCAACTGGTCGATGCGGTGCGTAATCTCGTTGAAGCAGTTCTGTAGGCTCTCCTCCGTGATCTCATTCTCATCGAAGACCACAATTTCTTGGATCGAGCGTATGCCGCGCTTCAAGTCCTCGCCAATGACAAGGATTTGTCGGATCACAAGGGGAGAGCGTGAAAGCGCCTTCAGCGCGCGTACCTGTCCACGCTCGATGCGCTTCGAAATGTCCACTTCCTCTTCGCGAGTGAGCAGAGGCACAATGCTCATTTCGCGCAGGTACATGCGCACTGGATCGTTGGTCTTTTCAAGAGCGCCTGGGGACAGCTCGAGCTCGCCGGCTTCCGCTTCTTCTTGAAACTTTGTTTCGAGAGCCGAGGAAGTTAGTGGGGGCTGACCCTCAAGCACGTCAATGCCCCGCGTGCCGATGGTGGCGAGCAGGTCGTCCAGGTCCTCCGTGTAGTGGACGTCGTGCGGAATCGGCTCAAACACCTCGGTGTTCGTGAGATGGCCTTTTTCTCTTCCGGCATCGATGGGTTTCGTAATGTCGGGAAGAGGCAAACGGAATTCCTTTTCAGCGCCGTCCTGCATGGGGAAAAGGGTGCTTTGTTGATCTGCAGCGTCAACTTCGATTCGAAGTGCCGAAATCAAAACTGAACGATGCTAGCACGGGGTGCCGGCATGTGGTAGTGCTTCGGCACTCTCGCAGCCGCTGAGCATCCGGCGGGTGTACGACTTGGGGAACGAGGCACATTAAGGGCGAAAATGAATTGGCCTGTCGGCCCTTCAGGCGTGGGTCACATTTTCCAGCAGACAACTGTGCTTATTGAATTGCTCCTGAATGGAACTTTTTCCAAGTTGACTATCGCCGCCGGGAAATTGCATATTGCAGCGTTCGCACATGCCGAGGAGGGGCATTTTCTGCACTATCTCAAGCTTTCGCTTTGCCACGACTCTAGTTTACGCCCTCTTGCTAGCCGTTGTACTCCACCTGTGGGCCACGTCGCAGACGTGTGTTCCCAAATCTGTGTCGAACTCTTTCAGCACCCACCAAACCAAACCGGCCTTTTGCAAATATGAGCAATACGACACAGACAGGCGTGAGTACAGAGCCCGACAATCACAATATGACTGACCAGACCTTTTACACTTTATCCGGCAACCCCCCTGTTTGGGGATGTACGCTTTGTGACTGGAGATTCACGATGGCGGACGTAGTCCCGTCATTAGAGCAAGCCAGAGCCGCCCATATGAAACACCCCTGCCCGGCCGATCCACAAACCAAAATGGACCGGACAAGGCTGCAGTAAAGTGGCAAGATTTATTTCCAGCGGGATTTGTGTCCAGTGAATATTCCTGAATTGCTTGCAAAACCAGCAGGCGTTGCCGGGCGTGATCGGAATGCTTACTCATCTATCAGTTCCTGTCCGGGATATTCGGCCTCATAATAGAAGGTCAAGCTCCTGATGGCCCAAGCAAGCCGATTCCCATCGGTCACGCCCCACCTTTCCCCTAGTGTCAGTTTGAAAGTGCAGCGGAAAAAGTACAGCCCGCAGGGGGGAATCGGTTCCATCCGACTCCCGAGGGTTCCTGTGGGCTTCCCTACCAACTTGGAACATGGCAGTTTGCGGCAGCGAAGCAAATAATGTCTGTGACCGGCATCACGTCGGGGGTTGTGCAGTTTTGAACTTTATTGGCAGTGAAACGGGGGTCGAAGCATATCCGGCTGGCAGACGTGTTTGGCTTCTTCTTGGATCATCTGCTCTGCACCCCGGCAGCGGCACACCGTTAGAAAGCACTTAAGGCAGATGGATTCGACGTTGCCGTTATCGGGATAGCGATGGGCAAAAGCGTGGGCTGGAGTGTTCATATTCCCCCAAAGTCCGCCGTGAGATGTGGTCGGCCATTGCCCCCACAGGAACAATCTACTTTCCGCATAATCCTCGATTCGATCAAAGGGCGATATGACATCCATCACACGTGGTCGTGCCACTTTAGCGTGATTGGCGATTGGAGGGGTTAAACGGTTAAACAGCAAAAGCACAGCCCGTGGTGGCCCACGGGCTGAGACTCATCAGGAGATCTGGGTGTACGGGAGAAGATTCCGATTCCTGACTGGTTGTCAGTGTTCACGGTACGGACTAGCGACAATCGCCGTCAGTGATCTGCATCACGGCGGAGTATTCTAGCAGGATGCTGAAAAAGTACTCCCCATCCACAGCGCACGTGTGCTAGGAAAGCAGCATGCGAGGAACGGATCACCAGCAAAGCCACATGTTCAGTTATTTGTCCCCAGAGGCGCGGGTGCGCAAGGATCATCCGCTGCGTGCCATGCGGACGATGGTGGACGAAGTTCTGCGGGCGCTGTCGGCGCAGTTTGACCGGATGTACGCCCGCGAAGGCCGGCCGTCGATTGCGCCCGAGAACCTGCTGCGGGCGCAGTTGTTGCAGATGCTGTACTCGATCCGCAGCGAGCGTCTGCTGATGGAAGAGATTGATTACAGCGTGCTGTTTCGCTGGTTCGTAGGTTTGAACTTGGACGAGGAGGTGTGGGACGCTACGACCTTCACCAAGAATCGGGACCGGCTGCTGGAGGCCGAGGTCGCCAAGCAGTTTCTGGCGCAGGTGGTGGAGCAGGCGCGGGCCCAGAGCCTGATCTCGGATGAACACTTCACGGTGGATGGCACCTTGCTGGAAGCGTGGGCGGGAATCAAGAGCTTTCAGCGCAAGAATGGCAAGAATCCGCCGTCTCCCGATGATCCCGGCAATCCCACGGTGAACTTTCATGGCGAGAAGCGCTCCAACCGGACGCACGCGTCGAAGACCGATCCCGAGGCCCTGTTGGCGCGCAAGGGCGCAGGCAAGGAGGCGAAGTTGAGCTACCGCGGCAATCTGCTAGTGGAAAATCGTAATGGGCTGATCGTGAATGCCATGGTGTGGGAAGCCAGCGGGACGGCCGAACGGGACACGGCGTTGCTGATGCTGGAACAGATCGCCGGTACCCAGCGGGTGACCGTGGGCGGTGACAAAGGCTTTGACACGGCCGACTTCATCTCCGAGTGCCGCCACATGCAGGTCACACCGCATGTGGCGCAGAACGACGGTCGGCGCGGTGGCAGTGCCCTCGACCAGCGGACGACGCGTTATGCAGGCTACGGCATCAGCCAGAAGAAGCGGAAGCGGATCGAGGAATGTTTTGGCTGGCTCAAGACCATTGCGCTGCTGCGGAAGGTACGACATCGCGGGTTGTTCAAAGTAGATTGGGTGTTCATCTTCGCTTGCGCGGCCTATAACTTGGTCCGCCTGCGCAACCTGTCCATGCAGGGGGCGTGAGCCGAGTCCGAAGTGTGTCTGCTGAATGCAAGAAAGCTTCAGCAGACAGCAGAGCAAAGCTAGAACGAACTCTTTCCCTTCTCCCTCGGTGACCAAAGCAGGACAGAGTTCATGCAAATCAGAGGTTTTTCAGCAGCCTGCTAGACAACCCTGTTCTCTCCCGACCAGTCGTGGACTCCTTTGGACGCTGTGGATGTTATGCCCAGTTTTGAGGTACCTATTTGCGTATGGGCAACAGCGGGCACCCGGGGTGGGGAGGCACGGGCAAATTAAGGCCAATGGTTGGCTTGACCTTTCGGTGCTGTCTTAATTTGCCCATTACGGGCGGCGCTGATTTTCTAGGATGGCATCCAACTTGCCTTCTATCCGTTCCAGAGAAGCGATGATTCTTGCCGTATCCTTGCGAACGAATTTGCGACGGAGGACGAACAACGCCACCCAAGCGATGGCAAGCAGCAGCACGAGCATGAATCTGAGGTCGAACATAGTCTAGAAAGTATAAAAAGTATAATCTGCCGTTTAACCCGTGGATGGTAATGCCGAATTAGGACGGTACCGCAGGCTCGGATCTCAAAGGTTTGCTGCCAATTTCTGACTTAGCTCCCCGCCCAATACCATCTCCCACCTCCGATGCTGTCCTGGACGTTGGCGAACGCTACTGCCGCCAGCCAAGAAAGGACACGCATGGCAACCAAAGCAACGAAGGCCAAGAAACCCGCCAAGAAGGCCGCCAAATCCACGAAATCCACCAAACAGTCTCACGTTCCCACTCCCTGGCTCAAGCTGAGGCAGATGTGGGAATCAGGGGCATCGTATGAGGCAATGGCCAAGGCCACGGATGCACATTTTGACCCGACCAAAGCCGACCCCACAAAACCCACCCGTGCCAAGATCTGGAAGGCCCGGAACATCGGAGTGAACACCAATGGCAAGGTGGTCAAGTTTGGGGCTCGTGGCAAGCTGGCCAAGGAACGGGCATCGAAAGGCAAGTTGAAGGGGGTGAAAAAGGCTGCCGGGAAGGTGAAGGCTACGAAGAAAGCAGCCAAGAAGGCACCGGCACAGGTCGAGGGCAAGGCCGAACCGTCCAGCAGCACGGAAACGGCAAGCAAAGGAACGTCAGAGTAGCTGCAGTGAGGCCGGAACGCCGAAAACAGGTGTTGAGCTGTTCCTGTCCTGTCCCGCTATTTGCCGCCCAAATGAAAGGGCTGACCAGAATCGGTGCATGAGGTAAACTCTCCAGGTGGAGGAGACAATGCGTCGGTTTGCAATGCTGATGTTGCTTTTGGTCACGATTCCACAGGTTGGGTTGAGCCAAGCGGCTACGGTGCTGGGTGCGGCAACTGAGCTTGGCAAAAGTCTCATCTCCAGCGACTTCTTGACGGAGGTTTTTAAGTGGGTGACGGCTAAACCATCAGCGGAGCAGCAGGCGAAGCCCAAGGTGGTGTCCCTATACTCTGACCTGCTAGGGTTGCGCACCACGAGAAACAGTCTTATTCGAGACTTGGAAAACCGTCTGAAAGAACTTCAGACATCGCAGCAGTGCGGGGTAGCCTGCGACCAAATGAAAGCTGACTCTGATCAGCTCGGGTCTTTGCTGTACAAGTTTGGCCAAGATTACCAAGCCTTAGCAATCTCCCTCGACCAAGCGGCACCGAGTATGAGTAATTTTGGGGTGGTTTACAGCACTAGCAACTCCGGCGCTATTCAACCGATGCGGGCAGGAAATATGTCGGCGCTCACCAAGCAGCAGGTTACTGAGATTCACAACAAGCTTGTGGCAAACACGCTGAACTTCGAAAAAACTCTCCAAAGTTATCGCAGCTTTGTGAAGCAGCATTACCCTGACGCCCTCGATCTGGCTCAACCCGCAACTTAAGGCTCAGAGCCCTGGTCGGCTGAGCGTTCCATACATCCTCCCTTCCCCAGCCGTCGCCACGGTGGCCTTTTTCGCATATTTCGAGAGCAATGGAGCGGAATTTCTCTGCCATTGAGACTACGTGGCGGAGGGAGGTGAATTCGAACTCCGGGTACGCTTTTTGTAATCCGATTATATTCAGCGTCTTAAGAACTTCCCTCGACGCGATCTAGAGTTGACTTCACGGAAGCACACCGCTAACGTGTCGGCGAACCAAGCCGGTGAGTAGGACGCGGCTTAAAGAGGAGAATCGGATGCGTGAGCGAACTCGGCAGTGTCGTCTGGAAGAAGCAAACTCTAAAGGCGTGCCATCCATAAACATCGACTCTTATCCCAGTCAAATGGAGTGCGCAAGCCCCTCGGTCGCCAGGTCTGTGACATGCAATGCGTGAGGATCCTCGCGATTGCTCCGCTTGATGGGCCGAGATGCGTGATGCTGCTCACAGAAACCGACGGCCCTTCAGGCCCAACATTGTTTTGGGGCAGTGCCGTACGACCTCAGCGGGCCCGCGGCGACAGGGTGCGCCGGTCGCTACCCGCTCGCGGTCGCCGGGAGCAGCAAAGTGCGTCTTCCAAAGCTGACGACGTTACGCCGGACCTCGCAGATCATCTTCTTTCTGCTGTTCGTATTTCTCCTGCTTAAGACGGAGTTTCGCGGATCTTTGCATGCGGCTGAAGCTGATGTCCGCATTCCTTATCCGGTGCGGCTGTTCTTTCAGATCGATCCGCTGGTGGCATTGGAGAATGCTCTTTCCAGCCGCGCGTTGTACCACGGATTGCTCTGGTGCCTCGTATTGCTGATTCCGACGCTCTTTCTCGGTCGCTTCTTTTGCGGCTGGATCTGTCCGCTTGGCTCGGTCCATCACTTCTTTGGCAGCCTGAAATCGGAGTGCAAACGCGGCAAGCGCCTAATCGAATCCAACCGGTACAAGCGCTGGCAGACGACGAAGTATTACCTCCTGATTGCCGGCCTCGTTGCAGCACTGCTGGGCGCCGGAATTATCGGCTGGCTGGATCCGATCGCGCTGCTGGTGCGTTCGTTGGCGCTCTCTATTTTGCCCGCGACGAATTATGCGATGAGCGCGATGTTGCACGCGATGGAGCACAGCCGCCTCGCACCTGTGCAGACCATGGGCAGCGTGTCGCACTTTGCCCTTGGAACCTGGCTGCTGACTTTCAAGCAGGTTTATTTTCGGCAGGCAATCTGGCTCGGACTCATCTTCATTTTCCTGGTCGCACTGAATTTTCGTATCACGCGGTTTTGGTGCCGCGCGCTTTGTCCGCTAGGCGCGCTGCTGGGCATCGTCTCACGGTGGTCGGTGTTTGGACTGGTGAAGCATGCCGAGCACTGCAAGGACTGTGACCGCTGTCTGCTGCACTGCCAGGGCGGCGACGATCCGATCGGCGGAGTCCCGTGGCGACAGGCGGAGTGTCATCTCTGCCTGAACTGTGTTGCCGACTGTCCTGAGGGCGGTCTGCAATTCAAGTTTTTCGCGGCACAAAAATCGCTGGGTGCGAACCTGCCGCGTCGCAAACTGCTTACTAGCCTGGTGGCAGGAGCGGCGATTGTTCCGCTGCTGCGCGGCACGCCGGGATTCGCCGTGCAGCGCAACGAACGCTTGCTGCGTCCTCCGGGAGCGCTCGACGAAGATTACTTTCTGTCGCGCTGCATCCGCTGCAGCGAGTGCATGAAGGCCTGCCCGAACAACGCCCTTCAACCTACGTTGAACGAGGCCGGGGTGGAAGGTCTGTGGACGCCAATTCTTGTGCCGCGAATCGGCTACTGCGAGACCAGTTGTGTATTGTGTGCCGAGGTCTGTCCTACCGGAGCAATCTGGGAGATTACGTCGAAAGAGAAAGGATGGGCTGAGTCGGAAACTACACATTCCGACAAACCAATCCGAATTGGCACGGCGTTTTACGATCGCGGACGATGTCTGCCGTGGGCCATGGCCACGGAGTGCATCGTCTGCGAGGAGTGGTGCCCGACCTCGCCCAAAGCCATCTACCTGCAGCCCGCGCAGGTCGTCACCGCTGACGGCAGCCTCAAACTGGTGAAGCAACCGTACCTTGATCCCAGCCGTTGTGTGGGCTGCGGTGCCTGCGAGTACGCGTGCCCGGTGCAGGACCATCCGGCGATTTACGTGACCAGCATTGGCGAGAGCCGCTCCTGGACTAACCAGTTCCTGCTGAATCGCAGCAAGGAGAAGGCAAGATGACCGGCGGACGGTCAACAGTTCGCTCGATATGCAGTGTCGCGTTTTGCGTGGCCCTCCTCGCCAGCGGAGCTTGCAGCCGGCGACAGCAGGACCCGGCCGCGGCTTTCCCCGCGTCGAATGATGTTGCGGGCTGGACCAGAACATCCAATGTCCGCACTTTTGAGGCTGCGGACTTGTGGAAGTACATCGACGGCGAAGTCGAGAAATACCTGAAAGCCGGGGTGCAGCGAGGGTCGACCGCCGACTACAAGTTCCAGAACAAGGTCGAGGCCGTCGTAGATATTTACACGATGTCTAATGCGGATGGCGCCGCACAGGTCTTCAACTCAGAGCCCCCCGGCGATGCAAAGCCTGTTCAACTGGGCGATGCTGCGCGCCTTTTCAGCCAGAGCCTGGTCTTCCGCAAGGGACGCTATCTGGTGCGCATTGTGGCCTACGAAGAATCGCCGGCGGCCCCGCAGGCGTTCCTCGCTCTAGGCCGCGGTATTGGACAGCAGCTTGGTGAGTAGTGGGGCGGTTTGTCACTGCAAACGCTATGCGGTTTGGAGTATGAGTAAGCTGAAGTAGTTTTTCGGCAGTTTGTCGGCCGAGCCCGTTATGAGAAGAGACGAGGGCACAACGCGACGAGATTTCCTGCGAACCTGCATAACAGGTACTGCTGTTCTCAGTGTCAGCAGCGGTGGAGCTCTCCTCGACGCTGCTGAGCAAACATCGGCTCTTGCGAAGTCCAAAGTGGTGGTCGCGCGCGACCCAGTGCTGCGTGGCGCGGCAAGCACGGTGGACTCCCAACGTGTTCTGAAGTTGCTCGACCAGGCCATGCAGACGCTCTTCGGCGCCGATCACCCGGCCGAGTCATGGAAGAAAATGGTGCGTCCCGGCGAGCGAGTGGGATTGAAGGTCAACGCCCTGGGAGGACGCGCGTTCTCCAGCAATCTTCAATTGGTGGAGGCGATCTGCGAGCGCTTGCAGGAGGCAGGGATCAAGGCGCGAGACATTATCATCTTTGACCGCGACACGGAAGAGCTGGAGCGCTCCGGGTTTCATATCTCCACCGAGGGCAATCGCATTCAGTGCTTCGGCACCGATCAGCTCGGTTATGAGGACGACCTGGTGACGTACGGCAGTGTCGGCAGCCGGTTATCGAAGATCCTCAGCCGAAACTGCGATGTCCTGATCAACCTGCCGGTGCTGAAGGACCACGACGGCGCTGGCGTGAGCATGGCGCTGAAGAACATGTACGGCGTGATTCACAACCCGAACAAATACCATCCCAATGGCTGCAATCCGTACATTGCCGACGTGAACATGTTGCCCGACATCCGGACAAAGATGCGGCTAACGATCTGCGATGCGACCACGGCCACGTATGAAGGCGGCCCGGGCTACAAGCCGCAATATAGTTGGAAGAACAATGCGCTGATCGTTTCGCCCGATCCGGTGGCGCTCGATTATGTCGGCTGGCAGATGATCGAACGCAAACGCGCTGAAAAGGGATTGAAGACGCTGGAAGCGGAAAAGAGAGCGCCGCTCTACATCGCGACGGCAGCCGATGCGCAGCATCGGCTGGGCACGAACGATCCGAAGAGGATCGCGGTCGTCGAAGTCTAAGTCAGTCTGTGAATGAGGTTGGACATGGCAGGCGAGCTCAATTCGCTGGCCGACGTGAAGTTCCCAGACGTGAGCCCGGTCAACCCACATGTCCGCAGCTCCGAGTTGGACTCAACGCTTGACCGGCGTTGCTTTCTGAAGTGCGCGGTGATGGCGGGGGCGGCATGCACCCTCGATGCATTTGCCCAGCCGCTGACTGCAATCCTGCCGTGGTCTGGCGCGTCCGCCCAAAGCGACTCGCAATTCGTCGTCGAGGCCAGGTTCTACGAGAAGCTCCAAACCAAAAAGATCAAATGCAAACTGTGCCCGCGCGAATGCACGGTAGGCGATCGCGAGCGCGGATACTGCGGCGTGCGGGAGAATCGCGGAGGGACGTATTACTCCTTGGTGCACTCACGTGTCTGCACCGCGCACATCGATCCCATCGAGAAGAAACCGTTGTTCCACTACCTGCCGGGCTCGCTGGCCTTTTCACTGGCCACGGCCGGCTGCAACGTGAACTGCAAGTTCTGCCAGAACTGGGACATCTCGCAGGTGCGGCCGGAGCAGGTCCGAGCCGACTACGCACCGCCGAAGACGGTTGCTGAACTGGCGAAGCAATATGGCTGTCCGACGATAGCCTACACGTACAGCGAGCCGGTCATCTTCAGCGAGTTCCTGATGGACACCGCTGATGCCGGGCATGCCGCCGGCGTGCGCAGCGTGGTCGTATCCAACGGCTACATGCAACAGAAGTCACTGCAGGCGGCGTACGGCAAGATGGACGCCGTCAAGATCGATCTGAAGTCGTTCTCCGAGTCGTACTATCGCGACGTAGTTTGCGGCGAATTGAAGCCGGTGCTGGATTCCCTGGTCACGTTGCGGAAGATGGCCAAGTGGACGGAGATCGTCTATCTCGTCGTGCCCACGCTCAACGACAGCGACGCAGAGTTTCGTGGGCTCGCTGGCTGGATCAAGACGAATGTGGGCGCCGATGTGCCGCTGCACTTCACACGATTTCATCCCGAATATCTTCTAAAGAACCTGCCGCCAACACCGGTTCCTACGCTGGGGCGCGCCAAGGCGATTGCCGACGCCGAGGGGCTGCACTACGTCTACATCGGCAACGTTCCCGGGCATCCGGCGGAGAACACGTACTGCCCGAAGTGCCGCAAGCTGCTGGTGGAACGCATGGGATTGACGACCAGCCAAATGTTGATTCAGAAAAACAGTTGTCCGTTCTGCAAGCATCCGATTCCGGGCATATGGCACGCGTGAGTGAGGAGGTTCGTCATGCGGACTCGATTTACATTTGCTTGGCTGGTGGTCACGTTGCTCGCGGCCTTGGCCGTCATCGTGCCAGAATGCTCCCGCGGCTCCAGTCCGGAAAATGTACGGCAGGCCGGTGTCGCCGGCGCATTCTATCCCGCCGACAGCAAAGCGCTGACGACGATGATCGACGACATGCTGGCGCACACCACCACCCCGAACATCACTGACCCGATTATTGCTGTCATTGCTCCTCATGCCGGGTACCCATACTCCGGCCCCGTGGCTGCGTACACCTATTCCGCGTTGAAGGGACGAAAGTATTCGCGCGTGGTGGTGATTGCACCGTCGCATTACGAAGCCTTCGACTTCACGTCCGTCTTTGACGGCGACGCTTACGCGACGCCGCTCGGCAACGCCGTGGTGGATAAGACCTTCGCACTGCAGTTAGCCAAGATGGACCCGAGCATCAAGCTTTCCAGCCGCGGCCACACGCCCACATCGCAAGGGGCGGAGCATGCGATTGAGGTTGAGCTGCCCTGGTTGCAGCGTGTGCTGGGTAACTTCCAACTTGTGCCCATCGTCATGGGTGACCAGAGCTACGAAAGCAGCCGCGCTCTGGGAGTGGCGCTCGCCAAGATGATCCACGGTAGCGACACCCTCATCCTCGCCAGTTCGGATCTGTCGCACTACCACACTTACGATGAGGCAGGCGCAGAGGATCATAAGACGCTGGCCGCACTGCAGGACTGGGATTACTTCAGCATGTCTCGCAATTTTGCAATGCGCGTTTGGGAAGCTTGCGGAGGAGCACCCATCGTGGCGGCGATGATCGCTGCCGAACGCATGGGAGCGAACCAGGCTGAGCTGCTGAAGTACGCCAACTCGGGCGACACGACTGGCGACCACTCCCGCGTGGTGGGATACAGCGCGGTCCTTCTGCTGAAGACGCAGAGCCAGCGCAGCGCGGAGCAGCCGTTCTCCCTGAGCTCTCCCGACAAAGACGAATTGCTCACTCTGGCACGCAAGTCGGTCGAACAAGCGGTGCGCACGGGAAAGCCGTACGAAGTCCCCGCCAGCTCCAGCACCACGCTCAACCAGGAGCGCGGCGCCTTTGTGACCTTGGCCAAAGCCGGCCAGTTGCGCGGCTGCGTCGGTTACACTTCGGCCAGCAAGCCGCTCTATGTGACGGTGCGCGACACGGCCACACTGGCTGCCTTACGCGATTCTCGCTTTCGGCCAGTTACCGCATCGGAGCTGGGCATGCTCGAGTACGAAATCTCGGTGCTCTCGCCGCTGCGGCGTGTGATCGATGTCCGGCAGATCAAGGTCGGACAGGATGGACTGCTCATGAAGAACGGGGATTACGAAGGCCTCTTGCTTCCTCAGGTGCCTACGGAGGAAGGATGGGATCGCCAAAAATTTCTTGAGCAGACGTGCATCAAGGCGGGGATGCAAACCAACTGCTGGAAAGACGAGAACACCGACATCTTCATGTTTACCGCCGTCGTATTTGGTGAGCCCAAGGTGCCTCCGCCTCAGCCGCCATTGGCTCCCGGCTCAGCTTCGCGGCCAGGACAGCCGGCGCCAGGTTTATCGCCGCGCTGAACCACGCCGCCTTCCAGAAGCCGAATACCGGGATGAGGTATCCGCTGAGCAGCAAAGCGCCCGCACAGCCACCCAGCAGATCCCAAGCATACAGCGTTCCCACTCCGCGCTGGGCGCTGTCATCGCGAAGATAAATTCCGGTCGCAACCGGAAACTGGTATCCACCGAGCAATCCGCTGAGAACAGCCAACAACGGGAAGACGAGCTGCGCCGTCAGCAAAGTCGGGATCCCGCCGGAACTCTGCGCGAGCAACGTGATCACCAACATTAGGGCCGGCACTGATGCGGCCAGAAGCAATTGAATGGATGCCGCGCTTACCATTAGGCCGATATCGACGCCGGAAGCCACATGACGAATAGCCAGCCAACTTCCCAAGGCGATGCCTGCCATAAACATGGCGATGAGGACGGCGAGCTGGTGATAAACGTACCCGTAGACGGACTGAAACAAGAGCAGGAGAAAGATCTGCTGCGCCATCAGCGTGAAGCCCGTCGCAGTCACACAAAAGACCGCGGCAGCGCGAGCGCGTTTTTCGCGGACGCGACGAGATGCCAGAATAATCGTTAACAGCGCCAGCAGCGTACAGCTCCCAACCAGCGAGCTGCTAAAACTACGTTGCGCCGCCGCTCGGAACCAGCGAGCGTAAGCGGAGTGGAACTGCACGCTCCAGAGTTCGACGCTGAAGTAGTACGCGATGGGCGCGAAGTCACGATTCACCGGCGTTTCCGGCAATGGCTGCAGTTGCTCGTGCACCTGAGCCATGCGATCCGGCATCATGCGAAAGGGCAGAAAGTATTCGCGAACGTAGCGCGTTTCCACATGCCGGGTCTGCAATCGGGAAATCAAGGTTTGCGGATTCTCAGTCAGTACGCCCGGCTGCATCGCAGCGAAGAAATGAATCGTTTCGCCAGGAATGATTGCGGGCTGAGGGAATACCTGCCGCAGCGTGTGCTGAATACAGCGCAGAAACGCCGCCAGATCGGGGCTGATGTAGTCCTCGGAGGAGCGCAGTTGCAGCGCCAGCAGTCCTCCCGGAGCCAGATGCTCTCGCGCGGACGCGAAGAACTCACGGGTGTAGAAACGATTCAACTGCGCGGTTTGCGGATCGGGCAGGTTGAGAACGATTACGTCAAATCTCTCGGCGGTTGCCTTCAGATAGTGCCGTCCGTCCGCATAGTGCACGTGTACGCGAGGATCAGAGAACGACGCAGCTTGCTCCGGAAAAAATTGGCGGGCGATGGAAACCAGCGCCGGGTCGAGCTCGACGTAGTCGATGCGTTCGATGGTGGGATGCTTGAGCGCTTGCGCGATGCTGCCGTTTACCCCGCCGCCGATGAGCAGAACGTGCCGCGGCGCAGGGTGCTCCAACAGCGCGTAGTGGACCGCCTCTTCCGCAGCGCTCTCGTCGGGCGCGCTGGCCAGGACCATACCGTTGTCGTAGATGCTTCGGATATCGCCGGTTTCTGTGACCGCCAGTTGGCCGTAAATCGAGTCGCGCGATGCCAGCAGATGAAAGCCGCGCCACAAGCGCTTTTGCGACGACTCCTCCAGCCACGGTGTAACGCAAATCAGAAGAAAGCCTGCGAGGACAGCGATCGCCAGCCCGGTCGATATCACCTGAACGCGACGCAGTGGCAACAACAGCATTGCCGCCATGCACAAATTCAGCAGCATTACGACAGCCGCAATCTGGAAGGAGTTGCAGAAGCGGAGCAGCACCACGCTGGCCAGAATTCCTCCTGCGCCGGAGCCAGCAGCCTCCAATAGATAGGCCGAGCTGGTGGCCACACGTGCGGACGTTCCACATGCCTGTGCATACATCCGCGTCGCCACCACGAACAGACATCCGGAAAGCGCGCAGAAGACACTCAGGCACACCAGCGAGGTAAGTATCATCGGCACCGGTCCAAGCAACTCGCCCGGCACCGTCTGGAATACATTTCGCGAGGCGCGTAACCACCAGATGGTTGGCAACAGGCTGACGCCGAGAAGACACTCGAGCAGCGCGACAGCCGTGCGAGCGTTCCTCTCGCCTAGCTTGACGAGGCTGCTCACGTAGCTGCCGACAGCCGTCCAAAACAGCCATGTCGCCAGCATGATTCCCAGCGACATTTCGTTGCCGTTGAAGACGACGACCAGCTCGCGCATGAGTACGATCTGCCCGATGACCGCACTAAATCCGATGAGGGCAACAGCACCCCGGATCGCGCGCGGCGGCTGCTTGGCACGCGGAGCTGTGACGGACTGCACAGGCATTGCCACCTGAGCGGAATTAGAATTCAGTCGTCTTCCAAAAGCAAAGACGAGCGACAACATGCCGTCCGACACTGACACAATGGACCGCCGGCAGGCGCTACTTAAACTGTTGCGCCTGGCGGGGACTGGCTTGGGCGCCGCTGGCCTGGGATTCTGGCTCAGCGAGCGCGGTTCGCGGCCTGAGTCCCCGCTGGCGACGAACGTGAAACGCAGTCACACCGTCGCCGCGGATTCCAGCCTTCCCGACATGGCAATCCTGCAAGGCGACAATCCCGAACAACTCGCCAGACAGGCGATCGAAGAACTGGGTGGCATGCGCCGTTTCATCGCGCGCGGCGACATTGTCATAGTGAAGCCCAACATCGGCTGGGACCGTACGCCGGAGCAGGCGGCCAATACCAACCCTACGCTGGTCGCCGAGGTCGTGCGTCAGTGCTGGAATGCCGGTGCGAAGCGGGTTGTTGTGACCGATGTGAGCTGTAATGATCCGCGCCGCTGCTTCCAGCGATCGGGCATTGCGGCTGTGGCGCAGCACGAAGGCGCGGAGGTCATCCTGCCCGACCCCGCCAGCTTTCAGGATGTCGACCTTCAAGGTGAAGTACTGCGCAACTGGCCGGTCTTCGCGCCGATTCTCAATGCCGACAAAATCATCAACATCCCCATCGCCAAGCATCACAGCCTCACTGGCACGACGTTAGGGATGAAAAACTGGTACGGCATCCTAGGCGGTCCGCGCCATCAGCTGCACCAGAGAATCCACGAGAGCCTGGTGGACCTCGCCGACTTCATCCGTCCCACGCTGACCATCATCGACTGCTATCGCGTGCTCATCCGCAACGGGCCGACAGGCGGCAACCTGGAGGACGTTGTGCTCAAGAAGTCACTGGTCGCCGGAACCGATCCGGTGGCACTCGACGCCTACGTGGCCAAGGCGTTCTGGAACCTCGATGTCTCATCGCTCCCGTATCTGCAAATGGCCGCGAAGCGTGGCTTGGGGACGTATGAATTCGAGAAGATCCGGGTGCGAGCGAGGAAGTTGGCCAGCTAGGCAGACAGTTGCCTAGCGCAGGACACAACGACGAAAGGATCACTCACCGCTAATCACTGGCAACTGATGCAGTTTGGATTTGACGGTCTGCCCAACTGCCCTTCGATTCGCGGTTAAGTGCATGATCCTGGAACATTTGGATAGCGCGCCGGTGCGCCGCCCAGAATCATCAGATTTTGATGCGACCTTCGTCGGTGTCAACCTCCGGTTTTCCATCGAAAAAATCTTACGCTGCGAGTGGCCGCCAGCGTCGATCCCATCGAGGGGTTGCGCATAGCGCATAGAATAGCGCTCAGCGCAACTCCATTCGATCAGGGTGGCTGGCTCTTCCGCGCGATGAGGCCTTCGCGGGCAGCAAGAGACTCGGCTCGGGCGAGGGGAGCGACGAACACGCAGAGCGGATCCGGCGAGGAGTCAGGACGTTGACGCCATGACTGCGCCAGATGCATGCAATCGTCGCTTGGATTTTGGTCCGGCGGATCCAGGACGGGCAAGTTATCGGCGTGCGGTTGCGCAGTCGGGGCGGCGTGTCAGCATGACTCGCGCACTCAATCCCGAAGATTTGTTGATTCGCGGATGGAACGTTATTCCCGTCCGTGTCGATAAGCGCCCAGTCTTCCCATGGAAGAAATACCAACGCCAACTCGTCAGTGTAGCCGAGCTTCTGGAGTGGCACAGAAAGTTGCGGCCGACTGGTTCGGCCGTGATTACGGGATCTATCAGCAAGGTGATCGTTTTGGATTTTGACGGAGACGAAGGTGCGGCGACCCTTCAGGGGCTTGGCTTTGCGCCACACGTCAGGACTGGCAGCGGCGGGTCCCACTACTATGTCGAACACCCTGGCTTTCGGGTGCCCACGGTTAGCAGCCGGGTCAAACTCGAGCTGGCGAAGGTTTACCCGGGCTTAGATATTCGCGGCGACGGTGGTTATGATTTCGTTGGTGTGCTTCCAAGTCCCATACACATCCACGCCGTACTGACTTTGTCCGGAGCGCCCGAACTTTGTGGGCGACGGATCGTCAAAAAGCCACCGGAAAACCGCAACTGTCAAACCTTCAAACTCTTGCCAGTATCGTGGCGGAAAAAACGACTGCGATATACGTCCCATCATTTTTCCTCATGTCGTGAATTAGCCGCCGTAGAACATGCCAATTTGTAGCACCAGGGAAGCACCTAGGCGCCATTAATTCAGGTCGCGAGCCGACCTGAGTAAGCATGCATCTCCATTATCCCACTTCAGGCAATCCTATTATCTGGTTCAGGAAACTACCGGGTCTGCTCACCGCGGCCCTTCTATCTTCTTACAAATTGGAGCGCGATCAGTGCTGCCTTCATTGGCCGGCGGTGACAACCTGCGGCACACCTTCCGGAGGGCATTTCGTGATTTCAAGTGGCTAAACTAGAAATGATCTGGGCCGCCGCAGTAAGCGTCCGCGAGCAACCAGGCAAATGGCCCCTCTTCGGCAGTAGCCACTGCACAGACATTGTTATTTGCGACGGATCTCCGGCTTAGTAATCCGCGGCGTTTTGATCGGCTCTTTTCGTCATTTCACGGAGCCTTGCCAGACCCTTTATTCTTAGACCCCGCGATTTCAGAACCTTACTCAAATTGCTTGCGGAACTCCGCTAGTTGCTGCTTGAGTTCACTGACTTCGTTCTGCAAGGCAGCGACCGCGTCTTCCAATCGGCTGACGCGCTCGTCGTCAGCCGAAGAACTCGACGGCGAGGCCACTCGCGGTAAGGGCAGTTTCCCTGCCTCCATCTCGCCAGAGAGCAGATGCGCGTAACGGAATTCCTTTGTACCGGGCTGCCTGGGCAACACCACTACCAGAGGAGGCTCGCGTTGCATCAGTTTCTGCAGACTGAATTGCACCGCATCCAGATCTTCAAAGCGGTGCATGCGCTCCGTCCGCCCGCGCAACTCTCCCGGCGTCTGAGGCCCGCGCAACAGCAACACGCACAAAACAGCGGTCTCGCCGCGCGAGAAGTTGAAGGCCTCCTGCAGTCGGTGTTCGTACTTGGTTACGCGGCTGTCGGCTCCGCTGACCGAACCCGCCAGTCGGTGGTCGTGCAACCCATTCAACGCGTCCCGAACCGCGCCCTCTTCCAAATTCATGACCGGGTCGCGGTTATTCTTCTGGTTGCAGGCGTTGACTAGCGCGTTCAGCGACAACGGATAATAGTCCGGCGTCGTGATGTCCTTCTCCACCAGAGCCCCCAACACGCGGGCCTCAATCTCGTTCAGTACGATGTTCATTCAGCGTTGAATTGCTTCACCGAGTGCCTCTGGCAGCCAATCATAACTCAGTGCCTATTTAGTCGAGCTGCGGTTTGAGGAATGCACTGCACGAAAGTTGAAACCGCAAACCCCGGAAGATCGCCTTTATTCGCTGCTGAGGGGGCTGAGGGCAAGCTTCCGCTATTATGTATCTATATATAAAGGAACGAGACGAAGAGTAAGCAGCAGCGGGGCCAAGAGACGGCAGCGCGGCAACTCACCCCTTTAGAGAAGACAAAGACTCCAACCGACGCCTCGCGGTTGGCCCGTGCAATGTCGAGCTCTTGCTGGGCTTTCGGCAAGTCATAGCCCGCTGCGTTCTTTGCTTCCACGACGACCCTCTCGCCTGCCGCGGCGCAGTCTCCACCTAACGTTATGACGCAATCGCCGACTTTACATGGCTAAGGGGTCGAGTAGGTCCGTTTTCGCGACCGATCCATCGGCGAACACTTGGCGATCATCGGGCACCACGGGCTGCGCTCGATACGACTCGACTCTGGAAATGGTTCGCAGACCGACTGCCTCCCAGCCGGACAGTCCGAAGTGCGGAAAGAATATCCGGTACCGCTCGCCTCGAAAAACGCAAGTTTCTGCGTTTTCTTTGCGTGGTTCCTCCGCTTTTCCAACTGACTTCGCAGAATCGGGGCGCCCTGCGTTACTTCCGGAAGCCGACTGCACCGTGCTAATCCGGCCAACTTCCCCGAAGCCGGTATCCGAGGCGCCAACGGCATTTGTCCGACTAGCCGACTACACGGCCAAGTGAAACTTCCCCCAACAAGACGCATTATAAAAGGGCGCCTCTTTGAGGTAGGTTTTGAGTTTGACGCAAAGCTCTAGGGAGTATGCCCAAATGCAAGCCAAATCAGTTATCGGTAGTGGGTCAATCTGATTTCCACAGGGCATCCATCTCTGCATATAGGTTACTTCTTTGCTGATCAATAGAGATCAGCTTCTCTCGGAACTGATTACGAGCGCTTGCGGCAGGTTCTCGCGACATCTGGTAAACCAAGTCTTTAGCTTGAGCACACAGTCGGTCGTAGGTCTGTTCCAGTTTCAGAAGGGCTTCTTTGCGTTCTTCCTTTGTCATGCTAGTAGCCCGAATTACTTTCCGTCCGTAGCCTGCCGGTCCCCGACAGCACATTCGCCGGAGCGTTAGGCACTAGCTCGAAGAGCACCCCGTCGATGTCAAAGCGAGCGACGTAGTCGCGTGAGGTCAGGCGAAGTCCGAGGGTGTCGCGATAAAAGGCAATGGCCCTCTCCATGTCGGTTACGTGGTAGTACACGACATCAAACCTAAGTTTGAGTTCAGCACTTGGCATCGCAGAAGCCTCCCATGTGCTCGTTGTCGCTGACGTATGGTGCAGCGGGACTGATAACGACAATCTATCCGCTTCCCCTGAACCACAACCCACTTTTCACGATCCGCCAATATACCAATCCGCTCTCGTCAACGGCAGATTTGCATTCCCGTGGTCTGGCTTGCTGAGGACCACTTGATAGATGCTCACCCTTCCGGTGGCGAAGGCGCGTGCGCAGCCCACCAGATAAATTCGCCAGATGCGGCAGATGACTTCGTTGGTGGTATGCCTTGCAGCGTCGTAGTGCAATTCGAGCCGTCGCGCCCAATGACGCAAGGTGCGCACGTAGTGTTCGCGCAGGCACTCGACATCGCGCACCTCGAATCCGCAGGCCTCGGCGGCGCGCAGGGTGGTGGCGAGCGGAACCAGCCCGTCGTCGGGAAAAACGTACTTGTTGATAAAAGACGCGCCCTTGCGTCGGGAGGTAGCGGAAGCCGCTATTCCGTGGTTGAGAAACACGCCGCCCGCTTTCAGCAGGTTCCATGCCTGTCGGAAATATTCGGGCAATCGCGACTCGCCCACATGTTCGAACATTCCCACGCTGACAACCTTGTCGTAGGAAGGCGCTGGCTCAAGGTCACGATAGTCGCAAATTTGCACCTCGCAGCGATCGCCTAATCCCGCTTCCTCAATGCGTGTCCGCGCTAGTTCAGCCTGCGGTTCGCTGAGCGTTATGCCGCGTGCGTGTACGCCGAATTTCTGTGCCGCGTACAGGATAAGGCCGCCCCAGCCGCAACCCACGTCGAGCAGGCGCTCACCCGTCCTCAGCCGCAGCTTGCGGCAGACGTAGTCAAGCTTCTGCTCTTGCGCCGTGTCAATATCTTCGTCGCCCGATTCAAAATAGGCGCACGAATACACCATGCGGCGGTCAAGCCACAGCGAGTAGAAATCATTCGACTGATTGTAGTGATAAGTGACGGCCCGGCGGTCGCGTTGCCGGGAGTGCAGAGCGCCCTCGAGGTGCGGCGCCGCATCTTCGTGTCCGTGGGGGCCGTTAGCGGGAAGCTTCAGGAGCAGGGCGGCGAGGTGTAGCTTCCTGGTGAGATCTACTTCCTGGGCAATCAGGTATTCGCCAAACTCAAATGCTGCCTCCAAGTCCCCGTCGACGTCAAAGTCGCTGTAGATGTAAGCTTCGCCGAGCGCTTTTTCGCTGGCGCCCAACAGCATGCAGCGCAACGCGCCGGGGTGCTTCAGCACGAACGTGAACCGCGAGTGCTCCCCATCCCCCCAGATGGAGCCATCCCACAGCCGTATTGCGAAATCGCGCCGCGGGTACCCGGCGGTTATGTCCTCAAGCAGTTGATGCGTGATCTCGATCGAGCGGTCGTGGACACTTGCCGTGAGGTTGGACATGACGTTGCACCCGGAATTTGCGTTTTAGCTTCCATGGGAAAAAAACAGGCAAATCCTCTCCGGGCTGCAATACACATTCTCATTCTTGGGGTGGGCGTTTGTCAGTGACCTCTGCCCCCGCAGGGAGTGATAAACGGGCCCAGCCAGCAGGGCGCCTCGAGGTTTGCCCGGGCTGGAGTGCTTATTCTTCGGCGGGTTCGATCCGCACTTCGAAGGCGACGAGCCTCCCGGCCTGGAGAGCGGGAAGACTGCTCGCCGCAACTTCGGCCGCTAGTGAGTAATAGGTTTTTGTAGCTGAACAGCGACGCGATCGCTCACAAGTGGTTCTGCCAGAAGACAAATCGGCTTCTGCGTCCGATCACTCCCCATAAACGCGTTTGTGACCATGTGATCATGAGGCTCCCGGATTGTTAACCATCCGGAGATTGAGGCACGTCAAGCAATGTCAGTTTCTGCAGAATCACCTTGGCGTCCATTGACGGCTCAGTTCAAGGAACGCCCCGTTCTCTCTTACCTATACTGCTGCTACTAGCCCACTGAGGCTTGAGCAGCGGATTCTAGCCAACTTTCCATTTGCTCATGGTCCACTAAGCCCGATTGCTGCTTGACGAGACGACCGCGGGCGAAAACGGCGAAGTTTGGAATGCCACGCACATTGAAGCGGGATGCCAGGTCAGGATACCGCTCTGTATCTACCTTGAGCACGATTGCTCGCCCGGTCATCTCCGCAGCAGTGCGCGAAACTTCGGGAGCTGCCATCCGGCAAGGACCACACCAGGCGGCCCAGAAATCGACCAGCACCGGCACTCGCGCCTTTTCAATGATCTCGTCGAACAAATGGGAATCGACTTCCAGCGGCTCACCAACGGGACTCAGTGATGCTTTGCAAGCTCCGCACCGCCCGGTATCGGCAAGATGCTCGGCGGGAATGCGGTTCTGACGACCACATGACTTGCAGGTTCGAAGGATGGGCACGAGGACCTCCAAGCAATCATCCCGCCTTCTTCAAGGCAGGCTTTTATCGACCCCCAGGTTTCGTCCCTTCTTTCAGGAAGGTTCCTTCCCGGAGTTCCGTAAATGCTTGCTGCAGTTGCTCCTGTGTGTTCATCACGATCGGACCATACCAGGCGACGGGCTCTTCCAGTGGCTTCCCCGAGACGAGCAGAAATCGGATTCCATCCTCTCCGGCCTGAACAGTGACTTCGTCGCCGCGGTCAAACAGGATCAGGGAACGATTATCCGCCTCCACAGGCGGATTGGTGTCCAGCCATTTAATCGCCTCGGTCGGCACTGCCAGTGGACCCGAGGCATTACAGAATTTTCCGCTGCCTGCGAACACATAGGCGAAAGCATGACGAACGGTTTCGACCGGAAGCGTCTTTCTTTTGTCTGGAGAGATCGACACGTCGAGGTAGACAGGATCAGCGGCAACTCCCTCCACTGGGCCTTTCCTTCCCCAGAAATTTCCGCAGACAACTCGCACGCGAGTGCCGTCATCGTCGGTGATTTCAGGTATCTCCTGGGATTTCACTTCCTGATAACGCGGCGACGTCATTTTGAGCGATGAGGGAAGATTGCCCCACAACTGAAATCCATGCATGCGTCCTGCTTGATCGCCCTTCGGCATTTCCTGGTGAATGATGCCACTGCCCGCCGTCATCCACTGCACATCGCCCGTACCGATGACACCGCTGTTGCCGATACTATCCCCATGCGCCACGGTTCCGGCAAGCACGTAAGTGATCGTCTCGATTCCGCGGTGCGGATGCCATGGGAATCCGGCCAGATAGTCCTCCGGAACGTCGTTGCGGAAATCGTCCAGGAGAAGGAACGGATCGAAGTCTTTTGTGTTTCCAAAGCCGAAGGCCCGGCGGAGATGGACTCCCGCACCTTCGAGCGTCGGTTTAGATTTGATGAGCCGTTTAACCGGTCGGATCGACATGTTGAACTCCAGTGGACTCAGGAATAAAGCATCGGCACGGCGGAGATGCTCAAAACTTCGAGCCATCATGCCATAACTTCCGAGTCGTCGGCCATCCGGAGTGGTACAACGCGCTAACCCGAAACTGCACCACACCCCGAGGACGTCTGGTCACGGGCGGCCTTGAATTCCCGGAATTGAAGGAGCGTGAACACATCAATGCCGCTGGCCAGGCGGCGGACGGGGCTCAGCGTTGGTCCGCACTAATTCGAGTGGGCGGGTCGGCTTCTGACGATAAAATCCCGCACAGCTTGCATCAAGCGAGGTCGTTGCATGTTGCCGGTGGCATTGGCGAGTGCAGCATGACCTACATTGCCGCCTCGGAATAGCGCGCCGCCCGTTCTCGGGCGCTTGCCCAATTCCCCCGAGCGAATCTGCGCCGCTAAGTGCTTGATATCGTGATCCGACAGATCGTGTGGTTCACTTACCCACCAACATGAGAGAGTGTTGAAAAAGGAACCAAGACAGTAATTCTGGCGACTGAAAGCGCTTTGCGCGAACGAAGGATCAACAGCTTACGAGGCACATTTCTTGGCAACCGGGGCACGAAAAGAGTTTTTCAACAGGGAGGGGCCCGGCCCGTGGTCGGGGCAAAGCGGAAAGGAACTTGTCTTGGCCGCCCCATTTCTGCATCCTGAGATGGAGCGACAGGCAATGGAAGTAGGCCGTAGTGTCCGTGGTGGGTTTTCG
>Ga0181526_10001244_pt1 | contig 24670 bp, 28 predicted proteins | sample PEATcosm2014_Bin_35_FD_119750 | JGI IMG/M metagenome (GOLD analysis project Ga0181526, IMG submission 119750) | Peatland microbial communities from MTU Mesocosm Facility, Houghton, MI, USA - PEATcosm2014_Bin06_30_metaG | ecosystem: Environmental > Terrestrial > Soil > Wetlands > Peat | place...
ACCCCTTGACGCGGTCTTCCTAAACTTCGAGCGCAAGGAAATGCCCCTGCACATCGGCAGCGTTTCCATTTGCGACGGCGTGCTCCCCTTCGACCGGTTTGTGGCCGGCATTGAGTCCCGCTTGGACCTCATCCCCCGCTACCGCCAAAAAGTCGTGCGGCCCCTCCTCGACGTCGGGCTTCCTACCTGGCAGTACGATCCGGATTTCGACATCCGCCGCCACATCTTCCACGTCAGACTCGATGCCCCGGGCAGCGAAGCCCAGTTGCGCGAGTTGGCCGGCCGCATCTTCACCCCGTTGTTGGATCGCAATAAGCCGCTCTGGGAAGTCTACGTGGTCGACGGCCTCGCCGGCGAGCGCTCCGCCATCGTCTCCAAGGTGCACCACTGCATGGTCGACGGCGTCTCCGGCGTGGCGCTGCTGAGCATCATGTTCGATCCGTCGCCGGAACCGCCGCCCCTGCCCAAACGCAAGCGCTACCGCCCGCCCAAGCCGCCAGATGCGTCTGCGCTGTTCGGCGACGCCTTGAAAGGCAGCCTGCAGTTCACTCTCGACCAACTGACCGGGGCGGGCAAGAACCTGCTCGCCTACGGCATGTCGCTGCGCCTCGATCCGCGCGCCTTGCCCGGCCTTCAAAAGCTGCTCGATATGCTCCCCCAATTGGTAGGGCCGCTCGAACGCCTGCCCTTCAACCGTCCCTGCTCCGGCCAGCGCCAGGTGGCCTGGAGCGAGCATTCTTTCACCGATGCGCGCGCCATTCGCAGCGCCTGCGGCGGCACCGTGAACGACGTGGTGCTCACCGTGTTGACCGGCGCCGTCATGCGCTACCTCAAGCTGCACCGCGAATCCGTCCGCAACCGCTTCTTCCGCGTCATGGTGCCCGTGAACCTGCGCCAGGAAGACGATCGCGGCATGCTCGGCAATTGCATTTCGATGCTCCCCGTGGTTCTGCCCCTCTTCATCAAGGATCCGGTCGAGCGTCTGCGCCGTATCTCCGCCCAGACCGAAGCCATGAAGCACGCCCATGTGGCCGAGCTCGTCCGCGCGGGAATCTCCTGGCTGGGTGCGCTCCCGCCCGCGTTGCAGACTCTGGCCGGCGCCCTCCCCTTGGTGTCCACCCCCGTCCCCATCGTTCACATGGTCAGCACCAACGTTCCCGGCCCGCAGGTCCCGCTATACGCCAACGGAAGACGCCTCTTGACGCTCTATCCCCACGTGCCCGCCGGCTGGGACGTCGGCATGGGCCTCGCCATCCAGAGCTACGATCGGAAACTCTTCTTCGCCTTCACCATCGACGCCCAGGCCGCCCCCGACGGCGAACGCATGAAGGATTTCCTGGACGCCTCCTTCGCCGAACTGTGCAAAGCTGCCAAAGTCCCCCAAACAGCAAGTGGGGCAGGCGCTTCCGCCTGCCAACCCTCATGAGAGATAAACCAAGCTCTCCCCACAATATTTCAGTGCGAGCATCCTAAGCAGATTAGTCTTTCACCTGCCGGTGACGAAAAATTCTGGCGCACATGTGTATCAAGATACAGATAGTGAGTGTAATAGAAGATACGAGAGCCAGTAACTTCGAGTAAGTAATGCAATGATTCCTTTAAGTCGCGAACGCCGCGGCCCGTGTAGAATGCAAAGGTTCAACCGCGGGCGCCATAGGTAGGTACATCTCTGAGCACGCCTGGTGACTTTGTACTTTCGCTTACAACGCGCCCGTTCACGCCAGCAAGAACTTCCCGCCCGTGCGCGTAAAAAGTTCCGTTTGACAAAACTCCGCGCCTTGTAAAGTGACTGATTCCGCGAGGATTTCGCAATAGTGGCAACTGGGATGCCCAGTGCTGGTAAGTGGCGTTCCTTTCGGGCTTCGTGCACGGAGGGCGCCCGAAGCCAACAATGGAAAGGAACCATATCCATGAAGTCGTATCTTCGAGTTAACGTTCGGAAAGTGTTTGCTCTGACGTGTGTTATGGGACTCGCGCTGGGTGTGCTGGCATGGCGGGCGCACGCAGACTCGTGGGACCATAAAACCATTCTGACAGTCAACCAACCTGTTCAAGTCACAGACAGGGTACTGCTCGAACCCGGCCAGTACGTATTCAAGCTTCTCGATTCTCAGTCGGACCGGCATATCGTGCAGATCTTCAACGCCGATCAGTCCCATATCATCAACACAGTGTTGGCCATCCCGGCCTACCGGCCGGAACCTCGGGGCCATACCACGTTCACGTTCTGGGAAACGCCCGCGGGTTATGCCAAGGCGTTGCGCACCTGGTACTATCCTGGCGAGACCTATGGCGAGGAATTCCGCTATCCCAAGCAACTGGCGATGTTAGAGCAGCCTGCTCCGGCCCCGCCTCCCGCTCCGGCTCCCGAAGCCGCGCCGCCGCCGGAAGCTCCGGCTCCCGAGCCCCAGCCGCAGTCCATGAACCAGGAACAGCCGCAGCCGGAACAGCCGGCCGAGATCGCGCAAGCTACACCGCCGCCTCCAGCGGAAGCGCCGGCGCCTGCGCCCGAGCCCCAACCGCAGAGTCTGCCCAAAACCGCGACTCCGTATCCCGCGATTGGATTGGCCGGCCTGTCCTTGCTTTGCCTGTATGGCTTGCTGCGCCTGAGACGCTTTGCGTAGTAAAGTGAGTTCACAGAGGCGGCATGCAACCCATGAAACGACGCACGGCGATCCTCACACTGGCGATCGCCGGCGCCGTTTCTCTCGCTTCTCTGTTTGCAGGAGATACGGCGGAGGACTTCACGATTCGCACCGATGTTCGGCTGGTGCTGCTGGATGTCAGCGTTACGAATCGCGAAGGCGGCTTGGTGGCCGGGCTGACGCAGGACAACTTCCGCGTGTTCGATAACGGCAAGCCCGTCGATCTCAGCGTCTTTGCCAACAACGATGTGCCGGTGACCGTCGGCATTCTGGTGGATGAGAGCTATAGCATGGCGCCCAAGCGTAAGGATGTGTTGGACGCCGCCTTGACTTTCATCACAGCCAGCAACCCCCGCGACGAAGTCTTCGTCCTGAACTTCAACGACACGGTCAGGCGCGGACTCCCGCACGGGGTCCTCTTTTCCGATAATATCGCGCAGTTGCGCTTGGCGCTCGATCGCGGACGGGCGGAAGGCAAAACGGCCTTCAACGACGCCATCGTCGCCGGGTTGCGGCAACTGGAGCTCGGCAAACGCGACAAGAAGACCCTGGTGCTGATCAGCGATGGCGGCGATAACGCCAGCCGCACCAACCGTCGCGAAATGCTGGATCTGGTCGAGAAGAGCGCCGCCACGATTTATACCATCGGGCTGTTCGAGGAGGGAGATTTCGATCGCAATCCCGCCATCTTGAAGCAGCTCGCCAAAATGACCGGGGGAGAGGCCTACTTTCCGGAAACGCCTGCGGGAATGATTCCAGTCTGCCGCGATATTGCGACCAGCATCCGCACCCGCTACACCCTGGGTTATCGCCCTCCACCCGAGGAGGCCACTCGCACGCGCCACCGCATCCGCGTCGAAGTAGCGGCCACGGAGCGTGGCAGGCTGACGGCCCGTACTCGTACCGGTTACTGGAACGAGGCGGCCGAAAGCGCGCAGGAGAACGCGGGCAAATGAGGGGCCGGCGCTGGATGGAGTGGTGTCTTCTGCTGGGAGGACTGGCAGCCGTCGACGTATGGCTGGGCTCCCACGCGGTGACCGCTCTCTCGCAGAATTGGGAAAGCTGGGTATTCGATCGCCAAATTAGCGGCGAGCCCGCGCCGTTCCGTGCGTATCTGGCCGATTGCGCGCGGAACTTCGCGGACCATGCCAGAGCGCGCCTGGGACTCCCGGCCGGCCCCGATTGGATGCCGCCGCGCGCTCCGCTTTCGACTGGAGAAGTCCTGCATCCTAAGGCCGGAAAACACGGGCTCGTCGGACGCCTGACAATTCCACGCCTGCATCTGAGCGCCATGGTGCGCGAGGGAGACGACGAGGGAACACTACAACTGGCTCTGGGTCATATTCCCTCCACCGCGCTTCCCGGCCAGCCCGGGAACGTGGGCGTGGCAGGACACCGCGACACGCTCTTTCTACCCTTGCGAGAGATCCGGAAAAGCGACCTGATCTGGTTCGAGACCGGCACCGGGCGCTATGTCTACCAGGTGGAATCCACCCGGATTGTGCAGCCGCGGAATGTGAGTGTGTTGCACGCCGGCCCGCAGGCGGAGCTGACGCTGGTGACCTGTTATCCGTTCAATTACGTGGGCAACGCGCCGCAGCGTTTCATCGTGAGAGCGCGCCAGGTAACCCTCTGATGGTGGGGCAGGCGCTTTCGCCTGCCAACCCGTCTAGGAATTACTCGCCAGGCCCATGCCGCAGAACGGCCACCGTGTCGGAGCCGCGCGCCTGTGTCGGAGCCGCGAGCGTTAGCAAGCGGTATTCTGCACGCCACAGCAGCAATCGCCGTGGTGGGGCAGGCGCTTCCGCCTGCCAACCGTCTAGGACCTACTCCCCAGCCACATGCCGCAGAACCTCGTCCGCCACATCCGCAGCAGCGCGCATCTCCGGCACGTCGTGTACGCGCACCAGGTGCGCCCCACCCAGGATCGCCGCCGTCACCGCGGCGGCCGTGGCGAACAACGTTTCCCTCTCTGTGGCATGCGCCAGAAACGATTTCCGCGAGGGACCCGTCAGAATCGGCAGATCCAGTCCGCCCAACTCGCGCATACGCGCCAGGATCGCGGCATTCTGCTCCTTGCGCTTCCCGAAGCCGAGCCCCGGGTCGAGCACGATCCGCGAGCGGTCTATGCCGGAGTGCCGTGCGCGGCTGACCGTGGCTTCCAGGTCGCGCACGATAGTGCCCATCACATCCGGCAGCGGCGGCAGCTTGGCCCAGGTCTCGGGGCGGCCGCGCATGTGATTCAGGATCAGTCCGGCATCGTGGTTGGCCACCGCGCGCGCCAGGTGCGGCTCAAACGTCAAGCCGGTCGGATCGTTGATGATCTCGGCCCCGTGCTCCAGCGCGCGCTCGGCCACTTCCGCTTTGTAAGTATCGACTGAGATCGGAATCGTCAGGTGGCCCCGCAGCCGCTTCAACACCGGAATCAGGCGGCGCAGCTCTTCCGCCGCGGAGATGGGCGCCGACCCCGGCCGCGTGGACTCCGCGCCCACATCGATGATGTCCGCGCCTTGCTCTTCCATCTCCAGCGCGCGGGCGAAGGCGCGGTCCGGCTCCTGGTACTTGCCGCCATCGGAGAAGGAGTCCGGCGTCACGTTCAGTACGCCGAGAATCGCCGTGCGCTCGCCCAGCTTGATCTCGCGGGCCTTCAGCTTCCAGTAGAACAGCTTTCGCATAAAGAACCGGAACCACGGATGCTTCACTTTGGTGGGGAGGCGCTTCCGCCTGCCAACCCGACACGTGTTCTCTCATCAATGTCTCACGTTTGGAGTTTATCTGTGTCTTTCTGTGTCCATCTGTGGTTGCATCCTTCTATCCGTATTCGAAGCCCGCGATGGCGAACACCTTCGAATCGTCGTGCGCGAACGGAGCCGCGCCCCGCGCGCCGGGTCGGGCCATGCGCACCAGCCGCCGCACCGGCGCGAATCCGGAAGCGCGCGCCAGCCGCACCGCTTCGGCATTATCCGGCAGCAAATCCCAATAGACCGGCACATGCGGATGCCGGCCGAGAAACCAGCGCAGCAACTCGCGGGCGGCTTCTGTCGAGCGGCTCACACACGGCCCAAAGTAGGCGGCTTTCGCGCCCGCACGCGTCATGGCATAACCTTCGCCCGGCAGCGCGGCCGCGCCCAGCGGCGCCAGCATGGAGAGCAGCGGCGCACGGTCCGCTCCGAAAGCGGGAAGATCCAAAGCGGGGAGATCCAAGAGGGTCGGGGCCCACGTCAGGTCGGGGGCTGGCTCCGCATCGCCGCCACTCCGGCCCCATCGTTCGACTGCGCATTCGTCCTGAAAGCCCAGCGACCGATAGAGCGGTGCGCCCATTTCCGTAGCGTCCAGTTTTATCCATGCCATCTGGCGCTGCGCCAGCGCTTCGATAGCGTGCTCCATCAACCTGCGCGCGAAGCCGCGCCGCCGGTAATCGGGAGCGGTGAGCACCATGCCGATCCACGCCAGCTTGCGCTCATAGCAAACCGCCGTGGTGGTGGCGGCGAGGGCGCCATCGCACTTCAGGCCGAAACAGGTTTCCGGCGCCAGCCGCAGCAGATTGCGCCAATCGGTTTCGGTCTGGTTCCAGCCGGCGGCTTCCGAGATCCGCGCCGCCCGGTGAATATCAGCCGGCTCGAGTGTGCGCAGCCGTGTTTGCGGTAGCTTCTTCACGGCCGATCTCCGCGGCGTATTCCAGGAGCTCATCGAAGCGCACCATCACCAGGTCTTTGTCCAGATCCTGCCCGCTTTCCACCATGTTCTTCAGATGCCGGGCCGCCAGCCGCGAGCACCACGCGTCGGTGAGCTCGTGGCCCGTACGCCGGCTCAATTCCAGCAACTCCGCGTGCGGCATGGCGATTTGCTTTTCCACCCGCGTATCCTCGCTCTGCAGCACGAATTTAACGTCCACGGTGTCGCTGTGCCGCAGCGAAATCGCCGTTTGCAGCCACTTGAACAACACCTGCCATTGGCGGCCAAACGGATCCGGCCCTGCTTCGAACTGGCGAAAATTCAGCATCAACGCTATCTTACTTCATTGGGGGCTACGCGCCCGAAACCAGCCATGACCAACTTTGCAAGGGAACTCGAAACCGGCCGCTTGATTGCCCGCCAGGCCGGTGAAATCGCCATGCGTTATTACCGCACGGGCATTGCCTTCGAAAACAAATCGGACGATTCGCCCGTCACCCGCGCCGACCGCGAATGCGAGCAATTCATCGCCCGCGAACTGGAGCAGGCCTTCCCGGACGACGGCCTGTTCGGCGAGGAGGGCGCCCGAAAGGATTCGCGCAATGGCCGCCGCTGGATCGTCGATCCCATCGACGGCACGCGCGATTTCGTGCGCGGCAGTCCCACCTGGGCCGTGCTGATCGGCCTCGAAGCGGAGGGCGAAGTAGTCGCGGGGGTCGTATATCTGGCCGCGCTAGGCGAGCTGTTCTCCGCCTCGCGCGGCGGAGGCGCTTTCGTCAACGGCGAGAAGATCCACGCCTCCGCGGTTTCGAGCCTTCCCGAGGCGGTTCTCTGTTTCGACAGCTTCAATACCGCCGGCGTCCAGTCCTTTTCCGGACAACTGCTGGAATGGATGCAGCCCTTCTGGGCCGTGCGCAGCATGGGCGGATCTCTGGACGCCACCATGGTGGCGCGCGGCGAGGCCGATATCTGGATCGAGACCGGCGGCAAGGCCTGGGACTTCGCGCCGCACAAGATTATCGCCGAAGAGGCCGGCGCGTGCTTCTTCAATTTCGCAGGCAAGTCCACCATCTACGGCGGCAACTGCGTCACCTGCGCGCCTGGGCTGGAGCAGGCCGTCAAGGCGTTCGTCTTGCGGTCGTGAGGCACTTATGAACTGGAAAGTCGCATCCGCGCTCGCATTTGTCGGAGCGGTGTTATGTCTCCTTTGGTTGATTGTCATGCGGTCGTTCTTCGGCAGCGGACCCGTGACGATCGCCATCCAGATCGCGGCCGCCGCCTTGATGATCTGGGCTAGGCTGCAGTTTGGCCTGCGCAGCTTCCATGCCACGGCGAATCCCACCGCCGGCGGCCTGGTCACCGCAGGACCTTATCGTTTTCTGCGCCATCCGATCTATGCGGCCGCCATCTACTTTGTGTGGGCGGGCATCGCCGCACATCCTTCCGCGATGAGCGCGCTGGCAGCACTCCTGGCGACGGCCTTTCTGGGAGTTCGTATGCGTGGTGAAGAGATTCTGGTGACCCGCGAATACCCGGACTATGCCGCCTACGCGCACCGCACCGCGCGTGTGGTTCCGTTTCTGCTCTAGGTAACGGCGATCGCGGCTCTGTGGGTTGTTGCGAAATCGAGGCTCCGTTTCAGAGCCGCGCGCGTCAGCAAGCGTCCCGCGCCTTTTTCAACGAGCTCCTACAGAGCCGCGACCGCCGTTGCCTACAGAGCCGCGACCGTAAGGGAGCGGTGGCTCGCCGCGTTCTTCAACAAGCTCCGAGACTAGACTAGGCGGCTCTGCTACTACCTGGCTTCCTCCAGTGCTCGCATCAAGTCCGTACTCAACATGGAAGGACACCAGTACTTCTCGATGTGCTCCACCACCAATTCCGTTCCGCGCTCGTGGCTCACGTAGGGACGCGCCTTCGGGTCGTACATGCTGTCCGTAAGGTCCCGTACCAGCACACAGCGTATGCCCCAATTGGTCATCTTCTTGATGGCGAACGAGCGGTTCAGCACGCACATGTTGACGTGCACTCCCATCACCAGCAGGTTGCGTATGCCGCGCTCCTGCAAGAAGCTGTAGATCTGCGGTCCGTCGTCGGAGATGACATCCGCTTCGCCGATGGATATGATGGCTATCTCGCGTTTCCAGGCGGTGTAGAATTGGTCGCCGGCGCTATCGCACCCCCCGGCGGTGTCGTCGATCGGCAACGGCGGATCCAGTAGACCCAGCGGCGCCGGAGGCTCGACTTTCGCCACGCGCAGCAAGCGTTTCCGCTGCGGCCAGTCCTGGTAAAACGCCATGGTCTCCGAGGGCGCGTGGATAATTTGAACGCCGCGCGCGCGGGCCCGCTCGACAACCGGAGCCATCCTGACCGCCAGCGCCTCTACCCGCCGCGTAGCGCCGGAGCACCAGTGCTTATCCCACATATCGCAAATCAGAACAGCCGTTTGCTGGATCGGGAAATCCGCCTGGAGCCGTACTTCTTCCCATACGCCGCTGCCCTTGAAGGCTTCCACGCGGGAGCGAAACGGAAGCTGTAGGTTGGCCGCCAGCGCCGTCGCGGCCGAGATCAGCGCCAGGGCCGCAAGCTGCCGCCATCCAGAACATGCCGGAAACATGCGCACCATCATATCCCCTTCCGTACAGCGGCGGATGAACAACGGCCAAAAAATTGCATTGGGTTTGAGTTCGGGAACGCGATGACGAGGCTCAACATGCACAAACTATACTGCTTTGCCGGACAATCGGCCCCTTGTACGGGTTATTTTACAAAGGACGCTTTGCCCTGCGTATGTGGCGTCAGCGGAAGCCTGTTATCCACGCTGAGCGAGGTTGCCATACCTGCTGTCCCTGTTCGCGAGCAGACCGCCGCGGGAGTGCAATACTTGCCGTCGAAAGTGTATGACTGGCCCCTGAGCGCCTGATCGGTGTTGCCGGCACCGCCCCAGACTGGGGCATGTCGCACAGTTTTGCCCCATCCCTGCAGTATCATTTCCCACCGATCCGCGAATGCCGGCTACCGGACCGGCGCGGGAGGTACTTCTCTTGCAGGACTTGCCGGTGATGCAGCTCATGCCCGGCTATGATGTAGGCAATCGCCCGCACCGAGATTTCGTTCTGGCTCGCCATGCCGCGCCGCATCCAGGCTTCCGGACTCAGCCCCTCGAACAGCAACACGCTGGCCTCGCGCACAGCCCTGAACTCCTCCTTGAGGTATCCCAACGGGCAGTCCGCGGAGTTGCCATGGCGCACATAATCGTCCTGTTCGAATCCGGGCAGCGGCGTCCCATCGTTGCGCGCAAAACGGAGCGCCCGATACGCAAAAACCCGCTCCGTGTCGATCAGGTGCCCGAGTATCTCCTTGATGCTCCACTTGTCCGGAGCGTACCGATAATTGGCTTGCTCCTGGCTCAGGCCGGATAGCAGCGCGAGCGTGTGCTGCGGCTGCCCTTCCAAAGCCGCCAGAATATCGTCGCCCGGCACCAGCGAAATGTAACGGCCATAATACGCCGCGTATTCGGAGGCGTCCGGAGGGCCTACCGGCTGCCTGTCGGCGGGGTGCCGGGCGGGGCCGCCCGCGGGCGCGTCATCCGGCCTTTCGTCGTCCAGAATCGAGTTGCAAACCGCGATGCACTCATCGCAGATATATGCTCGGGGATAATCGCTGGGAGATGAGATGAGCTTGCCAACCACGTCTTTGCCTTTGTGGCAGAACGAACACCGCAGGTCTTCCGACGATTCCGCGCGCTTCGATAGAATCCCCATCACGGATTTAGTCTACAGCATTCCACCGCTACCCGGCAGCCGGAAAGTGCGCTGTTTTTGTGTGCCCAGGCCCTCTCGGTGGTCACGATTTCTGGAGAAGAATTGGCTTTCCAGGACACCTCCTCGACAAGGGTTCGCGAAACGTTCTTCCCCGTTCGCCTAAACACCAGAATTTAGAATGTGCCGATAAGGAAAACGTTGGGCTGTACGTGCAAGCTCCGCTCATGGACCTGGAGACGAATCCGAGATGACGGTATGCATTGGGGCGATCTGCGAAGGCGGGAAAACGGCGGTCGTCGCCGCGAACAAGATGCTCAAATTTGGAGCGCACATGACCCTCCAGATGGAACTGACAACACTGAAAAAAATTACGCAGTTGAACGGTGAACCCGCCGCACTTTCCGCTTCTTTACCAGACGGAGAAGAGGTGCTCTCCGAAAATACCGCCCGGGCCTCAGGAGAACGGATCGCGCACTTCGAAACTCTCGAACTTTCGAAAATCGCGGTCCCTCGTGTATAGGGTGCGCACACCGTGCTGGACAAGGATTGCGGCGAGATGGGCGTCCGGGACAACATTCCCGCGAGAAACCAGGTTGGCGGTGACATGCTGGTAGACTTCAACGAAGCCGTCCTGTTCCGCTATGGTCCGGACATGCGGCAGCGCCAGCAGACCCAGCACGTTAGCCAGCGCCTCGTCCGGCGTGAGGGGAGCGTCGAAGATGCGCGGGTGCGTGGCGATGCGCATGTAAGACATCAATACCGGCCATGCGAGGCAGAACAGGTCCGGGCGTGCCGCGCAAGACTCCAAAAAGCGGTTGGCCGCTTCATGGAATTTGCTGGATCGGTCCGACGCGTAGAGCAGCACATTCACGTCGAGGGAATAGCTCATCGCCGATCCGCATCCAGGGCCGCGTACACGGCGTCCTTATCCGCGAGATCCACTCGCGCTTTCATGGGACGCGACACCCAACGGAATTTGCGGCTCGCGCGAGGCGCGCCACGCCGGGCCAAGGCATCCGCCAGCAACTCGGAGACAATTGCCCCCATGGAACGGCCCTCCGCCTTGTGGATCGCCTTGATGTCCCGCAGAATGGGGTCCTCGATGTCCAACGTGGTCCTCATGATGTTTGATGATCACAGATTGGACATCAGATGTCAATCGCCCGGCGGCCCCCTACCACCCCGCGTTATGCTGAAATCGAGCTATGCCATCCCTCACTCGCCGCAACTTCGTGACAACCTGCGCCGCCCTTGCAGCCTCGTCCCGCGCGCACGCCGCCACACCCGGCATCCCCTTTCCCACCGCCGCGCGCGACCGGCTGGCCGTCGCCTCCTACCCGTTCCGCAATTTCATGGACAGACCCGGCCACCCCGGCATCAAGTTAACGGACTTCGCCGCCATGGTCGTCGACAAGTTCGCCATCCACAATATCGAGCCGCTCAGCGAGCATTTCCCATCCACTGAACCCGCGTACCTGGAGGAGTTGCGCAGCGCCGTCGAGCGCGCCCATTCGCATATCGTGAACATCCCCGCGAGCGTGCGTGCCAGCCTCTATGATCCCGACGATGCCAAGCGCGAGCGCGCCATTGCGGGCAGCAAGAAGTGGGTGGATGTCGCCGTGGCGATCGGCTCACCGAGCATCCGCGTGCACATACAGGGCGCCCGAGCCGCCACGCCCGACGTGGGCCGTGCATCCGAAAGCCTGAAGCAAGTCGCCGACTACGGCGCCGCCAAGAACATCATGGTCAACCTGGAGAACGACGACCTGCTCACCGAAGATGCTTTCTTCCTGGTGAAAGTGATCGAGGCCGTAAACAGCCCCTGGCTCCGCGGCCTTCCCGACTTCGGCAATTCCATGCTGAAAGGTGACGAAGATTTCAATTACAAAGCGGTGGAAGCCATGTTCCGCCACGCCTACAACATCTCGCACGTGAAGGACTCTGAAGTCGAGAACGGAAAAGTCTTCCGCGTGGATATGGCCAAGACCTTCGCCATCGCCAAGGCGGCCGGCTACCGCGGCTACTTTTCCATGGAGTGGGAAGGTCAGGGAGGGCCGTACGAGGGCACCCAGAAGCTCCTCGACGAGAGTTTGAAGGATCTTGCCTGATCACTCCGCGAACGCCATGCGCCGGTGCTCCTTCAGGATGCAGCGGTCCATCACCACCATGAGTCCGGCCGCGCGGGCCCGCTCCGCGGCTGCTTCGTGAACCACTCCCTCCTGCATCCAGACCGCCCGCGCGCCGATCCGTATGGCCGCTTCCACAATCTCCGGCACGAACTCCGAGCGCCGGAAAACATCGACGATGTCCACGCGGTCCGGGACGGCATCCAGGTTCGAATAACTCTTCTCACCCAGCACCGCGGTCTCCAGCGGATTCACCGGAATGATGCGGAAACCGTTGCTTTGCATGTACTCCGTCACGCCGTAGCTGGGCCGAAAGCGCTTGCTCGAAAGCCCCACCACCGCAATCGTGCGGCTCGTTCTAAGCAGCTCCGGTATGCTCATTGCGCCGCCCGCCGCGCCACCGTCTTACGGAAGCGCGTCACCTCATCCGGCGTCAGATAGCGGAACTCGCCCGGCTTGATCGGACCGAGCTCCAGGAACCCTATCTGGACACGTTTCAGCTTTTCCACCAACCGCCCGAAGTGCTTGAACATCTCCCTGATCTGATTCTTACGCCCCTCGATCAGGCGCACTTCATACCACGGATTCTGCGCGCGGCGCGTCAGCTTCAGACCCGCGGGCGCCGTGCGCCGGCCGCTCAGCGGCACGCCCTCGCGAAACTGCTGCTCCTGCGCCGCCGTGAGCGGCCCGTTGACCTTCACCAGATATGTTTTTGGGATGTGCGTCGAAGCGGACGTGATCGCGTGCGCCAATTCCCCATCGTTGGTCAGCAGCAGGAGTCCCTCGCTGTGATAATCCAGCCGGCCTACCGGGTAGACGCGCTGTTTGACCCCGTGAAGGAACTCCATCACCGTAGGCCGTCCCTGCGGGTCGGACACGGTCGTCATCACGTTGTTGGGTTTGTTCAGCGCCAGGTAGATCAGGTGGCTCGGTGCGTGCAGCAGCTTGCCATCCACCTTGACGTGATCGCTTTCCAGATCGGCCTTGCTCCCCAGCTCTGAGACCACCGCGCCGTTCACCGTCACGCGGCCCTCCTGGATGATCTGCTCCGCCTTGCGCCGCGAAGCGATACCGGCGCGCGACAGGATCTTCTGGAGCCTTTCCGCAGCCATCAGCTCTGCTCTGCCGGCGGTGCGGGGGCCGGTTCGGGAGCGTCCCCATCGATGGCCATGCGCCGTATCTCCTCGAACTCTTTGAGTGACGGCAGTTCGCTCAGATCCTTCAGCCCGAACTGCACCAGAAACTCCTTCGTGGTCTTGTAGAGGATCGGCTTGCCGATGACGTTCTTGCGGCCTGCCTCGGCGATGAGCTTGCGGTCCAGCAGCGTCTTCAGCACGCCGGCGCCCTGCACGCCGCGGATTTCCATGATCTCCGGCGTCGTCACCGGCTGCTTGTAGGCGATTACCGCGAGAGTTTCCAGCGCGGGCAGCGACAGCTTCAGCGGCGGCTTCAGGCTCCTGACGAAATTGCGGACGGTCTCATGATGCTCGGGCTTGGTGGTCATCTTGTAGCCGCCGGCCACCTCCCGTATGGTTACGCCGTGCTCGGGCTTATCGTACTCCGCCACCAGCTCGTCCAGCAGCTTTTGCACGCGCTCGCGAGGTTGCGCCAGGGCGGCCGTAATCTGCGCCAGCGAAAGGGGTTCCTCGGTCACATACACGACGGCTTCCAGCAGCGCCTTCAATTGCGCGTCCTCCGTAGAAACGGCAGCCTGTGTGTCCACCGCCGCCAAAAGGTCCTCAGCCGCGACCTCCGGCGTCTCCCCCTCCCCGTGTACCCGCGTCTCGGCGTCAGCCTCAGGAGTCTCCGCGTCAGCCTCGGCAGTCTCCCCGTCCCCGTGTCCCTGTTTCGCCGCGTCGCCGTGTCGCCGTGTCGCCGCGTCAGTCTCCGCGTCGGCCTTCATCTGCTCCAACTCATCCACCATTACCGATATTCCTTTTCGATCGCACTCACCGGCTGATCCGTCGCAAAAACGGTGTCGAACATACGGTGCCTCCGCAGCACGATCTCACCGAACAGATCCGCTTGCCCCACCTCCACCGCCTGCAACTTCACCATCTCTAACACCGCCAGAAACAGCGCGATCATGGCCCGCCGGCTGCGCTGTTCCTCGAAAACCCGCATGATGTGCACCGGCTCATTCTCGCCCGCCTCCAGGAACAGCGATTTGAGGTAGAGGATCATCCGCGTCACAGTGACGTCCTCGTCGGCCACTTCATATACCGGCCGATTCTTGGCGCGTTCCAACAACTCGCCGAACGCCTTTACCAGGTCGAACAGCGTGATCGCCAAGCCCGGATCTTCGTCCTCGGCCACAAACTGCCCGATCTGCGGATTCGACCAGACGTTTTCCTCGATCATGCGTTTTTGCTGCAGCATCTCCGCGGCGTTCTTGAACTTCTCATGCTCGAGCAGTTTCTCCACCAGTTCCTGGCGCGGGTCGTCCTCCGGGTTGTCCTTGGCAAGCTCCGGATCGCGCGGCAGCAGCATCCGCGACTTGATGTGGATCAGGGTGGCGGCCATGTAGACAAATTCGGCGCCCAGATCGAAATCCAACTCCCGTGCCTTGTCCATGTAGTCCAGATACTGCGCGGTGATGGTGGCGATAGGGATATCTTTGATATCGATCTGCTGCTTCCGTATCAGGTCCAACAAAAGATCGAGCGGCCCGTCATAGCGTTCCAGGTGGAAGTTCAAAGGCGAAGACACCGTATCTCACGATATCACGCCAGTGGTGGCGCAGGCGCTTTCGCATGCCAAGCGAGTTCCAACTTCCTCGTCAAAAACCGCCGCTCCGGATCGGAACACGGACACGCCAGTGGTGGCGCAGGCGCTTTCGCCTGCCAACCATTTCTTTCAAACCTTCTCGGTGACTACGCACACCTCCAGCTTCCTCCTCAAAAACCGCCGCTCCGGATCGGAACACGGACACTCCAGCGCCGCGCGGAAGCAAGCTGCGGCCTCCGTTCGCTGGCCCAGTCCCACCAGCAGGTGGCCGCGCACCGCCATCAGCAGATGATAATGGCGCAGCTTCGGGTCGCTCTCCAACGGCTCCAGGGCGGCCAACGCCTGCGCCGGACCATGCACCTTCGCCACCGCCACCGCGCGATTCAGCGCCACCACCGGAGAAGCGCTGACCTCCAGAAGCTGATCGTACAGCCCGAGTATGGTGGGCCAATCGATCGATTGCGCATCCACGGCGCGCGCATGTGTCGCCGCGATGGCTGCCTGCAAGTGATACTCGGTGACTTTCTCGCCGGCGATGGATCGATCGAAGTGATGGAATCCGAGACCGATCAAGCGCCCATCCCAGCGGCTGCGATCCTGGTATTCGAACAGCACCAAGTCGCCGGCCTCGTCCACGCGAGCCGGCAGTCGCGCGGCTTCGAGCGCCATCAGCGCCACCAGGGCATCCACGCGCGGCTCCGCGATGGATGACTCTGCCACCAGGCGCCCCAGCCGCAGAGCTTCCAGGCAGAGATCCTGGCGAATCAGATCCTCGCCCGCAGTCGCGTTGTACCCCTCGTTGAACATGAAATAGATCACTTCCAGCACGGAATCGAGGCGCAGCTTCAACTCGGACCCGGCAGGCATGTCGAGCGTCAGCCGCCCGTCGCGAATCTGGCGCTTGGCCCGCACCAGCTTTTGCGCGATGGTGGCATCGTCGCCGAGGAAAGCGCGGGCGATCTCACGCACTCCAAATCCGCCGACGGTTTTCAGGCTCAATGCCACGCGCGCGTCCCGCGGAATCTCCGTGTGACAACACATGAAGATCATGCGCAGTTCATCGTCGCGAAGCTGTTCTTCTACATCGGGATCGCTCGGCGTAAACGCGGCGGACTGCGAGAGCTGCCCGGCGATGGCATCGGTCTTATCGCCGAGCATCCGGTTGCGGCGCACCGCGTCGATCGCGATATTGTGCGCCACCCGGAAAAGCCATGCCGCGGCGCTTTCGGGAACGCCCTGGTAGGGCCAAGTCTGCAGCGCGCGCAGCATGGTCTCCTGCACGGTCTCTTCCGCCAATTCCAAATGGGCCGGGCCGAGCAGCCGCGTAAGATGCGCGACCATTCGGCCCGCCTGGTGCCGGAACAAGTGCTCCAGCAGCACTCCCGTATCCGGAGATGTAGCTATTGTGCGGTTAGCTTCCGACAACCGCTGCCTCACTGTCGCGACGCTCGCAGTCGCGACGATTCGGAGCCGCAAGCTTCGGAGCCGCGCGCGTCAGCAAGCGGAACGCAATCCTACGTTCCAAAGACTTGCCGTACCTCGATGGTGCCGCCATATTCCAGGGTCGGATGATCTTGGGCCAGGCGCACGGCTTCATCGTAGTCGGCAGCCTCAATGGTGTAGTAGCCACCCAGGATCTCCTTGGTTTCGCCGTAGGGACCGTCCGTGGTGCGTATCTGGCCGCCCTGCGATCGCATCACGCGGCCGGGATCGTCCGTCAACCGGTGGCCGTCGCGCGTGAACGGCTTATTCCTCCAGGCCATGAACTTCTCGAGCGCCCTCTGCATCTCCTCGGGGCTGAGTTGCATAAACCCGGAGGGATCGCTGTGTAGCAAAAGCATGAATTGTGCCATAGTTTTTCTCCTATTTTACGCGAGTGTATTGCGCGGTCTCGGCCATCTTTCGCTGGCCGTTCTCCCAGAACTCCCATTCGCTGCTGAAGTGGTTATTATCGGCCAGCACAAATTTGACATTGTGCATATGGCCGGCGCCCGCGCTGGTGAGATTGGTGGCGTCCAGAAACTGGAATTCCAATTCTCCAGTCTCCGGCTTAAACGAGCGGGCCTGCATGCGCGGCTGATTGCCCGCCATGCAGTAATGGGTCAACAGCAGCCGGTCGCCGTCCAGGTAATACACGGTCAACATGACCGGCATCTTCTCGCCCGATTCCCGTTCCACCAGAGACGTGCCGCCGGCGATGAGCTCGTAGCTGATATAGGCTTTCCCCATCCCGGTGTCGGCTTCCCAGTCGCCGACTAGGGTCTTGAGCCGGGCGAAGGCGGCCGGCCCGGTGGAGCTTTCGGATTTGGGGCTGGCGCCGTAAGCCGCGGCGGCCGCCAGCATGGATGTTGCGATCACAAAGTAGCGTCGTTTCATTGGTTTTCTCCTTTGGGTGTTGCGTGTTGCGCTCTAATAACGAACGACGCCACGCAAAATCGACAAGGAGGATGAAAAAAAAAAAGAGAAGACCGCCGAACCATAGGCCATTAAAAAACCGGGAGAAATGGCCACGACCGGGCGCTTCCCGCATGTGCGATGGCAAGCTGCTGTCCTCGCCCTCGCGTTCGTGATCGGCCGCCCCGCCGACAGCATCTTTCGAAGGTTCACCAGTTTTCTGGCGGAGCCGGCTGAGGCGCTGATCGCGTCGTCCTAGGCAACGCCTTGGGAACCGACGAAAACAAGGAATAGCGATTTTGTAAAGCGCTGGCCATCTGTTATGATCCTGATGGAGTTGGTTCCATGATTTCCTCCATTCAGATTGACGGCTACAGGGGATTCCGAAAATTCGAGATGGCCGACCTTGGGCGCATAAATCTGCTGGTCGGAACGAACAACTGCGGTAAGACATCGGTCCTTGAAGCCCTCCACCTCTTGATGTCGCGCGGAGATCCGATTGCCCTATGGCAACTTCTCTGGCGCCGCGGCGAGCGCATTCCTGGAGTGGCGAATCCAAGGCGTCCAGAAGCTGAACTGGATGTTTGCCATTTGTTCAGCGGACATGAGACTCACACCGGGTCGCGACTGGTAATCTCAGCCAAGAACCAGAGCCCAGAGCGAATGGTGAGTCTCACGGTTGGAGAACTAGGTGCGAAAGATCGCTCCGAGCTTGCGGCCTCCGGTGAACACGGCACGATTCCATCTCGGCTTGCCCTCCACATAAAAGGAACGCCATCACCTCCCGTGCCCACGTTGCCGCTCACGCGCTCCGGAGGAATGTCGACGGATACGCTTGATATATCACCCCGCAGACCTCGCCGTCGTGCGTCGGAAGAAAACCCTTCCCAGTTTATCACCACCGAATCGCTTGATAGTGATGACCTTGTATCCCTGTGGGACAAAGTAGCGTTGACGCCAAATGAAGATCTTGTGCTAAGAGCATTACGGTTTCTCGACCCCGATATAGAACGCATTGCTTCACAAGCAACCACCCAGGGATACTACTCTGCGTTTCGTGGCGGGTTCATTATCAAACGGCGGGGGCTCGATCATCCAATTCCCATCGGTAGTATGGGCGATGGAATGTGGCGGATGATGGCCATGGCGATTGCCATAACGCAATGCAGGGGGGGCGTTCTCCTGGTCGACGAAATCGACACCGGTCTCCACTATACAGTGATGTCTGACATGTGGAAATTGATCTTCGGGGCAGCCCGTGTGCTTGATGTACAGGTCTTCGCCACTACACATAGCTCAGATTGCATCAAGAGCCTAGCCGAGGGCTGCATGGATGACCTTTTCGATGCCGGCAACCAAGTGACCGTGCAGAGAATTGAGCCAGGCAAACCAATTGCAGTGCCGTACACCCAGAGCGAAATAATGATGGCCACAGAAAAAATGATCGAGGTTCGCTGATACTTTGGCACAGCGATATCCCAAGCGCCTAGTCGTCGAGGGATCTGATGACTTGCATTCCGTAGTGAGTCTGATGCGCGCATATATCGATTGGCCGCAAGACCCGCAGCACTGGCCGGTCTACATCGAAAACGGCCTTAGTGCTGACGAAATCCTCGCGGACGGATTCCTCACTGCAAAAATTAAAGCCGCTGATACCCAAATGCTAGGCGTCATGTTCGACGCCGACACAAATCCGACTGGTCGTTACACCCGCTTCCGTACTCGATTGATGGGTCTTTTTCCGACATTACCAGACGTCCTGCCAGGAGGCGGCCTGATAGCAGAAAATGACGATCACAAACGCGTCGGACTGTGGATCATGCCAGATAATCAACAGGCGGGAGACCTAGAAGCCTTTCTCCGGCTAATGATTCCCAGCGACGCGGAACATATTTGGCAATTATCCATGAGATCGGCCGAGGAGGCCAGGAGGATCGGAGCACCGTTCCGCGATTGCCACAGCATGAAAGCAAACATCTACACGTTCTTAGCTTGGCATGATCCCCCAGGACAGCACCCAGGAATGGCGATCACAAAGAGGGCTCTTGATCCCCACGCTCACTGCGCCGTTCCCTTTGCTGGGTGGTTCCGGCAATTGTACAACCTCTGAGGAACGCTGATGGCGCACTCCGCGGCCCTAGGATGATCGGAAAAGCTGAAGGCTAGGTGTGACGGCCGTAATCATCAGCTACACTGAAATGACATGACGGCCAACCTCGCGCCCATCAGCAGCCTCGTCGGTGAAGTGGCCGACCTGCGCGGCGTGCGTGAGTGCCTTCAATGGTTCACCCGCGAGAAGCAGTGGATCAATGAAACCCACCTGCAGGTCTGCCGCGTCCCCGCCCCCACTTTCCTCGAACAGCAGCGCGCCGAGTGGATTGTGGCGCAGTTCCGCAACCTGGGATGGGAGGCGAATATCGACCGCGCCGGCAACGTCGTAGCCACACCCGATGCGCGCGCCGCGGGCCCTTACATCGCGCTCACCGCGCATCTGGACACGGTGCTCGCGCCGCGCACTAAGGACGACATCACGGTCGAGCCGGACGGGCGCTTTCGCGGTCCGGGCATCTCCGATAACGGCGCCGGCCTCGCGGCGTTGCTGGCCCTCGCGCGCGCCCTGAAGACCTGCTCGCCCGCTGAAGGCTGGCACTCCGACCTGCTGCTGATCGCCAACGTGGGCGAGGAAGGCGAGGGCAACCTCAGCGGCATGCGCTACCTCTGCAAGCAGTCGCCGCTCGGCAAAAAGATCGGGGCATTTCTGGTGCTGGATGGCGCCAGCACCGAGCACATCACCAACCGCGCGTTAGGCAGCCGCCGCTTCGAGGTGATCTTCACCGGTCCCGGCGGGCATAGCTGGAGCGATTACGGCGTCGGCAACCCGCTGCATGCGCTGAGCCGCGCCGTCGCGCTGTTCACCGAAGCGCGCCTCAACGGTTCCCCCAAATCCAGCATCAACGTCGGATTCATCGAGGGCGGCGCCAGCGTGAATGCCATCCCGCCGATGGCCCGCGCCAAGGTGGACATACGCTCGGAAAGCAACGAAAAGATGGATGAGCTGGTGGATCTGCTCACCAGCGCCATCGAGCGCGCGCTCGACGTGGAGAACCAGCGCGCCACCGGCGGCAAGGTGGCCGTGAAGATCCGCGAGATCGGTTCGCGGCCGGCCGCCAATCTGGCCGATCGATCGCCCATCCTCTCGTATCTGCGGGCGGTCGATAGCCACCTCGGGATACGCTCCCATCTCGACTGCGCCTCCACCGATGCCAACATTCCCATGTCTCTGGGCATCCCCGCCATTTCGATTGGCGCGGGCGGCCAGGGCGGCGGAGCGCACAGCGCTCAGGAGTGGTTCAAGCCGGAAGGCCGCGACTTGGGGCTGAAGCGCGTTCTGCTCACTCTGTGCCTGCTGCTGCGCGATCCTCAATTCATGGCCGGAGTGCCCGCCGGTCCCGCCGGCGCGTGACAGTGAAGCGGAGTTCCCTCCAGGCCCGGCGCGCCGAAGCGGCGCTGGTCCTGAATACAATCATCTGGGGCGCCACATTCGTGGTGGTCAAGCAAGCTCTGCGGGATGTATCGCCAGTATTGTTTCTGGCGCTGCGCTTCACGCTGGCAAGCCTCGCGCTGCTGATTCTCTTCCGCGGCGCCTGGAGCCACCCGCGTAATCCGCGTTGGTCGCTCCGCGGAGGCGCACTTGCCGGCGTATTCCTGTTTGCCGGATACGCCTTCCAGACTGCCGGCCTGCAGTTCACCTCCGCGCCGAAATCGGCCTTTCTCACCGGCCTCACCTCCGTGGTGGTGCCTGTACTTGGGGCGCTGGTCTACCGGAACCGGCCGCACGCCCTGGAGATCGGTGGGGTCCTGGTGGCTACCTGTGGCATGGCGCTAATGACGCTGCCGGGCGCCACGCTCGCCATGAATCGCGGCGATCTTTTGACCCTGGGATGTACAGTCTGTTATGCCGCGCACATCCTGACGCTGGGACACTATTCGGCCGACGCCAGCTATGAACTGTTATCCATGGCACAGATTGCGGTTTCGGCATTGCTGGCCTGGTCGCTGTTCCACTGGATGGAAACGCCCCATATCCGCTGGACCCCGGAAGTCTGGGTAGCAATCGCGGTCACAGGTCTGCTAGCCACCGCCGTCGCCTTTACGTTCCAGGCCTGGGCGCAGCGCTACACCACCTCCACGCGCACCGCCCTCATCTTCATGCTGGAGCCGGTGTTCGCCTGGATTACGTCGTACCTGTTGACCGGCGAAAGCCTTTCTCCGCGGGCGGCCGGAGGCGCCGGTCTGATCCTGGCGGGCATCCTTTTGGTCGAAATGAAACCCTCCAAACCACCATTCCCTCAAAAGCCGTGAATGGTGGGGCAGGCGGTGGGGCAGGCGCTTTCGCCTGTCAACTCTTTATCAGAGCTCACAGGGAGCGTATAATAAGGAAAGCTGCAATTTTCGTGGAGGAGCAAGTAACACCCATGAGTTTCTTGAACAAGCTGCGTAGACAGAAACTGCTGTCGTTTACGCTGATCCTTTTCACGCTGGCCATCGGCGTGGTCATCGGCACCTTGATCAACACCGGCGTGAAGGCCGCCAAAGACAGCACGGTGGCGCCCGGAGCCACGCCCCTCACCATCCCCAATCCCGTTCAGTTGCAATCGTCTTTCGCCACCATCGCCAAGCAGGTGGAGTCGTCGGTGGTCAATATCTCCACGACGTACCTGCCCAAGGCGCCGGCGCAGACGCGCAATCGCCGCCGGACCACTCCGCAACAACAACCCGACGAAGGCGATGAAGGCGACCAAGGCGATCAAGGCGGCATGGAGGATTTCTTCTTCAAATTCTTCGGCAACCCGTTCGGCAACGGCACGAATCCGGAGATGCCGCAGCACAGAGGCTTTGCCTTGGGTTCCGGCGTGGTGGTCGACCGGGCCGGCTACATCCTGACCAACAATCATGTGGTGGATAAAGCCGATCGCATTCAAGTGAAGTTCACGGGCGATCCCAACCAATACGACGCCAAAGTGGTCGGCGTGGACGCAGCCACCGACCTGGCGGTGATTCGCGTCGAAGGCCGCAGCAATCTGGCGCCCGCGCGTATCGGTAATTCCGACGCCGTGCAGGTGGGCGATTGGGCCATGGCCATCGGCTCGCCGTTCGGCTTCCAGGCCACGGTGACCCTTGGCATTATCAGCGCCAAAGAACGCGACGTCGATCCCACCCAGCAGTTCCAGCATTTCCTGCAGACCGACGCCGCCATCAACCCCGGCAACAGCGGCGGCCCGCTGCTCAATATCAACGGGGAAGTGATCGGCATCAATACGGCGATCGCCTCGCGCTCCGGCGGCTATCAAGGCATCGGCTTCGCGCTGCCCATCAACCAAGCGGTGAAGGTTTATAACGAGATCATCAAGAACGGCAAGGTGACGCGGGGTTCGATCGGCGTTTCGTTTACGCCGTCGGAAAGCGCCAACGCCGAAGCGCTGTTGAAAGCCTATGGCGCGCACGAAGGCGTGTTCGTGCAAACCGTGGCCCCGGGCGGCCCCGCGGAAAAGGCGGGCATGAAAGCCGGCGACATCATCGTGGCCGTCAACGGCAAGTCGATTCGTAATGGCGGGGAGTTGATCGAGCGCGTGACCAGCACGCCCATAGGGACTCCGCTAACCGTGACGGTGCTGCGCGAGGGCAAGCGCGAAGACTTCCACGTGGTGGTGGCCGATCTCGCCCAGGTGTTCCCGGATCGCTTCGGAAACGGCAAACAGGAACAGGCCGAACCGGAGGAAGGCACGCAGGCCCGCTTCGGCATGACCATCGAGAACCTGACCGACGCCCGCCGCGAAAATATGGGCATCAAGCAGCACGGCGGCGTTCTGATCAGCGCGGTCGAGCCTGGTTCCTTCGCCGAGGATACCGGCATGCAGCGCGGCGACGTACTCATTGAGCTCAACCGTCAAGCGGTGAACTCGGTGGATGACGTGAAGCGCGTTCAAAACTCGCTCAAGCCCGGGGAAGTGGTGGCCTTCCGGATTCTGCGGCAAGCGGGCCGGGGCGGCGAATGGACTCCGCAATTCCTGGCCGGCACTCTGCCGAATCACCCATAGCGGATACCGATTGGTTGGGGCGTTCCCGTGCGGGCGCCCCGCTTTCGTTTTGGAGAGCGACTCGATTTGCGGAAAGCTATCGCGATAACAGCGGTCTGCCTGACAGGCTTGGTTGGCTGGGCGGCGGACGCTCCTGCGAAGACGGCCACTCAGAAGAAATCCACGCAGGGCCAGTCCACACACAAGAAATCTGCCCAAAAGAAATCCACTCAGACCACATCTACCGCGCACAAGCCGGCGGTGACTGACGGAAAGAAAACGGCCTCATCGCAGCATTCCAAGCGCACGGCGCGCGGTACTCCAGCGCGGTCCTGGCGCGCGGGACAAACGGCGCCCACGCCGGACCGCTACAAAGAAATCCAAGCGGCCCTTGCGAAGAAGGGATATCTTCACGGGGAGCCGACCGGCAGATGGGATGACGATTCCGCCGACGCGCTGCGCCGTTTTCAGAAGGACCAAAACCTGCAGCCCAGCGGCAAGCTGGACTCTCTTTCGATCATCGCACTCGGCCTGGGACCTAAGTACGACGCATCCGCCGACAAGCCCGCCGCGCCGCCACCCCCGCCCCAGCCCTAAAACTGTGTGAGGTGGGGCAGGCGCTTCCGCCTGCCAACTCGAGCTTGACTATTTTCCGACTCCCGTGGAGAAGCCGAAGATGGATCGCCGTGTCGCCGCGTCGCCCCCTCGCCCGCTCGTAACATCGACGCCTTTGTCGATGTTGGCGAGCTTCGCTCGCCTTGGGCCAGGCGCTTCCGCCTGCCAACTTGCCCCCGGATGTGCCGCATCCGCTCAGTGTGATTCCAACCCCACAAGTACCGTTCTTTTTTAAGTCTCTGTTAAGACCGTCATCGTTTCCCGTCTGCCTGCCGTCATCCCATATATACGGAGCTTAATCCAAATGACGATCGATACTACTCACATAAACGCAACAATGTATCGTCCTATACAAGAGTCACCCGTTTTCCCGCCGCCGCCAGAATCCCTGCTGGGAAGCGCCGTACAGTGGCTCTCGCACTCTTTAAACACAGACCCTTTGACGTTGTTTATACGCGCGGGCGAAAAGTTCGAACTCGCCTGCCACGCTACCGATGGCTGCGATTATACTCTGGCCGCGGGCGGGCCGCTCGAGCGCGAGTTGAGCCATCTAAAATGTCACCAGGAGAGGATCGATTGAGCCAAATGAAAATGTAACCCGGAGGGCGCGAAACATGGCACCCATGAAAGGTGGACATGAACGCGCGCAA
>Ga0181526_10001247_pt1 | contig 24644 bp, 26 predicted proteins | sample PEATcosm2014_Bin_35_FD_119750 | JGI IMG/M metagenome (GOLD analysis project Ga0181526, IMG submission 119750) | Peatland microbial communities from MTU Mesocosm Facility, Houghton, MI, USA - PEATcosm2014_Bin06_30_metaG | ecosystem: Environmental > Terrestrial > Soil > Wetlands > Peat | place...
AGCCCCGCTGGTAGCACAGGCTTCAGCCTGTGTTAGGCGAGCTTCGCTCGCCCAAGCGGGGCTTAAGCCCCACGGCGGCGCATGGCGCCGCCCCACGAGGCTTATCAAATGGCCAAACTCCACAGGCGAGCTTCGCTCGCCTCCACAGGCTAAAGCCTGTGCCACCAAGCCCTGCAAAAAAGCCAGCCAGAGCTTCGCGGCAGGCGGCCTACGAGGCCGCCGCAGGCTGCGAGCCTGCCCCACCAAAAGGCCAATAGCCGGCTGAAAGCCGGCTGCGGGCAGAATTGCCCGCCCTCCTGGCTCGTAGCCTGGATCGTCCTCGATATTGACACGTACGGTAGATTGCCGCACATTGGTACCAAGGGAATGTACGAACCGCCAGGTTGGAGACGCGTATCACAAAAGCTCTCGCCGTCGTCCGGCGCGCCGCCAAGATCCAGGGTCGATCGGTCAGCGATTTCGTTGTGAGTGCCGCCCAAGACGCCGCGCAAAAGACCGTCGCCGAGGTAGAGGTCATCTGGCTTTCGCGTGAAGGCACCGCCAACCGATCGCCAAGTGAAGGCGGCCGCCCCGATAATCGCGAAAGAAGCCCCGAATATCGGTAAATAGCGCTCCTGCGCCGGGTTGGAGTATAATCCCCCTATCCGCGTTCTACGGAGGGGAAATGGAGCGCACTCATCGCCGGACGGCCCTGCTATCGCTGGCGCTGTTATCGCTGGCATCGCCTTTTGCCACCGCCAAAGACAAAGATCCGGAACACGATCCCGAGCAGATCGGGAATCGCGACGTCGGCAAGGGAGTCAACTTCTACTCGGTGGAGCGGGAGTTGGGTCTGGGCAAGGAGATGGCTCAGGAAACCGAACGCCAAGCCAAGTTCGTGGACGATCCCACCGTCACCGAATACGTGAACCGTTTGGTGCAAACGGTGACCCGCAACTCCGACGCCAAGGTGCCATTCAGCGTGAAGATCGTCGATTCCGACGAGGTCAACGCCTTCGCCTTGCCCGGCGGTTTCATGTTCGTCAACACCGGCTTGATCCTGAAAGCCGACAACGAAGCCGAACTGGCGGGCGTGCTGGCGCACGAGATCGCGCACGTGGCCGCGCGCCACGGCACGCGCCAGGCCACCCGCGGCCAGCTCATCAACTACGGCACGATCCCCCTGATATTCGCGGGCGGGTGGGCCGGCTATGCCGTCCGCCAGGCCGTTGGGCTGGCCGTGCCTCTGGGATTTCTGAAGTTCTCCCGCAACATGGAGGCCGAGGCCGATCTGCTGGGTCTGCAATATATGTACAAGTCGGGCTACGACCCGACCGAGTTCGTCAACTTTTTCGAGAGAATTCAGACCCTCGAAAAGAAGAAGCCCGGCGCGGTCTCGAAGCTCTTTTCGACCCACCCCATGACCAACGATCGCATCCGCGCCGCCCAGAAAACCATCCAGCAGGATCTGAAGGCCGAGCCGCAATACTTGGTGGATACTTCGGAGTTCCACGATGCGCGCGCGCGCCTGATCCTGCTGGGCAACCGCTTCAAACTGCGCGAGGATCCCGGCCGCCCGGTGTTGCGCACGCGGCCGTCGGCCAAAGTGGATCAAACCGCGCAGGTGGAAGCGAGCGCCCCGCGCTGAAGCGATGAAGTCCCTGTGGGGAGTGGGGCAGGCTCGTAGCCCCGCTCTTAGGGGCGAGCGCAGCTCGCCTGATCCGGCTGACTGAGTTTTCGTCGTCTTTGGTGGTCTGCCGCACCATGACGACAGGCCTTAGGCCCAGGCTCGCAGCCCGCGGCCGGCCGTCTTTTTTGCGAGCTGACCTGCGCCGAAGCGCTGACGTGGGCCTCCGAGTAGGCGGGCGAGATTTGAGCGCTGTTAGGGTCATTTCGGAGCAGGGCACGGGCCTGCCCGCCCGGACACCAGCGTGTTTTCCATCGCAGTAATCAGCCACTGTGAGTTTTCCTGGACAAGTACAACAGTTGCGAAAGTATTTCGTTTGTCTTGCCCAAAAGTGATCTCCGTGGCAACTTCTGCCACAGCGACATCGGGACGGGCAAATCTTACGTGAATAGGCTTCCAAACCAGATGGCTGTCGCCGTAGACGCCTTCGCGGATTTTGACGTGGTGTGCCACAATTTCGTCACGTCCCTTGAGGTACGTCCCACTGAGAACGACAAACTCGGCATCGCTGGTAAATAGCTTTCCGAACGATGTCCGCATCTCATTCCGATTCCAGTAGTTGCGCGCGCGGGATACAATCGGAAGCATGTACACGCTTCGTTGCCTGCTCGTGGCGGCCGTCGCTACAATCGCTTTGCAAGCCGCCGACGCTCCGTCCGCGTCCGGCGTCGATCTTAAGGCCATGGACACTACGGTGAATCCATGCCAGAACTTTTATCAATATGCCTGTGGCGCATGGCGGAGGAACAATCCGGTTCCGGCCGATCAGTCGCGCTGGGGGCGGTTCAATGAACTGATTGAACGCAATCTGGCGATCGAGCGCGGCATCCTGGAAAAGGCGGGGAACTCGCAGATCGGCGATTTCTATGCCGCCTGCATGGACGAGCCGGCCATCGAGCGCAAGGGCATTCAGCCCATCGAGCCGCTGCTGAAACAAATCGACGCGCTGGCCTCGAAGCGGGAATTGGCGGATGAGATGGTACGGCTGCACCGGGCCGGCGTGCGCGCGCTGTTCAGCTTCCGGGTGAGCCCCGACGATAAGAAATCGGACCAGGAGATCGCGCACGTGGACCAAGGCGGGCTGGGACTTCCTGACCGCGACTACTATCTGAAGACCGACGAGCGCTCCGTGAAATTGCGCAAGCAGTATGAAGACCACGTGCACGCCCTGTTTACGCTGCTGGCGAAGGCGCAGGACGCCAGCGGCGCCGATCCCGAGGCCGAAACGCGCGCGGTGATGGAGATGGAAACGGCGCTGGCGAACGCGTCCATGGATCGCGTGGCGCGGCGGGATCCCGACAAGACCTATCACAAAATGACGGTGGACGAACTGGCGCTGCTGACGCCCGCTTTCGAATGGAAGCAATACCTGGCGGCGATCGGCATTCCGCCGGTGGAATCGCTGAACGTGCGCGCGCCCGATTTCGTGAAGGCGCTGGATGCGGCGATCGCCAACACCAGCCTGGGGGATCTGAAAACATATCTGCGGTGGCATGTTCTGGCATCCCACGCGGACATGTTATCGCGGGCGTTCGAGGAGGAGGACTTCCGCTTCAACGAGCACATTCTGCGCGGCACCCAGGAAATGCCGGCGCGCTGGAAGCGTTGCGTACGGGCCACGGACCGCGGTTTGGGAGAGGCGCTGGGCCAGGAGTTCGTGAAGGCGGCGTTCAACGGCGCCAGCAAAGAGAAAGCCTTGCAGCTTGTGGGCGAGATCGAGATGGAGATGCGCAAGGACATCGACAACGCCGCTTGGATGACGCCCGCGACCAAGCAACAGGCGTTCGCGAAACTGCGCGCGGTGGCCAACAAGATCGGCTACCCGGAGAAATGGCGGGATTACAGCGGTGTGAAGGTGGCGCGGGACGATTATTTCGGGGACGTGCTGCGCGCGTACGACTTCGAGCAGCGGCGCAATTTCGCGAAAATCGGCAAGCCGGTGGATAAGTCGGAATGGGGCATGACGCCGCCCACGGTGAACGCCTACTATTCGCCCAATATGAATAACATCAATTTTCCGGCCGGTATTCTGCAGCCGCCTTTCTACAATCCGCAAGCCGGCGATGCGGTGAATTACGGCGGCATTGGCGCGGTGATCGGCCACGAGCTGACGCATGGATTCGACGATGAAGGGCGCAAATACGACGGCGCGGGCAACGTGCGCGACTGGTGGACGGCGGAGGATGCCAAGGCTTTCGAGGCGCGCGCCGAATGCATCGTGAAGGAGTACGACGGCTTCAGTCCGGCGGTGGACGTGCATTTGAAAGGGGATCTCACGCTGGGCGAAAATGCCGCGGATAACGGGGGCATCCACCTGGCGTATATGGCGCTGATGGACAGCTTGGCGAGTCACATGGAAGGGAAGCAGGACGGCTTCACGCCGTCGCAGCAGTTCTTCCTGGGTTATGCGCAAATCTGGTGCCAGAACACGACCGAGGAGGCGGCGCGCGTGCTGGCGGCGACCGACCCGCACTCGCCCGGCGAGTTCCGCGCGAACGGAGTGCTGCAAAACATGCCGGAGTTCCGGGAGGCGTTCGCGTGCAAAGCAGGCGACGCGATGGTGTCGGCCGATCCCTGCCGGGTCTGGTAGGTGGGGCGATTGGCCTTTTTGTGGGGCAGGCTCGCAGCCTGCGGCGGCCTCGTAGGCCGGCTTCTTGCAGGGCTTGGTAGCATAGGCTTTAGCCTGGGGAGGCGAGCTATGCTCGGCTGTGCCACCAAGTTGGCCTGAAAGGCCGGCCTGGCGGCGCATGGCGCCGCCCTACTTCGCCTGGATCTCTTCGATATACTTCATCAGGTTGAAGACACGCACGGTGCCCGCATCCGGATTCGGGCCCATGTGCCGGAAGAGGTCGCCCCACATGGGCATATCTTTCGACCCATGTGCGATGGGTCCCTGGTCTTCACCATTGATGATGTGCTGCACTTTGAGTTCGGGGAATTTGCCGCCATTATTCTTGGAAATCTGGGTCAAATCCGAAGGCTGTGGTTTGAGCGCGGCGGCGGCGGGTCCATCGCCTTTGCCGGCCGTCCCATGGCAGACGGCGCAGTATTCCCGGAATAAATCCTTGCCCGCTACCGACTGGGTAGGGTGAACCGGTACCTTTTTCACGGTGGTGGGCGTCTGCTGTGCGTGGGCCGCGCCGATGCCAAAGCCGGTCGGCAACAGGCCAAGAACAAGACTTACGGATGCGATTAGGGACTTCATGCCTACATGATATGTCAAATCGCGCCACAACGGAAGGGTATCGTGTTGGATTTTACGACGGCGGAGAAGCGGGCCCTGGAGGGCCCGCGCAAACCTGGACGTCTGCTCCACGGGCCACGCGCGAAATGCCGTGCACCAGTTTCCGGTAAGGCAGGCTTTCGAAGTCCTCGATGGGCAGCCATTCTCCGTCGCGCCAGCTCGAATAATACCAGCGCGCGAGCAATGCCAGGTACTCCTGGCGCTCGCGCATACCGAGTTGACGCATGGGGAGCGCGCCCAAGATATCCCGGAGCCTGCCATCGAGCGAAACCGGCTTGCCTTCCTGGATCTCGAAGCTCAGGCGCCGCGGCGCTTGCCAGTGCCCTTCCCGCACGATCCAAAGCTCCACGGCGCCGGGCGCGGCGGAGGGCGTGATGGCGATGCCGTGCAGCCTGCCGATATCGCGTGCCAGCTCGTCCCGCAGCTTGATGACCTCCTGCACTTTTTCGTAACGTTTGTGCTGCCGGGCGGCTTCTTCGAACATCGTCTCTTCGCTATAGCGGCCGCGCGCGCGCTCGATAGTGTCGAGCAGGGAGTGCCCGCCGGTCTTCAGGAACTCCTCCACGCGGCCGACTTCGTGCAGATATTCGTCGCGCCCGACCACCTGCTGGCACGGGCGCAGGCACATGCCCATCTCGCCATAGATGCAGCCGGGGTGTTCAGGGAAGGGGTGCAGATCTTCCTGGCAGCGGCGCATCTGGAACAGGTCGAGGAATTGGGATTCGAACCTCTCGGCCGATGCGCGGCTGCGGAACGGACCGCAATAAAGCGCGGGCGCGCGGCCCAGATGGGTGGTGAGTTGGCTGCGCGGAAACTCGTTGGTGAGCACCAGCTTGACGTAGGTGGGCATGCGCAGCTTCAGCAGGTCTAGGTAGGTCTTGGGGAAATGGCGGCGCGCCAGCTCATACATCAAGATGGCGGATTCGAAGGCCGAGCCGGTCAGCGTGTACTCGATGCGCCGGACGGTGTGGCGAAGGTTGAGCAGGCGGGAGGGCTTTTCGCGCTCCTTGAGCAGGCGGAGCAGGCGGCGGCGCAGGAGAGCGGTTTTGGCGAGGTAAGGATCGCCTTCGCGCGGCCAGAGGAGGAAGACGGCGGGGTTGTTGGGGACTTGCGCGATGGCTTCGTCGAGGCCGGTGAGATCTTCGGGAACCTCGATGGCAGTGGGCACTCAGGCCCATTTTCGCATCCTGGGACCTGGTTGGACTACAATCGAAGCGATGGATGTTCTGCGCGCGCTTTACGGCCAGTTCGATCCGGCGCGGCCTCTGGAGGTGTAAGAGACGGACTTGTATGTCAACTGGCAGGAGCAGAAATCGCTTGCGCCGGACGATATCAAGAAACTGCTGGCGCGAGGTATCGCCCGGTCTGAAATACCCGTGTGCCGAATGCTTACCGGCCATCGCGGCGTTGGGAAGACCACCGAACTGAAGCGGGTCAAGCAAAGGCTGGAAAGCAGCGAAACGGGACGTCCGTTGTTCGTCTCGTTCCTGGAAGTCGAGCAGTGGTTGGATTTGCAGGACGTGCAGGCGCCGGACATCATCTTTCATATGGTCCGCCAGCTTGTGGACGACCCGGATGCGGCCGGCTTCGGGCTGGGACGCGCGAAGCTCGATCAGTTCTTCAGCGAAGTCAAGGACCTACTGAATAGCGAGGTGGAGTTCCAAACCATCAAAGCTCCGGCGGGTATCGTTGAGTTCGGCTTACAGTTAAAGGACGTTCCGCGGGCGCGTCCCACTCTCAGAAAGTTGATCGAGGGCCATCTGCCCACGATCTACGATTTGATCAACAAAGTGGTTCTCGCCAAGGCGCGCGAGTGGCTGAAAGAGAAGGGTATCGCCGAAGATATTCTGGTGATTGTGGATGAACTTGATCGCATTCCCCAAAAAGTCATCGACCCGAAAGGGCTCACGAATCAGCGAAACATCTTCCTGGACCACGCCGCTATCCTGCGTTCTCTGGATTGCCACGTTTTGTACACCGTTCCCATCGAACTGGCGTTTAGCGACGCGCACCTTCCCCTGAAGGCAGCTTACGCATGCGAGACCTTCCTTCTACCGTTGATTCCTGTTTCGCAGCGTGACGGCGGAGACTCCCGGGACGGCCTGCGCGCGCTCTGCCGGATCGTCCACCGACGCATTGACAAGACAGGGGCCACACCGCAGCAGGCTTTCGAAGACGAGGTCCTTGAGCGGCTCTGCCGGGTCTCAGGTGGTTACATTCGCAACCTTTTCATACTTTTGCGCTCGGCTATCGACCGCTGCGACCAATTGCCGATAACTCACGAGATAGCCGAACGTGCTATCCGGCGGCAGGCGAACGATCTCGCACTGTCCCTGCGTCCGAAGCAGCGCGAAGTATTGCGCGCCGTGCACCAGTCCAAGGCGGCCTACGGCGACGACCCGGAGCTTTGGAACCTGCTGCTGCGGAATCTAATGGCGCTGCCCTATGAAGACGAGTCCGGCGTTTGGTACGATTGGAACCCGCTGCTCGCGGCTGTTCCGGGGGGCGTATAACATGGCCACCATTTCCGCTCCTCTGACGCTATCGCCGGAGAATCGGGTAGAGTTCGCCGCACTGCGGCGAATGCTTGATTTGGCTACCGGATTCACGCTTGCGTTCGTGCGCGTCAATCATACATCACTGCGCGACCGGCTGGTGGAGGAACTGTTGGCCCGGTTCCCGCAGAAGAGCATTCTTCGCCTAACTCTGCGACCGCCGATGGAGGATGGCACTGTAGTCCACGGCGTGGTGACGCAGCTTTTGGATGCAGTCGGCCGCGGTCAGCCAGATGTGATATTCGTGTTCGGGCTGGATGCGATGTTCGATCCCGCGGCGCGGGATTCGCCGGCTCTTGACATCTTGAATTTGAACCGCAGCTACTTGGCCAAGCGGTTCTCGTGCCCGGTCGTTTTCTGGACCGCCGAGTTCGGTATGCGGGAGCTAATGTCGCGCGCTCCGGATTTCTGGGCGATCCGCTCGGGCACGTACCATTTCGTGGGTGAGACTGAAGATGCCCGTTCGACGCTGGATCACCTGAGAGAGGGCTTCGACTGGAACCTGGGGCTACGCGAGAAGCACGAGCGCACCGAGATTCTTCAACACGTGCTCAAAGAGATCGAGAGCGTCGCCGAGCCCGACACGCCGGTGCTGGCAGCGGTTTTATACCAGCTCGGGCGGGCGTCCGAGTTTGAAGGGGCCACGGAGGGCGGCCGGGAGCACTTAGAGCGGGCGCTGGCGCTCTATCGGAGGATCGGAGACCGCCGAGGCGAAGCCTGTTGTTTCGGGAGCTTGGGCGATGTGGCGTGTACGCAGGCCCGCTACGCCGAGGCAGAGCAACTCTACCAGCAGGCGCTGACTGGGTTCCGCCAGATCGGGGAGCAGGAGGGAGAAGCCACCTGTACCAAGGGCTTGGGCGACGTAGCGCGCATGCAAGACCATTACCCGGAGGCCGAACGGTTCTACAGGCAGGCGCTGCCCATCTACCGGCAAATCGGGCATCGCCTAGGCGAGGCCAACTGCACACAGAGCCTGGGCAATGTGGCACGCATGCGGGCACGCTACGTGGAAGCCGAGGCGTTCTACCGTCGGGCGCTTCCTATCCACCGACAAATCGGGAACCGCGTTGGCGAAGGCGACTGCCTATGGAGCCTGGGCGACGTCGCGCTCCGGCAGTCCCGGCATGCGGATGCCGAGAACTTCCTCGAGCAGGCGCTGTCCGTTCACCGTCAACTTGGAAATCGGACAGGCGAGGCTCACTGTTTAATGAGCCTGGGAGGCCTCTCGCGTGTGCGAGACTGCTACGCGGACGCAGCGAAGTTCTTCCAACAAGCGCTGCCCATCTTCCGACAGGTCGGTAATCGCTTGAGCGAGGCCAACTGCCTGCTGGACCTAGGCGATGTGGCGTTGCAGCAGACCCGCTTCGCGGAGGCCGGGAAGCTCTACCAGCAGGCGCTGCCCATTTACCGTCAGGTTGGTAGCCGCGTAGGCGTAGGCAATTGCGCGTTGCGTCTGGGCGACGTGGCGCTCCAACAGGCCCGGTACACAGAGGCCGAGCAACTCTACCGGCAGGCGCTGACCATCTACTGCCAAATCGGGGATCGCGCGGGTGAAGCCACCTGCGTTCTAAGCCTGGGTCATGTAGCGGTCCAACTGGCCCGCGCCGGTGAAGCTGAAAGGCTCTACCAACAGGCGTTGCTCATCCTCCGCCAAATCGGGAATCGCGTGGGCGAGGCCGATTGCTTACAACGTCTGGGCGATGTGGCGGTGGTGCAATCCCGCTACGCGGAAGCCGAGAAGCTTTACCCGCAGGCGCTGTCCATTTTCCGTCAAATCGGGACTCGCTTCGGCGAGGCCAACTGCGTAAAGAGTCTGGGCGATGCTGCGCGCTTACAGGCCCGCTACGCGGAGGCCGAGACGTTTTACCAGCAGGCACTGCCCATCTACCGCCAAATCGGGCATCGCCTGGGCGAGGCCAACTGCCTACAAGGCTTGGGCGATGTGGCGCGGTCAGGGGACTACTACCCGGAAGCCGCGAAGCTCTACCAGCAGGCGCTCCCTATCTATCGCCAGATTGGGAGCCGCGTGGGCGAGGCGGGTTGCCTTTCTTCCATGGCCCGCCTGGCCGCGCTCCAGCACAACACGAAACTCGCCCGCGAAGCCTCCGATCTGGCTGCCGACATATACTCCAACATCGGCCTCACCGCCCAAGCGCAGCAAGTTCGCGACGAGTTCACTCAGTCACAGCCTTAGAATCGATCAATCCCCGGATCTCCGCGATGCAATCCGCCACCGGCTTAGCCCCTTGATCGCCATGCTTCCGATGCCGCACCGCAACCTGCCCGCTCTCCGCCTCGCGCCCTCCCACCACCAGCATGTAGGGGATCTTCTGCAACTGCGCATCGCGGATCTTCAGATTCACCTTCTCGCTGCGGTCGTCCACCGTGGCGCGGATGCCCGCCGCATCCAACTGATCGCGCACCGAACGGGCGTAATCCAACTGCCGGTCGGTAATCGGCAGCACGATCGCTTGCACGGGCGCCAGCCACACCGGAAACGCCCCGGCATAATGCTCCAGCAGAATGCCGAAGAAACGCTCCAGCGAACCGTACAGTGCGCGGTGCACCATCAGGGGCTGATGCGCCTTGCCATCCTCGGCGATGTATTCCAGGCCGAAGCGGCGCGGCAGGGTGAAATCGAATTGCACCGTCGATAGCTGCCACAAGCGGCCAATGGCATCCACCAACTTCACGTCGATTTTGGGTCCATAGAAGGCGGCCTCGTCTGGCATCGCCTTCACTTTCATGTCGAGCCGCGCGGTGGCCTTCGCGAGCGCGTCTTCGGCCAGCTTCCACTGCTCGGGCGTGCCATCGTACTTGCCGCTGGCGCCATTGTCCCAGGTGGAAAGTTCGGCTTCATATTGGTCGAAGCCATAGGTGTGGAGCGTATCGATGGCGAACTGCAGACAGTCCACGACCTCGTCTTCGATCTGTTCGGGCGCGCAGAAGATGTGCGCATCGTCCTGCGTGAAGCCGCGCACGCGCAGCAGCCCATGCAAGACGCCCGAGCGCTCGTAGCGGTAGACGGTGCCCAGCTCGCCGAGCCGCACGGGCAGGTCGCGGTAGCTGTGCGGTTTGTCGCGGTAAATCAGGATGTGCCCGGGGCAGTTCATGGGCTTGAGCTGGTATTCGGCGTCATCCAGCTCCATGCGCTTGAACATGTTGTCGCCGTAGAAATTGTAGTGGCCCGAAGTCTTCCACAACTCGGAGCGCATCACGTGCGGCGTGTAGACTAGCGAGTAGCCGCGCTTGATGTATTGATCGCGCATCCAATCTTCGATCTGCCGGCGCACGATGCCGCCCTTGGGATGGAAGAAGATGAGGCCGGGTCCGGCGAGTTCCTGGATGCTGAATAGGTCGAGTTCTTTGCCGAGCTTGCGGTGGTCGCGCTTCTTGGCTTCTTCCAGCTTGGCGAGATACTCGTCGAGGTCCTTCTTGCTGAAGAACGCGGTGCCATAGATGCGCTGCAACTGCTTATTGTGTTCGTCGCCTTTCCAGTAAGCGCCCGCGATCGAGAGCAGCTTGAACGCCTTGATTTTGGAGGTCGAAGGCACGTGCGGGCCGCGGCAAAAATCGATGAAATGCGGTCCCAGCGTGTATTGGCTGAAGACATCGCCGGCGCGCTCTTCGATGAGTTCCTTCTTCATCCAATCGCCGGCGTATTTGCGCAAGCCTTCGTCCTTCGAGGTCATGACGCGCTCGTAGGGCAGGTCCCGCGCCTGAATCTCCCACATGCGTTTCTCGATCTTTTCCAGATCCTCAGGGGTGAAAGCGGTGGGCCGGTCGAAATCGTAGTAGAATCCGCTGTCGATGGGCGGTCCGATGCCCAGTTGGGTTTCAGGAAACAGCTCCAGCACGGCGGCGGCCAGCAGGTGCGCGGTGGAATGGCGGTAGACCGGAAGGGCGGCGGGATCCTTAGCGGTGAGGATCTGGAGCGCGGCGTCGGACTCCAGCGGACGAGTTAGATCGTATAACTCGCCGTTCACCTTGGCCACGATGGCGGCGTCGGCCAGGCGCGGGCTGATGGCGCGGGCGATGTCGATGGGCCGGCTGCCAGGCTCGACAGGCTGACGACTGCCGTCCGGCAGGGTAATCTCGATGTTACTCATAGGGAAATTCCAGGGTAACACGGGCGGCTGACGGTGAGACAATGGAAGCCGGCAGCCACGATTTCAACTAAGGATCTGCGCGTGATCGCCCTTGCCGCACCCTCAAATGGCCCGATTTTCGGTGGCGGGTCAGTTGGATTTGGAGGGCGGCCAATCTTGGCCGCAGCCGCCTTTTAGGCGGCCAGAGCCAACTGCGGAGATTGGCATTTTAGTGGGGCAGGACTCCAGGCCTGCGCGGGTTCTCCAGAACCCGCTCTGCGGCGAGCTACGCCGCCAAAGCCAAGATGTCCCACTACCGGGTTTTCCGCAGAGCGGGCAGGAGTTTGAAGATTTTAGGTCGCTGAGAACCCACAGTCCGGCGGGCGAATGGGATTGGCGAGTGGGATCTGGCCGTCTCCGCTCCATGGCTTCCAAAAAGCCGGTATCAGGCGGCCAGTGAACTCGTGGATCTCATCGTTAAATCGATCGGCAGAAAATCGTTCGTTGAGCTAGCCAGAGTGGAGCCGATTCCGGTTAACGACCCTAACCTCAAATCCCTTCTGGCGGAATTTCCCGTCGACGACGGCGAGCCCGAACGCCGCATGCGAAACATCGACCTATTCGGCTTGCAGATGGACGAAGCCATTATCCTGCGCGCCGAACAGCCGGCTCGAAAAAAGCCGGCGCGCAGGGTGCTGCAACGCGCGAGTTGAGCAGTGTCACCGCAGCCGCTGCGCGATAGCCTCCAGAAACTCATCTTCCCGGTCGATCTGCACTCCGATCCGCAACCAGTAAAGTGGCAGCGGCTCGAGAAAATGGTCGGGATCTTCGCATAAGTTGACCAGATCCTTTTCCGTGGTGACGACCGCCTCGACTCCGTCTTCGCGGAACTGCCGGCCCATATAGCGCAGCTCGCGCGGCCTGTAAACATGGTGATCCTCGAATTCGATGCGCACCTCCGCGTGCAGGCCGAGCTGTTCCAGCGTACACCAGAAATAGCCGGGGTTACCCAGTCCGCAGAAGGCGGCCACGCGCGAATAGGGCAGCGCATCGATAGCCACCGTCTCGCCAGTGGTTGCGGAGACCCAAGCCTCCGGCCGCGCGCGCGCATGGAAGACCGGCGCGCGGGGATTATAGCGCCGCAGGCAATGCTCGGCGCCCTCGGCCACGCGGCCGGATTCGCTGCGCGTGACGACGAAGATATCGGCGCGGGCCAGGCCGGCTAATTGCTCGCGGAGGCGGCCTAACGGCAACGCATAGCCGCCGCCAAAGGGATCGAGCGCGTCCACCAGGACGATGTCGGCTTGGCGATCGAGCCGCGCGTGTTGAAAGCCGTCGTCCAGCACGATCGCATTGACGCCGAATTCGCGTTCGAGCGATTGGCCCACATGCCAGCGGTCCGCGCCGATGCCCACCGGCGCCACGCCCGCGCGCAGGAACAGTTGCGGCTCGTCGCCGGATTGGCTGACGGGCAGGTGCGCGCCGGCTGCGGCGGCCTGGTGCGGACGCGGCGAGTGACGGCCGTACCCGCGCGTGAGGATGCCGGGATTCCAGCCGGCGTCCTTCAAACAGCGGGTCAGGTGGAGGACCATGGGGGTCTTGCCGGTGCCGCCCACCGTGATGTTGCCCACGCTGATGACCGGCGCTTGCAGGCGCCGGCGGCGCGCGACGTTGCGGGCGCGGTTCAGCTTGGCGCCCCAGATCCAGAGGCGCGAAAGGATCCAAAGGAAGGCAAAGCCGGGCTGGGCGGGGCGGTACCGCGGCACATGCCGGGCAAAGATTTCGTACGCCTGGCACGCCGCGAGGGCCGTGGCTCCCTGGCGGGCGCGCGCGCAGGCCGCGGCTTTTGCGGCGAGGTCCAAGGCGCGTGCGGGATTCTCCAGTATGTCCGTTACGGCGGCCGCCAAACTAACCGCGTCGCGCACTTCCACCAGCGCGCCGGCCGAGCGGAACTCGGCCGCGATTTCGGCGAAATTCTCCAGGTGCGGACCGGTCACGATAGGGCGGCCAGCCAGCGCCGGCTCTAGAATATTGTGACCGCCGCGCAAAGCCAGCGTGCCGCCCATGAACACCACATCCGCCAGCGGGAACAGGCTGGCGAGCTCGCCCATGGAATCCAGCAGCAGGGCGCCGGGCAGCGGCAGTTCTGCGGAGCCTGTCAGCGCGGAGCGGCGAATGAACGGAATGCCGGCGCGCGCCAGCGCTTGCGCGGCCGCATCGAAGCGCTCCGGCTTGCGCGGCGCCAGCAGCAGCAGCAAGCCCGGCAGGCGGGCGGACACCTTTTGAAAGGCCGCAATCACGGCGGCGTCTTCATCCGCATCGCCGGCAGCCGCGGGCGGCATGGTGCTGGCGGCGATCCACACGGCGTGCGGATGGATCCGGTCGAGAAAGCGGCGGACCGGGGAATCCGGCGCCGCCACGCGCGCTTCAAAATCGTATTTGAGATTGCCGGCGATGCGCACCTTATCCGCTGGGGCGCCGATCCGGATCCAGCGGCGGCGCATCTCTTCGCTCTGCGCCAGCAGCAGATCGACTTGCGCGAGCACGCCGCCGAAGAACCAGCGCAGCGCGCGATAGCGGCCGATGGCGCGGTCGGAGATGCGGCCGTTGATCAGCAGCAAGCCCGCGCCCGCCCGCTTGGTCTCGCGAAACAGATTGGGCCAGACTTCGGTTTCCATGACGATCACCAGAGACGGCCGCAGCGCGCGCAGCACGCGCCGCACGGCGAAGACGTAATCGAGCGGCGCATAGAAAACGCCCGCCAGATCGCGCAGTTTCTGGTTGGCGGTTTCGTATCCGGCCAAAGTGGAGACGGAGACGAAGACCGGAGAGCGCGGCAGGCGTTCGCGCAATTGCCGGATCAGCTCCACGGCCGCCATGGCTTCGCCCACGGAAACCGCGTGCAACCAAATTGCGCCGGGGACGGTCTGTCTAAAGGAAGCGGGCAGGTATCCGCAGCGCTGCCTCAAGGAACTGAGGTAGGCGCGCCGGCGCAGTCCGCGCCCCAGGAAATAGAGTAGAACGATGGGCCATCCAAGCGCCTGAAGGAGGCGGTAGAGTAAATAAATGCCTTTTATTTTCAAACGGTTGGCTCTCCTCACGAGTATAGCGATGGCGCTCGCGCCAAACAAGGCGCTGGCGGGGAAGAAAGAGGAGCCGAAGTTCACTCCGGGCGCGGCCGCCAGCTATCGGTCGCGCCAGACCAGCGAAAAGGTTACCATCGGCGTGTTGCCGTACTTCAACGACGAGGATACGCTCCCCGTGTTTGGCAAGCACAATCCCTACAAATACGGCGTACTGCCGGTGCTTGTGGTCATCCAGAACGATGCCGCCAAAACCATCAAGGTACAAAATCTGCAGGCGGTCTGGGTGGGGCCGAACGGCGACAAGGTGGAGGCCACGCCCGCCAAAGACATTCGGTATCTGACGGCGCCGCGCCGGCCCAGTACCATGCCGAGTCCACTGCCTACGGGCCTTGGAAAGAAGAATCCGCTGGACGCTTGGGAGATCGAAGGCCGCGCTTTCGCGGCCGAGGTGCTGCCGCCGGGCCAGTCGGCCAACGGCTTCTTCTATTTCCAGACTGGGTATCAGCGGGGCGCGAGTTTGTACCTGAGCGGGCTGCGCGAGGCGGAGTCGGGGCGGGAGTTGCTGTATTTCGAGATCCCGATCGCGGAGAAGTGAAACCGGAGGTGATTGTGGGGCAGGACTCCGGTCCTGCGGCGTTTCTGCATTCCGTCCGCCGCCGTGGGGCAGGCTCGCAGCCTGCGCGGCCCTCGCAGGCCCGCTCTTAGGCGAGCGAAGCTCGCCCAGGCGGGGCTAGAAACCCCACGGCGGCGCATGGCGCCGCCCCACGTGGGTTTTCATCGCGATTGGTGGGCCGCAGGCCCGGCTTACGCTAAGGTGGGCGGAGGGTCGCGGTATGTGCGCTAGCGCACTGCCTACGCGCCGGTTAACATTGGCGCACTTGTTTTGTGGTCACCTTCGTTGTCTAATCCGATAAGGACGGCAAAAAGAGTGGGCGGAGGGAAACGGATCATGAAATCTAAATCGTTACCGGTTACGAACAACCTAACCCTGGCTTTGGCGTGCGTGCTGGGGCTAGCGGCGACGCTGATCCCAGGAGCGCAGGCTCAGACCTTCAGCGTATTTCACAGTTTTACAGGCACAGGCGACGGGGCCAATCCGCTGAGCGGCTTGGTGACCGACGGAACGGGCAACTTGTACGGCACCGGGAGCTACGGCGGCGGCTCCAGCAACGGGGTGGTCTTCAAGCTGACCGCCGCCGGCGTGGTGACGGTGCTGCACAACTTCAACGGCGGCAGCGACGGGGCAAATCCCGAAGGGGTGCTGATTCTAGACAAAGCCGGCAATCTTTATGGCACCACCACGGCTGGGGGAGCCTCCGGAGCGGGAACCGTTTTCAAAGTCACCGGGGCGGGCCAGGAATCCGTGCTGTACAGCTTCTCCGGCGCCGCGGACGGGGCGATTCCGGAAGCCGGTTTGGCCAGGGATCCGGCGGGAAATCTCTATGGCACCACCACTGGAGGCGGGGCCAGCGGCAATGGCACAGTTTTCAAACTGAGCCCGCCGAAGCAGAAAGGCGCGGCATGGACCGAGCAGGTGCTCTACAGCTTCGGCACGGGCAGCGACGGAGCCATTCCCGTGGGCGGTGTCACTTTTGACTCTGCCGGCAACCTCTACGGAACCACTTCAGCGGGCGGCCCTTCCGGATACGGCACCGTCTTCCAGTTGACGCGCTCAGGGTCCGGGTGGACGGAGAATATTCTGCACGATTTCGGGAATGGAGACGATGGATCGGTTCCCTATGCAGGGCTGATCTCCGATAAAGCGGGCAATTTTTATGGCGCCGCGACGCAGGGCGGCACGGCGGAAGGCGGCACAATTTTCGAACTGACGCCCGGAAGCAGCGGCTGGACCTTCACCGTGCTTTACAGCATACCCGGATGGGGCATCTCGGGTGCTTTCCGCGACCTGATCATGGATCCGTCGGGCAATCTTTATGGCACGACTCACTGTGACGGCACCTATAGCGCCGGGACGGTTTACAAACTGACACCTGCCGCCAGCGGTTACTGGACGTACACGTCGCTTTATGTCTTTACCGGCGGCACCGACGGCCTCTATTCATACAGTAACCTGGTGTTCGAACATGGCAGCGTCTACGGTACGACAAACGCGGGCGGCGCGGACGGTTTAGGGGTGGTGTTCCAAATCGCACCCTAAGCCGCGGTTGCACGGATGGCCGGGCCAGCACTTTCAGCGGCGGTCGTGGCACTGTCTTCAGAAGCTAGTGGCAACATCCGGTGTGCGCCTCAGACATCCTCCGGATGTGCTTTTGCCGGCCCAACGCGATGACCGGGCCTCCTCTCCCAGGCGTGCCTGGCCGAGCGCCGAAAATACGGCTACGCGAGGATCTTGCGGTTTTCCTTAAGTTTTCACGCCTCTCCACTTTTCGCGTCGCACACCCGAGCAACTTCATGTTGTCGGCACCGCCGCACTGGTCGCCGTATAATTTGTAAGGAGCCGCTCTGAGCCGCAAGCCCAGAGCCAGGAGATCGCATGGGAAGACTAAGATGGCTGCAAAGCCCTTGCGCGATCGGGGCGCTTCATGCAGCGGTGTCGGTGGCGTTGCCCGCACAGACATTGACTACGCTTGTGACTCTCAGCAAGACTGACGGCTATTACCCGTCGGCCAGTCTCATTCAAGCGCCCGACGGGAGTTTTTACGGGACAAGCTCTTCCGGCGGGCCCGACATAGCCGGAGGCACTGTCTTTAGAATCACTCCGTAGGGCGTATCCACGAGGATGCACTCCTTTAGCGATCAGGCCGGCTCCCCCTATGCACCCGCGGCCGGGCTAATTCAAGCTACCGACGGCAACCTGTATGGGACAACCGCGGGGGGCGGGACGAACCTGTGCGGCGGGTCGGGCTGCGGGACAGTCTTCAAAATCGGCCTGGGCGGCAAACTTGCAGTGCTGTACAATTTCGCTGGGCCGGACGGCAGCGGCCCCGAAGCCGGGCTGATCCAGGCGACCGATGGGAATTTCTACGGTACAACCTTCGTCGGCGGACCTTACGTCTGCCCCGGGTCTAGCACGGGGTGTGGCACGGTGTTCAAAGTCACGCCACGCGGCGAGCTCACCACGCTGCATAGCTTCAACGGGTCCGATGGTTCCGGACCGTGGGCCGGGCTCGTCCAAGGCACTGATGGGAGTCTTTATGGGACAACCTTCAACACGGTCTTCAAGATCACCCTTGGTGGCACGCTGACGACGCTGCACACGTTCGACGGGACGGACGGTGATTCGGTTAGCGCCGGCCTGGTGCAAGCCACCGACGGTAATTTCTACGGGACCACCGGGCTGGGGGGAGCCTCCCCCTACTGATAAGGCGGCGGTTGTGCCACGATTGCTGCCCACGCTTGACGGATTGTATCAAAACCGCTGCATGTGCATCACTTTTTCTGGGGATTTGCTGCGTGGTGGCCGAGAATCGGACCACCGGGAAGCTCTGCCTTCTTTATAGCACAGTCAAGCGGGACCGGCGCAATACCCAATCTCGACACGACCGGCGCAGCTACGGCCCGCTAGACTCATCGCTCTTCCAAGTGCTTCAATCGGGCATCCAGTACTTCTTCAACCCGTTGCAATTCCGCCCGCCACAAATCCAGCATGGCGTCGAAGCGTGAGTTCATATGATTCATAATGAGTGTCACGGCGAGAGTGAGCATGGCAGCGTTCAGAACCACCGGGACGCCGGTTGCCAAGTAAAGCTGCGTGTCGGTCATGATTTAAGTCTACTCCTTTGGCGATGTGGTCCCTTTAGCAGCCCTGGCTTTGGCCCAATGAAGGGCGATCCAATGGATGTCGGTCTTTTTCTTGATGTGCTGGATCACGAAAGTGTGGCGCAGGGTATGCGGCGTGAAACGGTGCTCGAACGGTTTGATCCGGTTCGCTTCGTCGGCAAGTACCATGATATGTCTTGCTAATACGTTTTGACCGAAGAGACTGAAATAGTGATTCACGCCGTCAGCCCATTCACATTCTAGCTTGTCCAATGCCGCTTTGACATGATCTGGGAGCGGCACCTTAACCTCTATGTTCCATTTCCTCGTTTTGATGGGGATGTACTTGACATACCATTCTTTCGCATTGCGTTTGATCTTTGTACTATCGAGAGCATGGCAATCGGAGATCCGCATTCCAGTCCAGCGCATCACGAGTACTGCCGCACAATCTTCAAGATTACCCCGAGCGGAACGCTGACCACTCTTTACAACTTCTGGATGCAAGCCGGGTGCCCCGACGGCGAAACGCCGTACGCCGGGCTGATGCAGGCTACCGACGGAAACCTCTACGGCGCCACCCAGTTTCGCGGCGCCAACTATGGCAACGGGACAATCTTCAGATGCACACTCGATGGAACGCTTACGACTCTGCACATCTTCGAAGAAACCGACGGCAGCGAGCCCTTGGCTCCGCTGATGCAAGCCACTGACGGAAACTTTTATGGAACAACCATAATGGCGGAATCGATCGCTGCGAAGGTGGCTGTGGCACGATCTTCACCCTGTCCGTAGGTCTGGGCGCGTTTGTGGAAACGCAGCCTACCTCCGGCAAAGCGGGAGCGGCCGTCAAGATTCTGGGCGCCAATCTAACCGGCGCGGTCAGCGTCGGCTTCAACGGCGCTGCGGCGGCCTTCGAAGTTGTTTCGAGTTCCGAAATCACCACCACCGTGCCGGCCGGCGCGAGCAGCGGAACCGTTCAAGTGGGCACGCCTGGCGGCATGCCTTCGAGTAACGTGCCGTTCACCGTGCCATGAATGAAAGGCCGGAAATCGAGGCAGGCCACGGGACTGCGCCACGCCCGCTAGAATGAAGACATGGGCGACCGCCTGGTCCAACTCTTGGATTTTTTCCTCGAGCGTCCGCCGCTTACAGGCGCTCTGGTTTGCGGCGCACTCTATCTGCTGAAGCGGACACGCAAGCCCCACTTGTCCGCGGCGGAGCGGCAGCATGCCGTGGATCTTTCCGCGGCGCAGCGGACGTACGCCGAGAAGATGTACGATCCCCCCACTGAAGAGGAGCAGGCCGCTGCGCCCCGTCCGCGCCAATGATCGGTAGCGGGTCAATTTGGTTTTGGAGGGTGGCCAATTTTGGCCGCAGCCGCCTTTCAGGCGGCCAGAGCCGGCTTGAAAGCCCGCTGCGGGCAGAATTGCCCGCCCTCCATTTTGTGAACAACGTGGCGTTGGGCAGGATTATCTGCGCCACAAAACCAAACTGACCCACTACCCAATCGGATCACAACGATCAGCCGGCCGGTTCAACGATGGCCGACATGGAACCCACGCAGCGTGGCAGGCGCGGGTCGGGGCCGTAGGCGTGGATCTGATCGCGCGCGAACTCGGCTTGCGGACGCTCGCAGGTGATGATTACGGTGCGCCCGCAACGGTCCACCTCTTCAGCATGCCGGAAGGCTTCCTCCAGCGTGAAGATGAAAAGCCTCTGCAGCATCTCGATCACGTAGTCGTAACTGTGATCGTTGTCGTCGAGCAACACGACGTTGTAGAGGGGAAGGATGGCTTCCCGTTCGGTGATTCGAATCTCCGGAGCAACCGTGGTTTTCGGCATGGCCGGCTAAGAAATAGTATGCCATGCGGCGGCCCCCGGAGGAAGAGGGTCAGGCGCCGCGGGAGAGCAATAGTTCGCGGACCGTATGCACCAGTATGTAGGCATCCAGCCCGCGCGAGAAGTGCTTGAGGTAGTAGAAGTCATATTCCAGGCGGCGCAGCGTATCTTCAGGCTGGTCCGGCGGCGTGTTGATCTGAGCCCAACCGGTGAGGCCCGGCTTCACCGCGTAGCGCTGGCGGTAAAAAGGAATCCGCTCGCACAGGACGTTGGCGAATTCGGTGCGCTCGGCGCGCGGTCCCACGAAACATATCTCCCCGCGCAGCACGTTCCACAGGTGGGGCAGGGTGTGCAGGCGCCAGCGCGCGACCAGCCTTTGCACTCGATTCCGGCTTTGCTCGGCGGCGCCCGCCAGGCGTAAGCTGTAAAGCTGGAACGGCTGGCCGCCCAAGCCCACGCATGCCTGCCGGCTCAACAGCGGACCGCGCACGGACAGTTTCAGCAGCAGCGCGGCCAGCAGGAGGAGCGGCGCGGAGAGAACGGTCAAAATCGAGGCCAGCACCCAGTGGCCGAGGGTCTGGTAGACCAGGCGTTGCGCGCGCGGGCGGAAGGCGCCGGAGAGCAGCACTTCCGAGGGGCGCAACTCGTCCAGCAGAACGCGTCCGCACAACTGCTCATAGGCCGTGGATGCCTCATCGATGGCCATCCCGCCGTAGCGCAACTGCAGCAAATCCGCGATGGGCATTTGCCGCCGGCGTTCGGCGAGGCCCACCACCAGGCGGTCGGGCGCGGCCTCGGCGGCGATCCGCGGCAGTGCGCTGAGCGGCCCGAGCAACTTGCCGGCCTCCGGCGGGGCAGGGTCGCCGCTATCGTCGACGTAGCCGATTACTTGCAGGCCCAGCCCCGGGTTCGCGCCGATATAGGCGGCCATTTCCAGCAGCACCGGGCACATGCCCACCAACAGGATGCGCTGCGCGCCCACCACGCGCAGCACGAAGACGCTGTAGACCAACCGCCAGGCGAACAGCGCCGCCACCAGCACGGCACAGGCCGGGACCATCAGGCGGAACGGCAGCCGGAAGCGGTCGTTCACGTAGCCCAGGAAGCCTTGGGCCAGCAGTGCGATGCCCATTACCAGGGAGAGTTGCTGCACCAGGAGCACGCGCGATTTCACGTACAGATTGACGTACAGATCCTCGAAGTACAAACCGAACAGGATGCTGGCGCCGGCCAAAGCGATGCGCAGCAGGCCGTTATCGGCGACCAGAAACACGGTGGGATCCACGTTCAGGATCAGAAAAGTAACCACCAGGAAACAGGAGGCGATGAGCAGGACCTCGGAGAAGAGCAGGGCCAGGGCGCCAACGGGTACGAAGATTCGCGACAAGCCGCTTATTATAGCCCGGTAGCACGGGCTTCAGCCTGTGTGTGCTGGCATAGTCTTCAGCCTGTGTTCTGCCATAATCAAACTAGCCGATGATTTACCTGGACCACCACGCCACCACACCGCTCGATCCGCGCGTGCTGGATGCCATGATGCCGTATTTCACGGGTAAGTTCGGTAACGCGGCCAGCCGCAGCCACAAATTCGGGTGGGAGGCGGAAGAGGCGGTGGAACAATCGCGTCTGCGGATTGCGCGGCTGATCGGCGCATCGCCCCGTGAAATCGTCTTCACCAGCGGCGCCACCGAATCGAACAACCTGGCGATCAAGGGCGTGGTGGAGGCCTCCGCCGGCAAGGGCGATCACGTGGTCACTTGCGCCATCGAACACAAAGCGGTGCTCGACGTTTGCCGCAGTCTGGAGCAGCGCGGCGCGCGCATCACGCGGCTGCCGGTGGGCCGCGACGGCCTGGTCGATCCCGGCGCGGTAGACGCGGCCATCGGGGAGCGCACGGTGCTGGTTTCCATCATGTACGCGAACAACGAAGTGGGCACGCTGCAGCCGGTGGCCGAGATCGGCCGGATCTGCCGGGAGCGTGGCGTGGCGTTTCACAGCGACGCGGCGCAGGCGGTGGGCAAAGTGCCGGTGAATGTGAACGCGGACTCGATCGACCTGCTTTCGATTTCGGCGCACAAGATCTACGGGCCCAAGGGCGCCGGGGCACTCTACGTTCGCCGGCACGACCCCCGCGTCCAGTTGACCGCCCAAATGGACGGCGGCGGTCACGAGAGCGGCATGCGGCCGGGAACGCTGAACGTGCCGGGCATTGTGGGGCTGGGCGAGGCTTGCGCCATCTGCTGCCGGGAAATGGACGAGGAGAGTGTTCGCCTGCGACGGCTGCGCGACCACCTGCGCGCCAGGCTGGAGGCGGAACTGGAGGAAGTCTCGGTCAACGGCAGCCTGGAGCATCGCCTGCCGCATAACCTGAACATGAGCTTTACGCATGTGGAATCCGAATCGCTGATGATGGGGATCGGCGGCGTGGCGGTATCCAGCGGTTCGGCCTGCACGTCGGCTATCATGGAACCAAGCTACGTGCTCAAGGCTATGGGCATCGCCGACGATGCGGCGCACAGTTCCATCCGCTTCGGCCTGGGCCGATTCAATACTGAAGAAGAAGTGGACGGCGCTGCATCCAATATAGTAGAAGCGGTGCGGAAGCTGCGGGAGCTAAAGGTGCAATATGATTCAGGTAACTGAAAAGGCGCAACAGCGGATCCGGCAGATAGTGGCCAAGGAAGGCGGGAGCGGCGGCCTGCGGCTGGCGGTGCAGGGAGGCGGCTGTTCGGGGCTATCGTATCTGTTCAAGCTCGAAGCTAAGGAACGCGCCAGCGATCGTGTCTTCGGCTCCGGCGACGCCAAGGTGTTGATCGATCCCAAGAGCTTCGTCTATTTGGATGGACTGACACTCGATTATAAGGAGTCGTTGATTCAATCCGGGTTTGTGATCGACAATCCCAATGCGGCGAAGACGTGCAGTTGCGGCACCTCATTCGATGTCACCCAACCACCAGCCGCGAGTGGGGCAGGCTCGTAGCCTGCGGCGGCCTCGCAGGCCGCCTGCTGCGGAGCGCTCTAGCGCGCCTCATTCATCACCCAACCATTCCCATCCGGGTCGCTGAAAGTCAGATACTTGCCCCAAGGCGCCGATTGCACCGCGGAAGTATCCAGCCCGCGCGCCTGCAGCGTCTGAAACGCGGCATCTATGTTCGCGGTCACCAGCACGATACCGGACACGCCCCCCGGCGGCATATTCGCGAACCACGTGACCAGCGCGATGTTCGTCTTGGTGCCGGGCACGTTTAACTCGATCCACTTCGCGTCGGGGCGGAAATCGGCTTCGCGCGCGATGGGAAAGCCCAGCACCTCATTATAGAATCGCTTGGATCCCTCCTGGTCTTTCACCGGGATCGAAACAATGGCCAAGCCATTGGTGACCGCGTCGTTCGTTGTGTCCATGTTAGTTACCTTTGCGTTCCGTGAGACTGAACCAATTTCCCGAATTATCTTTCATCACGGCTTCGATGCCATAGAAACGCTCCACCGGCGGCGAGCTGAACTCGACCCCCTTGGCTTTCAGATCTTCGTAGTCCTGGCGGCAGTCGCTGGTTTCCAATACGCCGCCGCAGAGAATGCCCCGCTCCAACAATTTCCGAAGGGTGGCGGCGGTGTCTTTGTCCAGATTGGGGCCGTCGATCTTCACCAGGATGATCTGCATCTCCGGCTGGCTCTTGGGGCCGACGGTCAGCCAGCGGAAACCGTTGTCCATGCTGGCGTCCGTGCGCACCTCGAAGCCCAGCTTGTCGACGTAGAAGTCCCGCGCGGCGTCCTGGTCGATTACATAGAGCTGTGTGTAACTGAGTCGCTGAATCATGTCCATCCCCTCGAAGTTCCAGAATACAAAACGCGGCGGAGATGCGCTTCTCGATTCTTGCGATTCTGGGACCCTTGTCAGTGCTCTGCCAGGAAGAACTGCTGGAAGCAGCCGGGGATATAGTACAACGGCCAGCGCACGCCGAATCCGCCAAACGTGCGGCGCGCCTCCCCGCGGAATGCGGCCGGCGAGAGCCCCGTCAGCGAATGAAATCGCGTGCTGAACGAGCCAAGGCTCACGTAGCCCACCTCGAAGCAGATGTCGGTGACGCTCCGGTTCCCGGCCAGCAGCAGCTTCTTGGCCTGATCGATGCGCTGGCGTGTGATGAATTCGTGCGGCGTCTCGTGGAAGGCCTGCGTGAACAGGCGGTTGAAATAGAACGGCGACAGGCTGGCCTCGCGGGCGGCTTCGGCCAGAAAAACGGGTCGCGCGTAGTGCGCGGCCAAGTAGTCGCGCGCGCGGCAGAGGCGGGCGAACGTGCCGGGATCCCAAGGTCGGCCGCCGGCCGTCGAAACCATCCGCGGTGCGTGCCGGGATCGCATGACAGCTAACTTTTAATTCTTACACGAAATTTTGGGGTAGCTCGCCTCTGGACTTTGGCCTTTTGGTGGGGCAGGCTCGCAGCC
>Ga0181526_10001248_pt1 | contig 24612 bp, 27 predicted proteins | sample PEATcosm2014_Bin_35_FD_119750 | JGI IMG/M metagenome (GOLD analysis project Ga0181526, IMG submission 119750) | Peatland microbial communities from MTU Mesocosm Facility, Houghton, MI, USA - PEATcosm2014_Bin06_30_metaG | ecosystem: Environmental > Terrestrial > Soil > Wetlands > Peat | place...
CAGCGAGGCCGAGGCCGCGCGGGTTCTGGCCGATGCGCGGGCGGTGGCCCAGGCCGGCAGTTTCGCCATCGTCATCGAGGGCACCAGCGAGCCGGTGGCGCGCCGCGCCACCGAGGCGGTGCATGTTCCCACCATCGGCATCGGCGCCTCGCCCGCCTGCGACGGACAGATTCTGGTCACCGAGGATCTGCTGGGATTGTCCGGCATGCAGCCGCCGCGTTTCGTCAAGCGCTTTGCCGAACTCGGCCCGATGGTGACCGCGGCGGCGACCGCTTATGCCGAGGAGGTGCGCGCGCGCCGCTTCCCCGGACCCGAGCATTGCTACGGGCCGAGCACCGTCGACAGCAAGCCCGAAAAACCGGCGGCCTCGACGCGAGTCAGCTGAAGCAAGCGGCGGCTCAGCCCGGGGCGTAGCCCTTGCCGACCATGCAGCGGAACACGATGTCGCCCGAGCGGTCCTGGCTGCGCGCCTGATACGTGTCGTGCATGGTGTTGAGCGCGCCGGTATCTTCCCAATCCTTGCCGCGCGCCACCAGGATGTCCTGGTTGATGTTGACCTCGGTTTGCGAAGCCGATTGGGCGAAGCTGTTGCAATCGGCGAGGTCCGCCGCCGCCATGGCGGGCGTCGCGCCTTCCTTGTTCCATTGCCGCGGCCCGTTGCAGGCCAAAACCAGCAGCGAAGCCAGGAACAGCACGGCGATGGATTCTATCCGTTTCATCGGTTTCTTCTTCCCCCAACGGCCCGGCCTTGGCCGGGCGAGCCTCCCCCACCGAGACCAGATTACCCTTAAAACCGGCCCGATTGGTAGTCGGTGATCGCCTGGCGGATTTCCTCCGGCGTGTTCATGACGAAGGGGCCGTAACGCGCCACCGGCTCGTTCAGCGGATGTCCCGCCGCCAGCAGCACGCGCCCGGGCCCGCCCGCCAGCCGGACGGCCTGGCCGGCGCCGAACACGGCGATCTGGCCGCGCGCGGCCGGTTGCGCCGGCTCGCCCAAAACGGCGTTGCCGTCGAAGACATAGGCGAAGACGTTGTGGCCCGCGGGCAGATCGATATCGGCGCCCGCGCCGCCCGGCAAAGCCACGTCCAGCAGCAGCGGCTCGGTGACGATGCCCTCGACCGGTCCCTTGGTCTTGCCCACGGACCCGGCGAGCACGCGCAGCTTCACGCCGCCCGGCAAAACGGTTTCGGGAATGCGCGCGGGATCGATATCCTGGTAGCGCGGCGCCATCATCTTGTGCTTCGCCGGCAGATTGACCCAGAGCTGGAAGCCCCACATCAGCCCGTCCTCCTGTTCCGGCATCTCGGAATGGACGATGCCGCGCCCGGCGGTCATCCACTGCACCGAGCCGGGAACCAGCAGGCCCTTGTTGCCCTTGTTGTCGCCGTGGCGCATGCGCCCGGCGAGGACATAGGTCACGGTCTCGAAGCCGCGATGCGGGTGTTCGGGAAAGCCGCCGATGTAATCCGCGCCGGAATCGGAGCGGATCTCGTCCAGCAGCAGGAAAGGATCGAGTTCGGACAGGGCCGGGCCGCCGATGATGCGGGTGAGCTTGACGCCGTCGCCGTCACTGGCCGGCATGCCGCGCACCAGCTTCGCCACCGGCCGCAGGGTCGTCGTTTGATCGCGCATGAGTCCCTCTCCGCTCGTGACATCCTTATATAAGGAGCGCGCGGCCAAAAGGCGACCCGGCTCACGCAGGGCTGGGCCGAGCCAACGGCATGGCGGGGCGCCTGGGCAAATCGGCGAGAATCCGGCGTTTGGCCGCGCCGTCGAGCGTCGGCCAGGATGCGATCTCGGCGAGCGAGCGGCGGCAGCCGCGGCACAGCCCGCTCGCCGGATCGAGCACGCAAACCTGGATGCAGGGCGAGGCCGGATCGCCGCTCACGGGAATTCGGCCCTCAGGAGGATTTGGCCGGCGCCAGCAGATCGGCGAGCCGGGTTTTCAACAGATTGGCCTTGTAGGCGGGCAGCGCATAGACCCAGGGCGCGGTGCGCGCGTTCAAGTCCCGCGCCTGGGAAGCGGCATCGCCCGATCCGGCGGCGGTGAACCGCGCCCAGCTGGTCTTGTCCACATCCACGACTTCGACGGTCACCACCAGCCCGTTGAAGAAGGCGAAACGGGCGCGGCTTTCCCCGGTCTTGGGCCAGGCGAAATCCGCAGCCGGCTTGACGTCGCTCAATTTCAGCGCCGCCAGCGCCCCGGCCACCGCGTCGAGCGCGTCGTCGCCGCGCAGCTTCTTGTCCTTGGGAAGCGCGGCGAGATGGAATTTGTCCTCGGGCTTGTCGCGGGCGATGGCGAACGGGGATTCGCCGGGCGGCGAAAACAGCATCTCCTTCACGCCGGCTGCCGGCAGATCGAGCAGCGCGGGATCGAGCCAGCCCGGCGTATCGGACAGATCGAGCGTGCCGCGCGCCAGCCAGGATTGCGCGTCGCCGGGCTTGCGCACATAGACGCCGTCATCGCCGCCGCCCAGCGCGTCGGTGACGCGCTTGCCGGCGATGATTTCGCCCAGCAACGCGCCTTGCGCCCCGGAAACCGTGACCAGCGTCGATTTCGAATCCTTGGCCCCAGCATCCTCGACCTCGAGCCGCGGATAGTTCTTGGCTTCCTGGGTCTTGGGCTCGACATAAACCAGCCCGGCCAAGCCCAGCAGCAGCGGACGCAGCTTCTGGGCGTCGGCGGGATAATCGTTGCGCTCATTCACCACCCACTGGTCGCCGTGGCGCGAAAGCGTGGTTTTCGACTCGCCGTGCATCAGCGTCACCTGCTCGATCTCGGCGAGATGAGGCGCCAGATCGGCCAGGACCGGCCGGCCGATGCGCGGATCGGAATTGGGTCCGCCGCCCAAGCCGGAAAATACCGCCACCACCGCCGCCGCCAATGTGACGGCCAGAAGCGCGATCAGGCTTTTTTGCCCCATGACTCCGCCTCCTCAGACGGTCCGCGCGGCGCGCGCGCGGCGCCGCAGCCGGAGAATACCAACGATAGCGGCGGCGATCGCCACCAGGATCGGGATGAAGGCGATATCGAAGAATTCGAGCACGCCCTTGAGGAAATTCAAATCCTCGCGCTCGGCCAGCTGCACCGCGCGCAGCTGGCGCCTGGTGGCGAGCAGCTGATCGCGGAAATTGTCGATCGCCGCCATTTGGGCGGCGTCGGGCTGGGCGCCCGTCTTGCCGGAAGAGGCGTTCAAATCCTTGAGCTTCTGCTGGGTGTCCTTGAGCTTGTCCTCGAGCGACTTCTCGCTCGCCTCGTAGCGCGTATCGGCGGTGCGTTGAATCTGCTGCACCAGATCGAAAGGCCGCGCCGAGGTGCCGCGCGAGCGCAAGCCCACCAGATCGGCGCCGCCCGACAGCACGTCGATGGCGTTGGTGACGAAATCGCCGTTATTGGCGTTGGCCACGGCGACGCGCTGGCCGAAGAAATCCTGCACATCGACCCAGAAGCGGTCGTCGAGCAAATCGGTATCGGCCACCACCACGAGGTTGAGCGGCGAAGCCGCCGTTTTGATTTGCGGGGCCGGCGGGCTTGGCGGCGCGGCGGAAGCCGCGGCTTTCGTGTCTTTCTTATCGGCAGGAGGTGGCCCGTCGGGGAAAGCGGTGTCGGCCGGGCCGGTGACGTGCGCGGCCAGAACCAGCTTCCGCCCGCTGGGCTGGAAGTTGTTCAGCAGCCCGGCGACGTCGGGCAAGGGCCCTTCGACCTTGTCCACCGGTATCTCCATCGAATCGGTGGAGGTGGAAATCAGCGGCGAGAAACTGGTCTTGGCATCGGGCAACGGCTTGAGGATTCCGGCGGTGGCCAGGTTGATCGACGACAGATCGGCGGTGATGAGATCGTCGCGGTTGAGATTGGCCGCCTTAAGCGACAGCCAGGCGACGTAATCGACCGCCTGGACGTTGCTCGCGCCGCCGGCATTCACCTTCATGGCATCCTGGCGGTCGCCCGCCACCATCTTCGGCTCCAGTTCCAGGCCCCAGGCCTTGAACAGCGGCGCGAGATCGCTGTCATTGGGCTGGCCCGGAGGATTGAGCTGGCTCGGATGCTCGGCCTGGGTTTCCGAATCCGGATCGACGAAGACCAACGCATGGCCGCCCTTCATCACGAACTGGTCGATGGCGTAGAGCGTCTTGGGCGCGAGATGCTGCGGATGGACCAGCATCAGCACGTTCACGTCGGCGGGCACGGCGTCGAAATCGGTGCCGAGGAGATGCACGTCATAGAGCTGGCGCATCTGATCGAGCACGACATAGGGCACCAGCGGGCGGCCTTGCATCGCCGCCATCAGATCGCCTTCCATCGGCAGTTCGGTGGCGAGGCCGACCACGGTCTTGGCCGGATTGGCGAGGGTGTGGATGAGCTTGGTCAGATCGTATTCGAGGAAGCGTTCGCGCTCGGGCTGGAAGAAGGAAATGATCTCCTGGTCGTCGGTCGAATTGGTGCCGGCCAGGCCGAAATAGACCTGCTCGCCGCTCTGGTCGAGCGGCACGCCCTGGAGCCCGAAGGCCACCGCGCGGTCCTCGGTGGGCGAGAACGGCTCGGGATCGAGCAGCTCGAGCTGGATCTTGCCGCCGGCGCGGGCGGCGTAGGATTTGAGCATCTCGCGCACCCGGTCGGCATAGACGCCGTAGGACGGAATCTCCTGACCGAGCTGGGGCGAATAATAGAAGCGCAGCGAAATCGGCTCGTCGATCTTGGCCAAGGTCGCGCGCGTGCCGGGCGACAGCGTGTAAAGCCCGCCCTGGGTGAGATCGAGCCGCACCGAGGCGAGCCAGTTTCCGGCGATGACGTTCACCGCGACGAACAGCACGGCGGCCGCCCCCAGGGCCAGCAGGGCGGAAGCGTTGCGCGAGCGCGGCAATCCCAGGCGCGTCCCCATCGCCTCAATCCGCCTTCTTGAGTTCGACGAAAATCACGTTGGCGAAGAGCGCTAAGGCGATCGCGGAGACGAAGAACACCGCGTCGTCGAGCTGGATGACGCCGCGCAGGATGGCGTTGAAATGGCCGAGGAAACTGAAGCCTTGCGCCGCGTCGAGCAGACCGGGCGGAACCCAATCCGCGAGGAATTCCAGCAACACGGGCAAGCCGGTCACGGTGAAAAGAAAGCACACCGCCGCCGTCATGACGAAGGCGATCACCTGGCTCTTGGTCAAGGCCGACAGCGCCGCGCCCAGGGCCAGAAACGCGCCGGCCATGAGGAAGCTGCCGAGATAGCTCGCCAGGATCACGCCGTTATCCGGGCTGCCCAGCACATTGACCGTGATCCAGAACGGAAACGTCAACGCCAGCGCAATGCCGGTGAAGGCCCAGGCCGCCAGAAACTTGCCGAGTACCGCCTCCCACACCGAGATCGGCAACGTCAGGAACAGCTCGATGGTGCCGCTCTTGCGCTCCTCGGCCCAGAGCCGCATCGACAAGGCCGGGATCAGCACCAGATAGAGCCAGGGATGGTAGGTGAAGAAAGGCAGCAGATCGGCCTGGCCGCGGTCGAAGAAATTGCCGACGAAGAAGGCGGTCGCCCCCGCCATCACCAGGAAGATGACGATGAACACATAGGCCAAGGGAGTGGCGAAATAGCTCGCAAGCTCGCGGCGGAAGATGACCAGCGTCCCGTGCATCGCGTCCTCAGCCGCCGGTGATCGAACCGAAAACGTCATCGAGCCGGCCGCGCTCGACGCGCAAGGTGCGGATCGGCCAGCCGGCGGTGCGCACCAGATCGGTGACCTCGCCCAGGATCGCCCTGCCCTCGCGCGGGAACACCAGCAACGCGGCGCCTTCCGCGTCATCGGTTTCCTCGACCGAGGCCACGCCGGGCAGGCGTTGCAGCGACAGCGCCGCGTCGCGCACGGATCCGGCGAGCGACAGCCGCACCGCGTTGTGGAAGCGCGAGCGCGAAGCCAGCGAAAGCGGCGTCGCGTCGGCCAGGATTTTTCCCGAGGCGATGACGATGGCGCGGGTGCAGACCGCGTCGACCTCTTCCAGCAGATGGGTCGAGAGCACGATCGCCTTGTCCGGCGCGAGCGCGTTGATGAGCGCGCGCACCTCGTGTTTCTGGTTGGGATCGAGACCGTCGGTCGGCTCGTCGAGGATCAGCACCGGCGGATCGTGCAGCAGCGCCTGGGCCAGGCCGACGCGGCGCTTGAAGCCCTTGGAGAGGGTGTCGATCGGCTGCTCCAGCACGTTTCCGAGCGCCAGGCGTTCGACCGCGAGGGCGATGCGCTTTTTCGCCTCGGCGCCGCCGAAGCCGCGGATGGCGGCGATGAAGCGCAGGAAGCTTTTAGGAGTCATGTCGGGATAAGCCGGCGCGCCTTCGGGCAGGTAACCGAGATGGCGCTTGGCCTCGACCGGATATGCCCGGATGTCGGCGCCGCAGACCAAAGCCGTGCCGGATGTGGGCGCCAGGAAGCCGGTGATCATCTTCATGGTGGTGGATTTGCCGGCGCCGTTGGGGCCGAGGAAGCCCAGCACCTCGCCGCGCCCGACGGCGAAGGAGACATCGTCCACCGCCACGATCGGGCCGAACCGCCGGCTCAAGCCGCGCGCTTCGATCATCACATCCATAACAGCCGTTTCCACCCCGGGTTTATCGCGCGCGCATTATGAAGAAGGCGCGTTCTGGCGCGCGCCATCTGCAATCATCCGGCGGCCGAAATCAAGCCCGCCCATCGGGCGCGCGGACAACTTAAATCGTTGTAATATCCAGGGCTTAAAGGCAGGGGCCTTCAGGATTCGAAACGCTGGGCGTCCCGGGCGGCATAGGCCGCGACCCGCATGTCGGCGGCTTGCCCCGCCTTGAGCCGTTCGACCAGTTCGGCCAGGCGGTGGCCGGGCAGCGCGAAGGTCACTTGGTCGTTCGGCATGCCGGTGCGCACGCGGCTCAACATGCAGCCGGTCGACACCGCCAGCTCGCCCTTTTCCTTGGCGATGGCGATGATGTGGCATTGCGGCTTGCCCTCGAAGCGCAGATCGGGACAGGAATCGTGCAGCAGCATGAGCTGCTTGCCGTTGACCCGCAGGAACACGACATCGGGATCGAGCGAAGTCTTGCCCAGCGGCCCGTAGACGATCGCGCCCGGCTTCTTGGTGACCGTGGTGATGCCGCGCATGGCCTCGGGCGTAACCCAATTGCTTTCGATCAGCGCCGCGACGTCGCCCGCCTTGGCCACCTCGGCCAGGGTCTTGAAGCCGTGGGTGACGCTGCCGACGCTGCAATTGGCGTGATCGGCGGCCATGGTGGCGAAGCTTTTCTCCGTCGCCATCATCCAGAACACACAGCCGGCGGCAACCGCGCCGGTCCGTCCGTCTGGCGCGGGCGCGGGCATGGGGTCGGAGACACGCGGCATAGAGGATGGCGGCGCATCGAGGAAGGTGATGGCGATAGGCGGCGCGCCGAGACCGAGCAGAGCGGTCAGCGACTGGTTGAGCCGGGCATAGTCGGTCTTGGCCATTTGGTTGGATTGAGAACCGCCGACGCGCAGCGGCGGGCCCCCCTGATTTATTACATTTTGTTGGCGGCAGCTTCGATGGCGCGCCCCGCCTTGTCAACGGCGAACTCGCGACTTCTACTGCCATTCATCAGTGTCTCACACAAGTTTGGCTGTGCATCAAAACAGCGCGGGTTTCCGCGCGTCAGCCGTAACGCTCTTCCGTCCACGGGTCGCCGCGGTCGTGATAGCCGCGCACCTCCCAGAATCCCGGCCGGTCGGATGCTATCAGTTCGATGCGGTTGACCCATTTGGCGCTTTTCCAGAAATAGAGCCGGGGCACCACCACACGCGCCGGGCCGCCATGCTCGCGCGGCAAGGGCTTGCCTTCCCAGGAATGAGCGATCAGCGCGTCCTCGGCGTCGAAATCCTTGAGCGGCAGATTGGTGGTGTAGCCGTCGAAGCCGTGGAAGACGACGAAGCGCGCCTCGGGCAAGGGATTGGCCAGGGACAGAATGTGCCTGGCGCTCACCCCTTCCCAGCGATTGTCGAAGCGCGACCAGGCGGTGACGCAATGGATGTCGGAGACCGAGGCGGTTTGCGGCTGGTCCCGGAATTCCCGCCAGCTCCATTCGAAGGGGTGCGCCACCAAGCCGTCGATTTTCAGCCGCCAGCTTTCAAGAGCGATTCCGGGCCGGTTGCCGAGATCGAGCACCGGCCAGTCCTTGACCTGTTTCTGGCCGGGCGGCAGACGGTCGCGCGCCGGATCGCCTTCATGGCCGGTGAGGAGACGGCCTTCCTTGGCCCAGCGCTGCTTGCTTTCGACCAGCTTGCGGCGCAGCTCGAACAGCCGTTTTTCCTTGTCGAAATCCATCCGCCGAGATTAGCCGAAGGCGGGCGCGGCCGGAATTGACTAATATGCCTTCCATGCTGATCGAGACCTTGCTCGAGGGAATCGTCGCCGGAATCATCGTCTCCCTGCCGGTGGGGCCGGTGGGAGCGGTGTGCATGCGGCGCACGCTGTTCGAGGGCGTGGCCTACGGGCTGGTCTCGAGCTTGGGCGCGGCGTTGGCCGATACGTTTTACGGCGGCCTCGCCGGATTCGGGAGCACCATGATCCGCGACAGCCTGATGCTGGAACGCAACTGGCTCGGCGCCGCCGCCGGCTTGTTCCTGATCGCCGCCGGCGGCAAGGAGATCCTCAAGCCCGGAAACTACCGGCTCGATAAACCGGCGGGCGGACGCATGGCTTATGCCTTCGGTTCCACCTTCGCGCTCACCCTCGCCAACCCGTTCACCATCATCGTTTTCGCCGCGATCTTCTCGCAGATCGACGTCGACGCCGCTTCCGGCTATGCCGGCATCGGCTTTCTGGTGACCGGCGTGTTCCTGGGCGCGATGCTGAGTTGGGTGGGATTGTGTTTCGCGGTGAAGCAGCTGCGCCGCTTCGGCCCGACCTGGCTCGGCCGCGTCTCGGGCGCGGTGCTGGCGGTGTTCGGCGCGGGGCTGCTGGGCGCTTCGCTGTTGCGTTTCTATGCCGCCTGGTGAGGATTCCATCGTGATTGGCGGCGGGGCGGCGTCCGGCTAATGTCGCCCGCATGATCGCCCGATCGAATACTTTCCGCGCGCTGGCGCTGGTCCTGGCCTTGTCGCCGCTGCTGGCCGGCGGGCCGGCGCGCGCGCAAACCCCGGAGCCGGCGGCCCAACCCGCCGCGGCCGCGCCGGCCCAAGCGCCAGTTGCCGAGAAGCCGGCGGCGCCCCCGGCGGTCTCGACCGAGCAGCTCCAGCAGCTGCTCGACACCATCCAGATTCCGGCCGAGCGGCAGCGTCTGATCGGCGAACTCCAGGCGCTGATCGCCGCTCAGAACGCGATCGAGCAGAAACAGAGCCAGTCGGGACTGAAGGTTTTCTTCGGCGGCGTGAGCGAAGAGGCCAAGGGCCTGGCCGACGAGATTCTCGAGGCGGCGCAGGTGGTGGTCGATGCGCCGCGCCTGGTCGGCTATTTCCGGTATCAGACCAGCAACGAAGAGGCGCGCGCGCGCTGGATCGCCGTGGCCAAGGAACTGGCCATCGTCTTCGGCCTGGGAATTCTCGCCGATTGGCTCGCCTGGTTCCTGCTGCGCGTGCCGGAGCGGCGGCTGCGCGCGCGCGCCGGCAAGGAGGCGGCGCAGCAGTTGATGTTCCTGGCGGCGGGCGCAGTCATCGAGGCGCTGCCGATCCTGGTCTTCGCCGCCGTGGCCTTCATCGTCCTGCCGCTGACGCAGCCGAATTTCGCCACCGACCAGGTCGCCCGGACGCTGATCGAGGCCTATCTGTGGTCGCGCGTCATCGTCACGGTGGCGCGCGTGCTGCTGCTGTCGCCGAGCGCCTTGGCGCTGTATCCGCTCGGCGAGGAGACGCGCCATTACCTGTACATCTGGGCGCGGCGCTTCACCAATTGGACGGTCTACGGTCTCGCCGCCGCCGCCTGCGCGTGGTGGCTCAGCGCGCCGGGCGCGATCTATGCCGTGCTGCTGCGCATCGTGGTGCTGGTGCTGGGCGTGCTCGCCGTCGTTTTCGTGCTGCAGAACCGCAAGCCGGTGGCGGATTGGCTGCGCGGCGATCCCGCGGAAGAGGCGGCGCGCAGCCCGGGCTGGAAGCTGTTCCGTTACCGCCTGGCCGAGGTGTGGCACATCCTGGCCCTGATCTACATCCTCGGCACCTTCGGCGTCTTTTCGCTGCACATCGAAGGCGGGATTTTGTTCCTGCTGCGCTCGACCGTGGTGAGCGTGGTGCTGGTGCTGACGGCGGCGCTGGCCGTGCAGTTCATTCATCGCGCGGTGCGGCGCGGCTTCGCCATCTCGCCGGAGCTGAAGACGCGCTTCCCGACGCTGGAGGCGCGCACCAACCGTTACATCCCGGCGCTGACCCTGGCGGTTTCGGTCGCGGTCTATGTCTTGGCCGCGATCGCGCTGCTCCAGGCCTGGGGCGTCGACGCCTTCGCCTGGCTCCAGGCCACCGCGTCGAGCCGCGCCGCCGGCAGCCTGGCGAGCGTGGCGGTCGCGCTGCTCGCGGCGCTGGTGGCTTGGGAGGTGTTCATCTCGCTGCTCGAGCGCCACATGCAGCGGCTCGAAAGCGACAGCCGGAAACGCGCCCGCGCCGAAACCTTCTTCCCCTTCCTGCGTCTGGTGGTGGTGGTGATCCTCGGCGTCATCCTGGGTTTCGTGGTGCTGGACGCGCTCGGCATCAGCCTCGGGCCGCTCTTAGCCGGCGCGGGCGTGTTCGGCCTGGTCGCCGGGCTCGGATCGCAGGCGATCATCAAGGACGTCATGACCAGCATCGCGGTGCTGGTGGACGACACCATCGCGGTAGGCGACTACATCGACGTCGGCAACGGCCGCGAAGGCACGGTCGAGGCGATCAAGCTCCGGACCATAAAACTGCTCACGCCGCAGGGCGGGATCATGACCGTGCCGTTCAGCGAGGCCCATGTCATCACCAATTTGTCGAAGGACGCGTCCTTTTACGTCGCCAATATCAGCGTCTCCTATTTCGAGGATTGCAACCGGGCGATCGCGTTGCTCAAGGAAACCGCCGAGACGATGCGCCAGGAGCCGGCTTATAAGCGCGTCATCTTGGCGCCGCTGGAGATTTTCGGCCTCGACCGCTTCGAGCCGGGCGCCTACATCATCCAGGCGCGGCTGAAGACCCAGCGCGCCAAGCATCTGGCCACCGGGCGCGAGTTCAACCGCCGGGTCAAAGAGGCCTTCGATCACCACCACATCGCCATGCGCAGCGATTTGCTGGCGCCGGTCAGCCTGCCGGATAAATCCCCGCCGCCGGTGGCGCCCAAGAAAAAGAAGTAATCCGGATCATTCCTCGGCCTTGCCGCGCGCGAGTTTCTCGACCGCCGCGATGTCGGGCGCGTCCAGCACGCGCCTTGCCACCTCGAAGCCGAAACCGGCGCGGGACAAAGCGGCCAAATCCTTGTCGCGCAGGGCCTTGCGCTTGCTTTTCTCGCGGTAAGGCCCGAGCCGCCGGCGGCGGACCAGCGCGCAAGCCGATGCGAGTTCGCTGGCGGAGCCGCCCTGTTCTTCCAGGCCCTGGAGCGCCACGTCGATAAGCGCGCCTTCGACGCCCTTCTGCCGCAATTTGCCCTTGATGCCGAAGCGCGAGGCGCCGCGGCGTTGCAGGCTCGCCGCCTTTTGCGCGGCATAGGCGCGGTCGTCGATCAGCCCGGAGCGCAGATAGCGGGCGATCAGGTCCTCGATCAGCTTCGCGCCCTCCGCCGGGTCGGCGCCGTGCGCGGCGGCGGCGCGCTCCACCTTGCGCATCAGCACGCGCCGCAGATTGGCGCTCGAGCTGGCATAGCGGCCGAGATAATAGAGCGCCATGTTCTCCAGCCTTTGCGCCGTGATCTTGCGCGGCGTCTTGGCCCCCCGCTTCCCCCGCGATTCAGCCATGCCTATCGCTCTCCCGGGCTTCCCCGGCGGCCCCCTTGGGCTTAAGCTCGGTATCCATGCCGCAAGACTACACCATGACGGAGGAAGGCGCGCCGCGTCCGCGCCACATCGGCGCGGTCAATTGGCTGGGATTGTGGACCCTTTACGCGCGCGAGGTGCGCCGTTTCATCAAGGTCGGGATGCAGACGGTGGTGGCGCCGGTGGTGACGACCTTGCTGTTCCTGGCGATTTTCCTGCTGGCGTTGAGCGGGCAGCAACGCGTGGTCGACGGCGTGCCTTATCTCGAATTCCTGGCGCCGGGCCTGGTGATGATGGCGATGGCGCAGAACGCCTTCGCCAACACCTCGTCCTCGCTGATGATCGCCAAGGTGCAGGGCAACATCGTCGACGTGCTGATGCCGCCCTTGAGCCCGGGCGAGCTGACCTGGGGTTTCGCGCTGGGCGGCGTGACGCGCGGGCTGGTGGTGGGCGCGGTGGTGACGGTGGCGATGGCGGCGTTCGTGACGGTGCATATATACAGCCTGCCGCTGGTGCTGTTCCACGCCGTGGCGGCGTCGCTGCTGTTGTCGGTGCTGGGATTGATCGGCGGCATCTGGGCCGACAAGTTCGACCATATCGCGGCGGTGACCAATTTCGTGGTGACGCCGCTGGCGTTCCTTTCCGGCACCTTCTATTCGATCGATTCCCTGCCGGAGAAATTCCGCGCCGCGGCGCTGTGCAATCCGTTCTTCTACATGATCGACGGATTCCGCTATGGCTTCACCGGCCATGCCGACGGCTCGCTGGCCCTGGGCATCGCCGTCATGGTGACGATCAACGCGGGCCTGTTGTGGCTGTGTCACGCCATGCTGGCGAGCGGCTACAAGCTCAAGGCTTGAAAGGCCCCGGATTCTCCCGGCGTTGACAAGGGCTTAGCCCATGACCATACTCCGTCGCTTCTTCCGGGCGCCATGCCCGGAACGCGGAGCGTTGCGATGAAACGTGCATCTGGCATCGAGACCAAGCACGCCGGGGAACGGCGGGAAAGGTTGCGGCTGCGACGACGCTAAGGCGCCGTTGCATCCGACGTTTTCCCATCGTCTTCATCGCCGAGGAGAGATTCCCGTGATTCCAGCCGTTATGCCGACTTATGCGCGGAACGAACTGACGTTCGAGCGCGGCGAGGGCGCCTATCTGTTCGCGACCGACGGCCGCAAATATCTCGATTTCGCGAGCGGCGTCGCCGTGACCTCGCTGGGCCACGCGCATCCGCGACTGGTTGCCGCGCTCAACGCCCAGGCGCACAAGCTCTGGCATACCTCCAACCTGTTCCAGGTATCGCTCCAGAAGCGCATGGCGCAACGCCTGGTCGAAGCCTCGTTCGCCGACACCGTGTTCTTCTGCAACTCGGGCGCCGAGGCGATGGAAGGCGCCATCAAGGTGGCGCGCAAATATCACTTCGAGAACGGGCATCCCGAGCGCTACCGGCTGATCGCCTGTTCCGGCTCGTTTCACGGCCGCACGCTGGCGACGCTGGCCGCCGCCGGCAACGAGAAGTACCTCAAGGGCTTCGGGCCGCCGGCGCCGGGCTTCGACCACGTCGCCTATGGCGATCTCGACGCGATGCGCGCCAAAATCGGGCCCGAGACCGCCGGAATCATCATCGAGCTGGTGCAGGGCGAAGGCGGCCTGGCCGTGGCCCCGGATTCGTACATCAAGGGGCTGCGGGCGCTGTGCGACGAGTTCGGCCTGATGCTGGTGTTCGACGAGGTGCAGACCGGCATGGGCCGCACCGGCAAGCTGTTCGCCTATGAATGGGCGGGCGTGAAACCCGACGTGATGGCGCTGGCCAAGGGCCTGGCGGGGGGATTCCCGGTGGGCGCCTGCCTCGCCACCGAAAAAGCCGCCACGGGCATGACCGCGGGCTCGCACGGCTCGACCTTCGGCGGCAATCCGCTGGCCATGGCGGTGGCCAACGAAGTGCTGTCCATCATGCAGGAGCCGGGGTTTTTCCCCCGGGTTGAACGCGTGGCGGCGTCCTTGCGCCAACTTCTCGACGGCCTCGCCAAATCCCATCCCAGGATTTTCGTCGAGGCGCGCGGCCGGGGCCTGCTGACCGGATTCAAATGCGCGGTCGTCAACACCGAGATGGTCGACCGTTTGCGCCAGGCCGGGCTCTTGACCGTGGCGGCGGGCGAGAACGTGGTGCGGCTGCTGCCGCCGCTGATCATCGAGCAAAGCCACGTCGAGGAGGCCGTGGGGATCGTCGAGTCCGTGGCGAAGGCGTGGAAGCCATGACCGGATCCGCGCCCAAGAACGCGCCCAAACACTTCCTCGATCTCGACCGCATCGACGCCGTGGAACTGCGGCGGATACTCGACCACGCCGCGGCTTTCAAGGCCGGACGCGACCGGGGCAAGCCGATGCAGGGCAAGATGCTGGCGATGATCTTCGAGAAGCCCTCGACCCGCACCCGGCTCAGCTTCGAGGTGGCGATGAAGCAGCTGGGCGGCGACGTGGTGACCTTGACCGCGGCCGACAGCCAGCTTTCGCGCGGCGAGACCACGGCCGACACGGCGCGCGTGCTGTCGCGTTACGTCGACGTCATCGTGATCCGCACCGACAGCCAAGCCAAGCTCGAGGAACTGGCGCAACACGCCACCGTGCCGGTCATCAACGGGCTCACCGACCGCAGCCATCCCTGCCAGGTCATGGCCGACGTGATGACGCTCGAGGAGGCGAAGGGTCCGGCCAAGGGCAAGATCGTCGCCTGGAGCGGCGACGGCAACAACGTGCTGACCAGCTGGATTCACGCCGCCGCCCGCTTCGGCTTCGAGCTCAGGATCGCCTGTCCGGACCGGTTCGCGCCTTCGGCCAAGGACCTGGCCTGGGCCAAGGGCGAAGGCGCCAAGATCAGCGTTTCATCCGATCCCGCGGAAGCGGCCGCCGGCGCCGATTGCGTCGTCACCGACACCTGGCTGTCGATGGGCAAGGAGAAGGACAAGGACGAACGCCGCGCGCTGCTCCGGCCCTATCAGGTCAACGAGGATCTCATGGGCCGCGCCAAGCGCGACGCCATCTTCATGCACTGCCTGCCGGCCAAGCGCGGCGAGGAAGTCTCGGCCGGGGTGATCGACGGGCCGCAATCGGCGGTGTGGGACGAAGCCGAGAACCGCATGCATGCGCAGAAGGGCATCCTTGCCTGGTGCCTCGGCTGATCCCATCTAAGCGTCATGCCCGCATTGATTCCCGACGACATCGTCCGGCCTTTCCAGATCGACCCCTTCCGCCTGCGCGGGCGGCTGGTGCGGCTCGGCCCCGCGCTCGACGCCATTTTGACCCGGCACGATTACCCCGAAGCCGTGGCGGCGATGCTGGGCGAGGCCATCGCGCTGGCGGTGGCGTTGTCGGGCGCGCTCAAATACGAGGGCGTGTTTTCGCTCCAGACCAAGGGCGACGGGCCGATCCGGATGATGGTGGCCGACGTGACCACCTCCGGCGTCATTCGCGGCTACGCGCAATTCGACAAAGCCAAGCTCGCCCAGCTGGGCCCGGGCGCCGCGTACTCGGTGCCGCGGCTGTTGGGCGCGGGCTATCTGGCGCTCACCGTCGACCAGGGCGAGCATACCGAGCGTTATCAGGGCATCGTCGCGCTCGAAGGGGCAAATTTAGCCGAATGCGTCCACCATTATTTCCGCCAGAGCGAGCAGGTCGAGGCCGGGATCAAGGTGGCGGTGGAGCGCCGGGCCGCGCCCGATGGCGGCAAGGCCTGGCGCGCCGGCGCGCTGATGATCGAGCGCCTGCCGAAGGCGGAGGGCGGCGAGGCTTCGCGCGAGGCCGAGGACGACGGCTGGCGGCGCGCCATGATCCTGATGAGCACCAGCACCGCCGGCGAATTGCTCGACCCGGAACTGCCGCCCGAGGATCTGCTTTTCCGCCTGTTCCACGAGGACGGCGTGCGCGCCTACCAGCCGCACGATCTCAAGGCCGGCTGCCGCTGCTCGCGCGGCCGGGTCGAAACCATGCTGAAGGCGCTGGGACCGAGCGAAGTCGAGGAGCTGAAGGTCGACGGCAGGCTGGAGGTCACCTGCGAGTTCTGCAGCGCCGTCTACGTCTTCGCGCAAGAGGACATCGCGGCCCTGGCGCCGCCTTGAAAACCGCCGCGTTAAGCCTTACCGGCAAATCGTCTTGAAATAGACACGTTCCGCGTGCAAGTCTTCGCTCCAATCCGCCCGCCGAAGGCCCCCCTTACCGAAGGATCGACCGGAATCATGAACCCGCATCAGCTTTTGCGTCTTTGCCTGATCGCAACGCTCGGCCTGGGACTGCTTTCGGCCTGCTCCTCGGCGCCGTCCGCGCCGCAATTTGCCGATATCCGCTTCAACGACCAGCCGGCCATGAAGCTCGACGCCTCCGCGATCCAGGTGCAGGAGGATTTCAAGCCGGCGGGAAAAGCGCCCAGCGTTGATTACCTGTTTCCGGTGACGCCGCTGCATGCGCTCGAGAGCTGGGCGCATGACCGGCTGGCGCCGGCCGGAAACGCCTCGCAGGCGGTGTTCACCATCCTCGACGCCAGCGTGGTCGAGGTCGATCTGCCGCGCAAGACCGGGTTCTTCGCCACCACCTTCACCACGCAAGAATCCGAGCGTTACGACATGAAGCTGATCGCCCGGCTCGACCTGATCGACGCAAGGGGGCTGGTCGTGCGCACGGTCGGCGTCACCTCGCTGCGCTCGCAAAGCATCACCGACTCCACCTCGCCGAACCAGCGCGATCAGATCTGGTACGACATGCTCAAGACGGCGATGACGGATTTCAACAAGCAGATGGAATCCGAGATCCGCCAGAATTTCGGCGCCTATCTGGTTCCGTAAAGCCCGGGCCCCGGAGGCCCGGCTTCGCATTCAAACGTTGGCGATATTGCCGGTGGGCTGCCCGATGAAGGCGAGGAATTCGCGCCGGGTCGAGGCATCGTCGCGGAAAGAGCCGAGCATGCGCGAGGTCACCATCGCCACGCCCGCCTTGTGCACGCCGCGCGTCGTCATGCACTGGTGCGACGCCTCGATCACCACCGCCACGCCCTTGGGCTTCAGCACCTCGTCGAGCGTGTTGGCGATCTGCGCCGTCATCTTCTCCTGAATCTGCAGGCGCCGGGCGAAGACCTCGACCAGGCGGGCCAGCTTCGAGATGCCGACGACCCGTTTATCCGGCAGATAGGCGATATGCGCCTTGCCGATGATCGGCGCCATGTGATGCTCGCAATGGCTCTCGAAACGGATGTCCTTCAACACCACCATCTCGTCGTAGCCGTCGGTTTCCTTGAAGGTGCGGCCCAGGAGTTCGACCGGGTCGATGTCGTAGCCCGAGAAATATTCCTCGTAGGCGCGCACGACGCGGCTGGGGGTGTTCTTGACGCCTTCGCGTTTCGGATCGTCGCCCGCCCATTCGATCAGGACGCGCACCGCCGCCTCGGCCGCCTCGCGCGAGGGGCGCGTGCGGACAACGGCGATTTTCGCGGGATTCTTGGACTTGAGCTGCATGGAATTATTCCTGGTATATGGCGTAGCGAACGGAAGATGTCAATTGAGCCGGACCGGCTGATGCGGGCTGTCGAGCGAGAAGGCCGGAATGACGACCGCGAAGCTTTCGCCCCCCTTGGTCTCCATCTCGTAGCTGCCGGTCATGATGCCCGACGGCGTGCTCAAGGGCGTGCCGCTGGTGTATTCGAAGGATTCGCCCGGCGCCAGCACCGGCTGCTCGCCGACGACGCCGGGACCGCGCACGTCCTGCTGGCGGCCCATGCCGTCGGTGATGCACCAGTGGCGCCGGCGCAGCTGCACCGTCTCGGGCCCGTGATTCTCGATGCGGACGTGATACGCCCAGACGAAGTGGTTCTCGGTGGGCGAGGACTGGTCGTCGAGATAGTACGGCTTGACGATGACTTTGATCGAACGCGTGATTTCCGAGTACATGGTTTTCCGCAACCCTTCGCATGCCAGCAGCGCCAATGCTAAATCAACCGCCCTGTCATGAACAGCCCGATAAATCGCCGCAGCGCGTCCGCCGCGATTTCGGCCATTAGCCGCGGGTTGAACCATCGGGAAGATTGCTTTATACATCACCGCGAAGGATGGGGATGGGGTTCCCCGAAACCGCCCGTTCCGGGCTGATGACCCCTGCCGCGCGAAGCACGCGGTGGGGGTTTTTTGCGACCCGCCGCGCAGCGGGTTTTTTCTTGTCCGCTTTCGCGTTTGGGCCACACCGGACGGAGGAGTTGGTTATGGACAATATCTGGGTTCAATCGGCCTTGTGGATCGCGCTGGCGCTCGCCTCGTCGGTGCTGTCGATCTGGGTCACCATTTCGGTGGCGCTGGTCGAGATCGTGGTCGGCGCGGTGGCGGGCAACGTCATCGGCTTGCCGCTCAACGTCTGGATCAATTTCCTCGCCGGATTCGGCGCCATCCTGCTCACATTCCTCGCCGGCACCGAGATCGACCCCAAGGTGGTGAAAAAACATTTCTGGTCGAGCATGTCGATCGGCCTGATGGGCTTCTTCGCGCCCTATCTCGGCTGCCTGCTGTTCGCGCGTTACGGCCTGGGCTGGCCCTGGCCGCAGGCGCAGATCGCCGGCATCTCGCTTTCCACCACCTCGGTGGCGGTGGTCTATGCGGTGATGGTGGAGACCGGCTTCAACCGCACCGAGATCGGCAAGCAAATTCTCGCCGCCTGTTTCATCAACGATATCGGCACGGTGCTGGCATTGGGCCTGGTGTTCGCCAATTACAACGGCTATTTGGCGCTGTTCGTGATCGTCACCGCCGCGGTGGTGGCCGTGCTGCCCTGGGTCACGCCGCGGCTGTTCAAGGCGATCGGCAAGCGGGTGAGCGAGCCCGAGATCAAATTCATCTTCCTGGTGCTGTTCGGCCTCGGCGGCCTGGCCAATCTGGCCCGAAGCGAGGCGGTATTGCCCGCCTACCTCGTCGGCATGGTGCTGGCGCCGTTCTTCATCAAGAACAAGGAACTGCAACACCGCATGCGGGCGATCGCCTTCGCCTTCCTGACGCCGTTCTATTTCATCAAGGCGGGCTCGCTGATCGACGCCAAGGTGATCGTCGATTCGGCGGCTTTGATCGTGGCCTTCCTCGGCGTCAAGATGGCGACCAAATTCACCGGCATATTGCCGCTGACCCATCATTTCAAATTCAAGAAGCCGACCGGCATGTACACCACGCTGATGATGTCGACCGGCCTCACCTTCGGCTCGATCTCGGCGCTGTTCGGATTCACCAACCACATCATCGACCAGGGGCAATACACCATCCTGCTGACGGCGGTGATCGGCAGCGCGGTGGTGCCGACCGTCATCGCCCAGACCTGGTTCCAGCCGAAATTCGAGCCCTTGGAAGAGGACGCCTGAGGCGGGGCGCCGAGGCCCGATTCCGACAGGCCGATTGCGGCGGGCCCCCGGCGATGCCAAGCTCGGGCTCCTGCCTGGGCCGAGGAAGCAAAGGGGTGGACCATGCCGTTCAAACATCGGTGGCATCGCTGGCTGACCAAGAATTGGGATGAGGACGAATGGAACGGGTGGGCGGCCTACGCGCTCCGGATCGTCTACCTGACCGTGGCGATGCTCGGAACGCTGCTCATAGCGCCCTTGGTCCTGTCGGAGTTCCTGCACAGCTTCTTCGCCGGCCTGATGCTCGCGACCGTCATTTTCGCCGCGTATTCCTGGGTGATCGTCGTCCACTATCCCGAACAGCCGCCTGAAGCGCCGTGATCGCCGCCGCGCCCGGGCCGGACGAGCCCAGGCGGCGGCCGCGCCGATTGGATTCACGCCCGGCGCCGATGAAGCGCTATAATGACGCCGGCCGGGGATGAAAAAACCGGCACTCCGCAAAACTTCAAAGGGAGACCAGGGATGATCACCTTCGTCTGCTATTTGAGTTTCACCGAACAGGGCGTCAAAGCCATCAAGGATGTCGCCAAGCGCTATGAGGCGAGCAAGGCGCTGATTCAGAAGCTGGGCGGCCGCTTGGTGTGCGCCTATGTCACGACCGGCAAATACGACGCCATCTCGATAATCGAAATGCCGAACGGCGACGCCATGGCAAAATATTCGGCGACGCTGGCGGCGCGGGGATTCGTGCGAACGACGACGGTGCGGGCCTTCACCCCCGCGGAGTTCGGCAAGATCGTCGCCGATATCAAGTAGCCGGGCCGTTCAAGGCTCGAACCGGGACGATCGCGAGGGCCGTCGCGCGCCGCCCCGCGACGGGGAGCGCATGGAATGCCGCTCTATCGGTACTATTTTTTGGATTCGGACGGCGCGGTCAAGGACATCCGCGCGATCGAGTGCAGAAACGACCCGATGGCGATAACGCGCGCGCGCGATTTTCTCGCCGGTCAAACCGGCCATGTCGCGGTCGAGCTGTGGCGCGCCGAGGGATTCGTCGGCCGGATCGGCCCCGACGGGATCATCGACAATCCCCCGCCGCCCGTCCGGTTCAGGACACCCGGCAAGGAAAACTAGGAAAGCCGGTCAGACGCGGGCGATGAAACGCGCCATGGCGTCGCGCGCGGCGGTTTCCTGGTCGCGGTGGGGCGAGTGCCGGCACCGGGCCAGCACCAGGCGCTCGAACGGACCTTTGACGCGGGCCTCGATGGCGTCGAGCTGCTTGAGCGTGCCGTATTGGTCGTCTTCGCCCTGGATCGCCAAAATCGGACAGGATATGCCGGCCAAGAATTCCTCGATGTTCCAGGAACGGAATTCGGGCGACAGCCAGACATCGTTCCAGCCGCGGAACACGCTTTCGGCGTCGTCGTGATATCGCGCCAGCCGACGGCCCAATTCGCCCCGGTCGTACTCCGTCTTGGCCTGGGCTATGCCCTGGATCGAAATATCCTCGACGAAGACATGCGGCGCTTCCAGCACCAGCGCCCGGACAGGCCATTTTCCCGTGCCGGCGTGAATGAGCGCGATCGAAGCGCCGTCGCTGTGCCCGACCAGAACGGGATTGCCGAGACCGAGAGCATCGCGTAAAGCCGGCAAATCCTCCAGCGCCTCGCGGTGCATGTAAAGCGGGTCGCGCGGCCCGGGGAATGGGTCCGACTTGCCGTAGCCCCAGCGCGAATAGATCACGGTGCGGCAGCCCGTGGCCGCGGCCAAATTCACCGGGAAATCGCGCCACAGGGCCAGCGAGCCCAGTCCCTCGTGCAGCACGATAAGGTCCGGCGCGCCCGGACGCGCGGCGGGGATGTCCTGATATTCGATGCGGTGGCCGGATAGGGTGACGAAGGGCACGGGGCTGCTCACACTCCCAGATGACGATGGAGAGTCGCGCGCTTTTTCCTCAAGCCGGCGGCGTCACCTTCCAGCACGACGCGGCCCTTGACCAGAACCACGCAACGGTCGGCCAGATCGCTCACCGCGGCGAAATTCTTGTCGACCACGACGCAGGCGATGCCGCTTTGGCGCAAACGGCGAAGAATGAGCCAGATCTCCTTGGCGAGAAGCGGCGACAGGCCTTCGGTGGCTTCGTCCAGAATGACCAGATCGGGATTGGTCATGAGCGCGCGGCCGATGGTCAGCATCTGCTGCTCGCCGCCCGACAGCAGCGATCCCGAAAGATCGAGCCGGTGTTTGAGGCGCGGAAAGGTTTCCAGCACGCGGTGCAAATCCCACGCCGTCCGGCCCTTGCGCGCTCCGTCCGGCGCCGGCCGCGCCGCCAGCAGCAAATGCTCCTTCACCGAAAGATTGGGGAAGATGCCGCGCCCCTCGGGCACGAAGGCGATTCCCTGGCGCGCGACCAGATAGGGCTTGGCGCCGGTCATGTCGCCGCCCCTGATCCGGACATCGCCCCGGCGCGGCGGCGTCAGGCCCAGGAGCGAGCGCAGCAACGTGGTCTTGCCCATGCCGTTGCGGCCCAGCAAGCCCACGGTCTCGCCCGCGCCGATTTTGAAATCGACGCCGTGCAGGATGTGGCTTTCGCCGTAGAAGGTGTGGAGCCCCCTCGCCTCGATCAGCGGGGTTTCGATCGCCGGCGCGGCGCTCATGCCGGGCCTCCGAGATAGGCCTTGCGCACCGCCCGGCTCTTGCGGATCTGGCCGGGCTTGCCGGTTTCGAGCACCTTGCCCTCGACCATCACGGTCAGCTGATCGGCGATGCTGAACACCGCGTCCATGTCGTGCTCGACCAGCAGAATGGCGTGGTCCTTGCCGAGTTTTTTGATGAGCTTGGTCATGCGCGCCGATTCCGAAGCGCCCATGCCGGCCAGCGGTTCGTCCAACAGCAGCACCTTGGGCGAGATCGCCAGCGTCATGGCGATTTCGAGCTGGCGCTGTTCGCCGTGGGAGAGATTGCCGGCGGCCCGTCCGCCCGCGTCCAGTCCGACGAGACGGAGCGCGTGCCGCGCCGCCGCGTCGAGATCGCGCTCGGCGCGCACCGGCCGCAGCAAACGCAAGCCGCCGCCGAGCCGCGATTGCGCGGCGAGCCGGCAATTCTCATGCGCCGAAAAACCGGGGAAAATGTTGACGCGCTGGTAACTGCGCGCGATGCCGAGCCGCGCGATGCGCGCGGGCGGCAGCCCGGCGATCTCCAGATCCTCGAACATCACGCTGCCGGCGCTGGGCTCGAGTTCGCCCGAAATCAGGTTCACCAGCGTGGTCTTGCCGGCGCCGTTGGGGCCGATCACGGCGTGAATCCAGCCCGCGCGCAAGGCGAGCGACACGCCGTCGACCGCGGCCAGGCCGCCGAAGCGCTTGGAGAGGCCGCGCGCGGCCAGGACCGGCTCAACCACTTTTGCCCTCCGCCCGCCTTAAAAGTCCGCTCAGGCCGCGCGGCAGAAACAGCACCGCCAGGATGATGAATAGGCCCAACGGCAGGAGCCAATGTTTGGTCGCGTCGGACAACGTGTCCTGCAGCAACACCAGGGCGAAGGCGCCGAGGATGGGGCCGTAGAGCGTGCCCATGCCGCCCAGGATCACCATCATCAGCGCCATGCCGGAGAGCCGCCAGCCGAACAAATCGGGATTGACGAAGCCATATTGCGCGGCGTCGAGATATCCGGCGAGGCCGGCCAACGCGCCCGCCAGCGCGAAAGCGGCGAGCTTGTAGCCGAATGTCGAAAAGCCCAGCGAGCGCATGCGCGGCTCGTTGCTCTTGATGCCCAGCAACGCCCGGCCGAACAGCGTGCCGATCAGCCCGCGCAGCAGCAGGTACGTGCCCGCCATCGCGGCGAGCGCGAGGTAATAGAACTGCGCCGCGTCGCCGAGATCGAGGAAGCCGGTGGCGGGTTTCACATAGACATAGACGCCGTCCGAGCCGCCGAAGAATTTCGAGCCGGCGGCGAAATAGAAGAACATCTGCGCGAAGGCCAGCGTCACCATGATGAAATAGATGCCGGAACAGCGCAGCACCAAAAGGCCGATCGCCAGCGCCGCGAGCGCCGCCGCCGCCATCGCCGCCGGCAAGGTGAGCCAGAAATTGGCCGCGGCATATTGCGGCGAAAGCCACCACAGCATGTAGGCGCCGATGCCGTAGAAGGCGGCGTGGCCGAAGCTGACGAGGCCGGCGTAACCCACCAGCAGATCGAGGCTCATGGCGAACACCGCCATGATCATGATCTTGGCGAAAAGCTGGAGATAGAACTTGGCCCCCAGTAGCGGGAAGAGGACCAGCGCGACGAGCGCCAGCGCCAGGAGCACGGGTTCGACGGATGCGCGGGCCTTCATCGCGCGGCGCGCCCGCCGAACAGGCCGGCCGGGCGCCACAGCAGCACCGCCGCCATCAGCACATAGACCGTCATGCCGGCCAATTGCGGCGCGAACACCTGGCCGAAGGTGTCGGCGAGCCCGATCAGCAGCGAGCCCAGAAACGCGCCCTTGATCGAGCCGATGCCGCCGATCACCACCACGACGAAGGAGATGATGAGTATCTGGTTGCCCATACCGGGAAAAACCGAGGCCACCGGCGCCGCGATCATGCCGGCAAAGGCGGCCAGCGCCACGCCCAAGGCGAACACCGCGCGATAGACCCAGGCGATGTCGATGCCGAGCGACTGCACCATCTCGCGGTTCGAGGCGCCGGCGCGGATCGCCATGCCGAGCCGGGTCTTCTGGATGAGCAGCCACAGGCCTCCGGCGATGATCAGGCACATCGCCGAAATGCCGAGGCGATAAGCGGGATAGCTCAACGCGCCGGTCAGGTGGATCGAGAAATCGAGAAAGTGCGGAACGTCGACGCCGTGCACGTCGTCGCCGAAGACCAGGCTCCGCGTCTCCTCCAGCACCAGGATCAGGCCGTATGTCAACAGCACCTGATAGAGATGGTCCCGCGCGTAAAGCGGGCGGAACAGCAACGCCTCGAGCGCCAGGCCGAACACGATCGCCAGCGGCACCGCCAGCAGGATGGCGAAGAACAGATTTCCGGTGAGCTGGGTCAGCGCGTAGGCGAGATAAGCCCCCAGCATGTAGAAACTGCCATGGGCCAGGTTGATGACGCGCAGGATGCCGAAGATCAGCGTCAGCCCGCTCGCGACCAGGAAGAGCAACAGCCCTTCCTGGACGCCGTTCAGAACCTGGATGAGAAAGAAGACGAAACTGTCGGACATCGGTGTTCAGCTATCAGCTTTCGGCCGTCAGCCGAAGAAATTTCGCCGACGGCTGAGCCGAGTGCTGACGGCTGACGGCTTTTCTCACGTCATCTTGCAGCCGATGGCCGGGTCGGCAAGGTCCTTGATCGCGACGCGGACATAGAGGTTCTCCAGC
>Ga0181526_10001249_pt1 | contig 24596 bp, 19 predicted proteins | sample PEATcosm2014_Bin_35_FD_119750 | JGI IMG/M metagenome (GOLD analysis project Ga0181526, IMG submission 119750) | Peatland microbial communities from MTU Mesocosm Facility, Houghton, MI, USA - PEATcosm2014_Bin06_30_metaG | ecosystem: Environmental > Terrestrial > Soil > Wetlands > Peat | place...
AGCGGGCGTCCCCGGCGTGCCGGCCGCAAGCGATGTTGGCGCTCGTGACGACGCTGATGAGGGCGAGGTCGCCGTCGGTCTCCCCGAGGTCGGCGTTGAGGTCGATCTCCCTCTCTGTCACCATGTCATCCTGCCTCGCCGGCAGCGGCGCCTGCCCGGCAGTCGAAGCCCGCCTTCAGCGGGTGCACAGCGACCTCACAGTCTTGTACGGCACACTGTTGTTGCCGGGATCGGCAGAAGGGAGTAGCTGGACGAGATGAGAGGTGCCGTCAAGATCGGTCGCATCGCCGGTGTGCCGATAAAGGTTCACTGGACTTTCTCGTTCCTCGTCCTGCTGCTCATCCTCGACAACACTCACCCCACGTGGTCGACGGCCTGGCCGATGGTCATCTGGGTCGTGGCGCTCTTCATGTCCGTGACGCTCCACGAGCTGGCTCACTGCGCCGTCGCCCGCCGCCGCGGCCTCACCGTGCGTGACATCGTGCTGCTCCCCATCGGCGGTGTGTCGGAGATCACGGGCTTCCCGGCTGCACCGAAGGTGGAGCGCGACGTCGCCATCGCCGGCCCTGCGGCCAGCTTCGCCTTGGCCATCCTGCTCGGCCTTGCCGCCTTCCTCTCCGGCGGGAAGCTCTGGCCGCCGGCGCTGTGGGCGGGCTCCCTTGTGACGGACCTCGCCTGGATGAACCTCGTGCTCTGCGGCTTCAACCTCCTGCCGGCGCTCCCGATGGACGGCGGCCGCGTGTTGCGGGCGGTTCTCGCCGGCCGCGGCGACCCCTTGAAGGCCACCCGCATCGCCTCCAGCGTCGCCGTCGTGCTCGGTGCCGCCATGGTCGTCGTGGGCCTCCGCTACGACTTCCTGCTCGTGTTCATCGGGATCTTCGTGACGTTCGGGGCCTATGCGGAGCGCCGGGCGGCCACGGTACAGGCGTCGTTCAGCGGCCTTCGTGTCGGTGACGTCATGGCTCATGACCCGACGACCGTGCTCGGCGAGGTGACCGTGCAGCAGTTGGTGCCCTGGCTGCAGGCCTACCCGGGGCGTGCCGTGCCGATCGTCGAGAACGACCGTTACCTCGGCATCGCCGCCGTGGAGGATCTCATCGTGCAGCCGTGGGCGACGGTCCGAGACGCCTGCGACAAGGCCGCCCCCGTCCTCGACGCCTCCCAGCCGCTCTTCCCGGCCGCCCTGGAAGCCTTCTCGCGCTTCCGCCGCAACCAGCTCGCCGTTATGAGCGACGGCCACGTCGTCGGGGTCCTCTACCGCTGGACCCTGCAAGCCGTCGTCAACCAGAACGCACCGGCCGTCTCCGTGCGGGGCGGCGGTTCCAGAGCCGCCTGAGGCGGCTACGAGGCCGAACGAGCGGCCCCAACTGGGCGCCGACGGGCGCCCCTTGTGTACGGACTCGACCTTCGTGTAGGCTGACCTGCATAAATCGTTGGCTCCTTGGCGGGCGCCGGCCGATGAACCACTCGCTGAGCCGCAGCTGGAAGTGAGCTCGTGATGAAACGAAAACTGACAGTGGCTCTTGTGGCGGTTCTCATCGCCACTCTCAGTGGTCAATTAACCGCTCTCGGAGCACAGGGATCCCATCACAAGACCCACCACCCGTCGAAGACGCCGAGCACGATCCCGACGGCGGCGGCGCCCCTGCTACAGCGCCTGTTGGTGACGGCGGGCGAGATCCGGGCAGAGGACGCCAAGGCCGCCGCCCTCTCGGAGACCTACGACCAGGCGACGATGCGGCTGAAGCTTGCGCAGAAGCGCGTCGCCGCCTGCAATGCCAGCGTGGCGCTGGCACAGAGCCAGGTGGCGGCAGCCACGCTCAAGCTCCGCAAGGCCGCCATCCTCGCCTATGTGACCGGCCAGCTGGAGAACATCAACTCCCCGCTGCTCACGAACAATGCGAGCGACGGTGAGATGGTGGCCGTCTACGCCGGTTTCGCCGAGGGCAACCTGCAGGCGTCGCTGAACCGATACGTCTCGCTCCAGAACTCGATCTCGAACGGCCGCGAGGAAGCCGTCGCCACCGAGCTCGGCGTGCAGCTGCAAGTCGCCGAGATCGGCGCCCTGCGAGCGGAGGCGCAGCACCTCGTCAAGAAGGCGTCGCGCCAGTACGTATCCATCTCCGCCAAGCTGCTGAAGCTCGTCGGCGAGAAGGAGTTCAAGCGGCTGTTCTCGGGTTGGCCGGCCGGGGCGCCCTACAAGGGCAGAAACCTCGCCGGTCTCGATGCCCCCAAGGCGGCGGCGCCTCTCCAAGCGCTGGCGGCGGCGGCCGCTGCCCGCAAGTACCTGGGCGTCCCCTACGTCTGGGGAGGAGCCAGCAAGTCGGGCGTCGACTGCTCTGGGCTGACGATGCTCGCCTGGGCGGCGGCCGGCGTGCAGCTCGAGCATTCGGCCACCGTGCAGTGGGAGGAATCCGTCCCGGTCCCGCTGAGGGATCTCCGTCCCGGCGACCTGCTCTTCTACCATTTCGCCAACGACGGCAACACGCCGATCACTCACGTCGTCATGTACCTCGGGAGCGGTCCCTACGGCCTCGCCACGGCGATCCAGGCTGCCCAACCCGGCACCGATGTCGCCTACACACCGGTCTATTTCACGGGGCTGGTGAGCGCCGGCGAGCCGTGAGCCTTCCTCCCGCCAGCGGGGTCACGCAGCCCCATTAGGTTGGCGACGCCGGCGGAGTCGACGAGGAGGTCCAGCACATGCCACCGGATGCCCGGCGAATCACCGCCCGAGCCGCTCGCCTCGTCACCCATGGCGAGCCGCTCACGATCGACGAGGTGGAGCTGCCCGAGCCGTCACCCGGTGAGCTCATCGTCGACATGGCCTTCGGCGGGGTCAACCCCGTCGACCGCTACGGCGCCCTCGGACGCGTGGCCGTCGACGGCCCCCTCCCGCGCACGCTCGGTTCGGAGGGCTCCGGCTTCGTGGACGGCGACCGACACGTCATCGTCCGGGGGCACGGCCTTGGCTCGATGCGCGACGGCCTCTGGGCGACGCACGCCGTCGTCCCTGCGGACGCCCTCATCGACATACCCACGGGCGTGCGACTCGAGGCCGCCGCCGCTCTTGGCATCGCCGGCGTGACGGCTTGGCGGACGGTCACCGAGCTCGCTCGCGTGACGACCGACGACCGCGTGCTCGTGCTTGGTGCGAGCGGGGGCGTGGGATCGATGATCGTCTCGATCGTGCATCGCATTGGTGCCACCGTGTGGGGCCAGACGGGCGACGCCGCCAAGGTGCCGTTCGTGGCTGCGCGGGGGGCTGAGCACGTTGCCGTCACGAGCGGGCAGGACGGCGAGATGGCGTCGTTCGTCGCCGAGTTGGCGGAGCTGCGACCGACGGTCGTCTTCGACCCGCTCGGCGGCCCGTTCTTCGGCGCCGCCGTCGAAGCCATGGCACCTCGAGGCCGCCTCGTCGCCTTCGGCACCTCTGCCGACAGCAGCGGGCTCGTCCCCCTCCAGGCGCTCTACCGCAAGTCGCTGCGGGTCATCGGCTACGGCGGTCTCATGGAGAGCGACGCCGCCATCGCCGCCGGCATCGAGGACGCCCTGCGGGCCCTCGGGGACGAGCGGCTCGAGGTCTGCGTCGACTCGCTCGTCCCGCTCGCCGACGTCAACGACGCCTTTGCCCGCCTCGTCGACCGATCCGTTCGCGGAAAGCTCGTTCTCGACCTGCGGGGCTGAGCATCGCCGGCACGGGTGAACCTCCGGTGAACGGCAGGTAGACGGGCCTGGGCGGCCGAAACGCCCACTTCGTCGTCCACAGTCTCGGGACGACGAAGCCGCTACGATCGCCGACGCGAAGCACGGGGGCGGCAACCCCAGCCCACGCGAGCGCCGGGTGTGGATGGGGCGTCGAGGTTTTCAACAGGCAGTGAGAGCGGTCGGCCGCTGGGTGGCGCCTGCGCCCCGGCGGCAGTGGCCGCCACCTGAACAGCACGTGAACACCCGGCCCCTTCCTCGGGGCTGGCGCGCGAGGTGCTGCACGGGCGAGCATTGCCCGGATGGATGACCTTCCTGAGACGGATCTGCTCTACCTGCGCGATGCCTACCTGGTGGAATTCGACAGCACCGTGGTCGGGATCGACGGCGACCGGGTGGCGCTCGACGCGACGGGTTTCTATGTGACCGGAGGCGGGCAGCCGCACGACACCGGTACCCTCGGCGGCGCTCGTGTCGTCGAGGTGACAAAGGACGGCGGTGTGGCGTGGCATCGGCTCGAGGGGCCGGTGCCGGCGGCGGGGGAGCAGGCGCACGGCGCCATCGACTGGGAGCGCCGTCACGCGCTCATGCGGACGCACACGGCGTTGCACATCCTCTGCGGGGTGATCTGGAACGAGTACGGGCGAGCCGTCACCGGGGGGAACATGGAGCCGCTGGCCGCCCGCATGGATTTCGAGTTCGACCCGCTACCGGAGGGTTTTGGGGCACGTATCGAAGAACGCGTGAACGAGGAGATCGCCCGCGACCGCCCCATCGTGGTGACGTTCCTGCCGCCGGCGGCGGTGCTCGCCGACGAGGACCTGATCCGGACGAAGACGAACCTCGTGCCCGAGCACGTCCGCGAGGTGCGCGTCGTCGACATCGTCGGTCTCGACAAGCAGGCCGACGGTGGCACCCATGTCCGCTCCACGGCCGAAGTCGGACACGTGCGGGTCGTCAAGACGGAGTCGAAGGGGAGGGGCAACAAGCGCGTGCGGATCGTCGTCGAGTGAGGCGCTTCAACAGCTTCGACGGCGTCGAGATCGCCTATGACGTGCTCGGAGACGGTGAGGCCGTCCTCATGCACCATGGCTTCGCCTCGGAGTCGGGGACGAATTTCGTGCGCCCCGGCGTCGCCCAGGCCGTCCTCGACTCCGGTCGTCGGGTCGTGCTCATCGACGCCCGCGGTCATGGCGAGTCGGAGAAACCGCACGATCCGGCTGCCTACGCCAACCGGGCCATGGTGCGCGACGTGAGCGCTCTCCTCGACGTCCTCGCGCTGGAGCGGGTGCACTTCGTGGGCTACTCGATGGGCTCGTTCGTGGCGATGCGGCTGGCCCCCGTCGAGGCCCGTCTTGTCTCCTTGGTGCTCGGTGGCGCCGGGCTCGCTCAGATGCGGAGCCGGCGAGGCGAGGAGGCCGGGCTGATCGCCGAAGCGCTCGAAGCGGCCGACCCCTCCCAGATTGCGGACGCCACGGCGCGGGCGTTCCGGAATTTCGCCGACGCCACGAGGGCCGACCGCCTCGCCCTCGCCGCCGTGCAGCGATCGGGGAGCCCCTTCCCCAGCCTGGACGAGCTCGGGCGGATCGCCGTACCGACCCTTGTCGTGAACGGCGTCAACGACACCCTGACCGGTGGGCCGGAGGCGCTCGCTGCCGCCATCCCGGGCGCCAGCTTCCTGTCGGTGCCCGGCGACCATCTCTCCGCCGTCGTGCAGCCCGAGTTTCGTCAGGCGGTCGTCAATTTCCTCGATCGCCTCTGATCACCGGCGCGGGGCGGTCTCAGGGTTGGAAGAACGGGTTCCATGGTGACAGTCCTGCTGCCACCGCCTCACTCACCGATGGGCGGCCCTCGCGGCCGTTGCGGAGCGCTTGCAGGGTCGCCTCGGTGTTGTTGGCGAACACGGCCTCGGTGTCGAGGGCTGCGGGATTGACCCAGACGGCGGCGATGAGGACGAGGTGCCCGGCCGCAGCGGCGTCGATGATCCCCTCACCGACCGCAAGGGCGACGCCCTTGGCGACGCCAGCTTGTGCCGCCCCCCACGTCATGTGCCCATGCTCGGGCCCTTCGATGGCTGCCTTGTTGACGAGGAGCGTGGCAGGCACGGCGGCCACACCGGGTTGGCCGACGACGACGAAGGCGGCGTGCCCGGCGCTCGGTGCCGCGAGCGCTCCCGCCCAGGCGGCACCGACGGGTCCCGCCCGATCACCGAGCACGGTGTTCACGTGGGCGGCCTCGGCGCCATCGCCGACGAAGCCCTCCCCAATCTGCATCGAGGTCTCCATCCCACCATCATCGACGTTCCAGTGGCGAACGTGTCGCCCGCCTCAGGTGACGGCGGTCCAGCCGCCCTCGGCGGCGGAGCGCTCCATGGCGGCACAGACACGGTGCACGGCGAGCCCGACGTCGAGCCCGGGCACCCAGGGGCCGTCCGGCCACGCCGAGAGAAGGTCCCCGATGAGGTTCACGAAGCTTGCTCCGTAGCCGACACCCTGGCCGATCGCCCACCAGTTGCGTGCGTAGGGGTGATCGGGGTGCTCCGCCCGGATGGTGCGCATGCCGTAGAGGTGGGCGTCATCGGCAGTTCGACCGAAGCGGAGCTCGTTCAGATGTGAGTAGTCGAACACGAGCGTGCCCCTGCTGCCGTTGACCTCGACCGTGAAGTCGCAGGGTCGCCGGGCGCAGGTACGCCCCACCTCGAAGACGCCGGCGGCCCCGCCGGCGAAGCGGAGGAGGGCACTCGATGCGTCGTCGACGGTGACCGGGACCATGCCGCCGCCCGCCGCGTCCACTCGCTCCGAGGTGAAGGTGGAGGACTGGGCGCAGACCTGGGCGATGGGCCCGACCATCCACTGCGCGAGGTCGATGAGGTGGCTGCCGAGATCGGCGATCGTCGAGCCGCCCATGTGCCGGTCGAAACGCCAGTCGAAGGGGATGAGCGGGTCCAGGAATTCGTCCGAGAGCCAGCTCCCGCGCCACAGGAGCACGTCGCCGATCTCCCCGGCGCCGATGAGCTGGCGCATGAGGGCAACGGCGGGCAGGTAGCGGTAGTTGAAGCAGATGGCGTTCAGCACCCCGCTTGCCTTCACGGCGTGTTGGGCGCTTTCGGCCTCCGCCAGGGAGACGGCCAGCGGCTTCTCGCACAGGATCGCCTTACCGTGGGAAGCGGCCGCCGCCGCGATCTCGGCGTGGCTACCCGGCGGCGAGCAGATGTCGACGATGTCGATGTCGGGACGCTCGACGACCTCCCGCCAGTCGGTCGTCCACGCCTCGAAGCCGAGGGCGGCAGAGGCGGCCGCCACGGCCTCGCCGTGACGCCCGGACACGAGAGCGAGCTGGGGGGCGTGCCGGAGCGATCGGATGACCCTTACGGCGCTGTAGGCGTAGGCGTGCGCCTTGCCCATGGCGCCGTAGCCGACCATCCCGATGCGAGCGCCACCTTCGATGCCTCGTCCGCCCTGCGTCATGGCGCGCTCGTGGCTCCAGCGGCGGCGGCGGCGGGATCCGTCGGGCGCGAGACGGCCGAGCCGGAGCGGGCGCTCGCCACGATCGCCTCGCACAGTGCGACGTCCCGGAAGCCGTCGAGGGCCGAGGTGAGCGGCTCCGACTCACCAGTGGCGGCGCCGTGGAACTCGATGAGCTCGAGCTTGAATTCCTCCTCGTAGGAGACGGTCTGGCGGGAGCGAACCGAGAGCGCCCCGCCGGTCCCGCCGGCTGTCTCCTCGAGGAGGGCGGGCACGTTCTTCAGGTAGGGCGAGGGGAAGCTCAGGCGGATGCGGGCGTTCGGGTCGTAGAAGCACGCTTCCATCTCGTAGTCAGCAAGGCCGGGCAGGTCGAGCCAGGCGATGACGCACTCGATCCCGTCGAAGTCGAGGACGATCGTGACGGTGCTGCGGCGGAGACTGGCGAAGCGCACCTGCGTCGGCTCTCCGAGGATGCCGCGCACGAGATTGAGCTCGTGCACGAGCGTGTCGATGAGGACGGACTGGAAGGCGTCGCGTGCCTCGTCTCGCAGCGGCCCGATGGCGGCGTCGATGCGGCGATCACCCTCGGCGCGCCAGCGCGCCTGCAGCTCGGCCGGGACATCGTTGGCGCGCACGATCTCGTGATGGGCGACGTACGGCTCGAAGGGCGACTCGAGCGTCGTCACGCGGACGAACCTCAGATCGTCGAGGTGCCCGACCGCCTCCCGGGCTCGCCGATAGGCCGGGTTGTACCGCTTCGGGTAACCCACCATGAGGGCGACGTCCGACCTGGCGGCGGCTTCGATCATGTCGGCGCCCTCGGTGACCGAGAAGCACATGGGTTTCTCGACAAAGACGTGCAGTCCGGCGGTGGCCGCCGCGATGGCAGGAGGAGCATGGCTCCCCGAGGTGAGCACGAGGACGGCGTCGAGCTCTTCGGAGATGAGCTCGTCCCATTCGCCGAAGAGCCGCTCGACGCCGAAACGCCGGCCGCAGTGCTCGAGGACCTGGGGCGAGCTGTCGCACAGGGCGCGGATCTCGAACAGCTCCTGCAGCTCGGCAAGATACGGCAGGTGCATGATCTGGGAGATCATCCCGGTCCCGATGACACCGACACGCAGCCGGCGCCTCGCCCCCGCCCGCGACGGGCTCACCAGTACCGTCGTTGCCGCAGCTTCGCCTCGTCATAGACGAGGCGGGCCGCCGCCGTCGGGGCCAGCCCGGAAACCTCGGCGACCGGCACGTCCCACCAGGAATCGCTGCTCGGAGCGGGGATGAGGGGATCGGTTTCGATGTGGATGAGGACCGGAGCGGTCTGCGACCTGGCGGCGCCGAGCGCCTCCACGAGCTCGGTGACGCTCGTCACCCGCACGGCCGCCACCCCGAGGCTGGCGGCATTGGCGGCGAGGTCGACGGGCACGATGTCGCCGTCCAGGCGACCGGTCGCCGGATTGCGGAAGCGCAGCGAGGTGCCGAAGCGCTCCGAGCCCACCGTCTCCGAGAGCGCCCCGATGGAGGCAAAGCCGTGGTTCTCGACGAGCACGACGATCAGCTTGATGCCCTCCTGCAGCGCCGTGACGAGCTCCTGGGCCATCATCAAGTAGGAGCCGTCGCCGACGAGGACGTAGACGTCCCGGTCGGGGGCGGCCATCTTCACGCCGAGGCCGCCGGCGATCTCGTAGCCCATGCACGAGTAGCCGTATTCGACGTGATAGCCCTTCGCATCGCGCGTCCGCCACAGCTTGTGGAGGTCACCGGGCATGGAGCCGGCGGCGCACACGACGACGTCGCGCGGCCCGCTCGCACGGTTCACGGCGCCGATTACCTCGGCCTGCGACGGCAAGGGCTGGCAGCCGGCGTCGTAGGCGGCCTCCACGACGTCGTCCCATTGCCGTGCGCGCGCCGTGGCCTCGGCTCGGTAGGAAGGTGTCACGGACCATCCCGCCAGCGCCCCCTCGAGCGCCTCGATGCCGGCACGGGCGTCTCCGACGACCGAGACGCCACCGTGCTTGGAGGCGTCAAAGGCGGCGATGTTGCAGTTGACGAACCTCACGCCGTCGGCCGCGAAAGCCGTCCTCGATGCGGTCGTGAAGTCCGACCAACGCGTCCCGATGCCGATCACGACGTCGGCAGCACGAGCGAGCTCATTGGCGGCGACGGTGCCGGTGACGCCGATGGCGCCCACGGACTGCGCGTGGTCGTAGGCGAGCGAGCCCTTCCCCGCCTGCGTCTCGGCGACGGGGATGCCGCTCGATTCGGCGAAGCGCCGCAAGGCCTCGGTCGCCTCTGCGTAGATGACGCCGCCACCGGCGACGATGAGGGGCCGCAGGGCGCCTCGCACGACGTCGGCGGCACGGGCGACCGCCGCCGGGTCCGGTACCGGCCTCAGGACGTGCCAAAGACGAGTCTCGAAGAGATCGGTCGGCCAGTCGAAGGCCTCCGTCTGCACGTCCTCGGGCAGGCAGACCGTGACCGCCCCCGTCTCAGCCGGATCGGCGAGCGCCCGCATCGCACCGAGGAGAGCGTCCGGCAGCTGATCCGGCCGCTGCACGCGGTCGAACCACCGAGAGACGGGCCGGAAGGCGTCGTTCACCGAGACATCACGGGCGCCGAAGTGCTCGAGCTGCTGCAGGACCGGATCCGAGACGCGGCTAGCGAAGATGTCCGAGGGGAGCAAGAGCACCGGGATGCGGTTCACGGTGGCAAGTGCCGCCCCCGTCACCATGTTCGTGGCGCCCGGTCCGACCGACGACGTGCAGGCGAGGGTCGAGAGCCGGTTTCGCATCCGGGCGAAGCCACAAGCCGCGTGCACCATCGCCTGCTCGTTGCGGGCCCAGTGGAACCGGAATTCGCCCCGCCCCGACAGCTCGGACTCGAGGAGGGCCTCGCCGAGGCCTGCGAGGTTGCCGTGCCCGAAGATCCCGAAACATCCCTCCACGAGGCGGTGTCGCTGCCCGTCGCGCTCGCTGTACTGGGCGCTCAGGAACCTGACGATTGCCTGCCCGACGCTGAGTCGGATCGTTGGCGGGGTCATGGGGTGCCGCCGGCGTCGCTGCCGTAGAAGGGGAGACGAGCGTCGACCACCTGGGCGTCCCAGGTCGCCCGCACCCAGGCGTGGGCGGGGTCGTTGCAGATGAGCCAGGCCCGCTCGCCGGGGCCGGCCATGACGTTCAAGTAGTAGAGGTCGTATCCGGGCACCGCCATGGAGGGGCCGTGCCATCCGTGGGGAACGAGGACGACGTCGCCGGAGCGCACCTCGGCGAGCAGGTCGATGGGTCGCTCCGCCGTGCCGTAGACACGCTGATAGGCGATGCCGCCGCCTGCCGGCCCGTCGGCGACCTCGTAGTAGTAGATCTCCTCCAATTCGGATTCGCCCGGGCGGCACTCGTCGTGCTTATGCGGAGGATAGGACGACCAGTTTCCGGCCGGTGTCAACACCTCGCAGACCATGAGACGGTCGGCCTCGAAGAGGCCCGGGAGGCAGATGTTGTTGACCTGGCGTGAGCACGACCCGGCTCCCCGCAATTCGACGGCGACATCGCCCCCACGTCCGTAGCGGCACGGGAGGTCGCGCCCGGCGCGGGCGCCCGGGAGGGCGACGCGACCACCGGTCGGGCTCGAGAGCGTGAGCTGCGTCCGACGTCCGACGTAGGCGAAGTCCGTCACGCCGCTGAACACGTCGCGCCGCCCGGCGAGCTCAAGGCGCTGGTCGCCGCAGGAGACGACGAAGGACCCCTCGAGGGGCAGGATCAGCAGCTCGTCCTCGCCGCTCTCGACGGCGGTCGAGCTGGTGCTGTCGAGGGCGAGCACCCGCAACGAGGTCCACGACCAGCCGGCCCGCTCCGGCGTCAGCTCCAACCGCCAGTCGTCGGTCTCGAGCGATCCGCGTGGCCGATGGAGCCGGTTGGGCATGCCGAGGGTCACCATCCGCGCTCGCGCAGGAAGGCACGGTTCTCCACTTGGTCGCTTCGCGCCCGTGCGTAGGCCTCTCGGCCGCGTGGCAAGACGTCCTGCTCGACGACGATCCACCCCTCGTAGCCGCCGCTGCGAAGCGAGGAGAGGACCTCGTCCACGCGGCCGTCGCCGGCGCCCAGGCGGCAGAAGGCGTCGCCCTCCCACAGAGCCATGGCCTCTGTGTAGGGCTGACCGGGAGCCGGCGAGCGGGCGTCCTTCAGGTGCACGTGGCTCACGCGTTCCCGCCACGACGTCAGGATCTCGACCGGATCGCCCGATGCAGCCACGAGGTGGCCGGTGTCCAGGCAGAGGGCAACGGGCGTCGTCTCCAAGGCCCAGACGATGCTTTCTTGCGTTGCCATGACGGTGCCCACCTCGTTGTGCAGGCAGGCCTCGTAGCCGCGGCGGGCGCACTGGTCGACGAATTCGCCGATGATGCGCTCGAGGCGACCGAGGCGGCTGTCCTCCGGCTCGGCCTCGAAGGCCGCCGTCGAGCCCGGCGCGATGAGCGCCACCGTGGGGCGAGGGAGGAGAACGGTCTCGACCCCTTCGCTGACGGCGTCGAACTGGTCGCACACCTCGCTCAGCTCGCCGAGGCCGCGGCGAGCGGCCTCGTCGCTCGTGACGTCGATCTCGACGTACCCGCCGGTGAGCAGCAGACCTCGCTGGCGGAGTGCCCCGTCGAGGGCGTCGCCGAGACCGAGGTAGCCGAGGGGCCCGAGGTCGATCCCCTCGTAGCCGGCCGCCTGCACGGCGTCGAGCACCGAGACGGCATCGGGCACGTCGTCGTCGTGCCCGACCGTGACCTCGAAGGCGCCGTAGCTGACAGGTGCGTTGCCGATGGCAGTCATCGTGCTCCCAGGGATTCAGACGGAGCCGCCGTTACCGGGCCTCCGTCGACGAGTGTTCTGTCCTTGCGTTCGGGCGAGCGGCGCCCGTGTGATGCGTGCGCCCTCATGCCGGCAGCTCCGCCGAAACGGACTCGGCGGCCCGCGTCGCCACCCGGAGCGCCTCGAGGGCATCGAGCACGCTTGCCCCCGTGCCCTCTCCGGTGGAGACCGATCGGACGAAGTCCTCCGCCTGCAGCCGCAAGGCGTGCCGGAAGACGGCGTCGCCCGCCCCCGGCCGCAGGAACCAGGCGACCTCGGTCCCTTGCGTGCCGAAGACTTCCACCTTGCAGGTGTCGCCTGCCGGGTGCCAGCGGCCGAGGCTGACTGCGGCCGTGGCGCCCCCGTCGAGCTCGGCGACGATCTGGCCGCAGTCAGGATCGCCCGTGGCCGTCGTAAGCCGCGAGGCGGCCACCTTGACCGTCTCGAACTCCTGCCCTGTCAGCCAGCGCACCTGGTCGAACTCGTGCACACCCATGTCGACGAAGATGCCACCGCTGCGGTCGCGAAACTCCTCCGGCGGCGGGGCGGCGTCCCACTGATGGCAGTTGACGGCCAGTATCTGACCGAGATCGCCGGCCAGGATGCGATCGCGGAGCTGTTGCAGCTCCGGCACGAACCGGCGCCAGTAGGCAACCTGCAAGAGACAGTCGGCTTCCTCCGCGGCGCGGGCGCACTCCTTGGTCTCTTCGACCGTCAGGCCGCAGGGCTTCTCGCACAGCACGGGCACGCCTTGGCTCATGAGGTGACGGACGATCTCGAGATGGCGGTCGGTGGGCGCCGCCACGAGGACGCCGTCGAGCTCGCACTCGGCGAGCAGCTCGTCGAGACCGGCGAAGGTGCGGATGGCTGCGGGAATCGAGGCGCGAGCATCCTCGCCAGGTTCGACGACACCGGCGATGGCGATCGCCGGTGAGGTGCCGAGCGCTTCGAGGTGGGTTCGCCCCATGCGCCCGGCTCCTACGAGCCCGAGCTGGAAGCGCCCGTCTCTCGACGCCGACGTCCCGGGGCCGGCTGTGTCCATGGCTCTTCCTCTCACGCGAAAGTCCGTGTGGTGGCATTGTCGTTCATGGCCGTTGCCGCCGGCCTGCCGGCGTCATCAGCGCTCGCCGGCACGGAGCGCTCCTTCGTCCATCCTCCCGGAGGCCGTCCAGATCTCCTCGAGGGCAGCCATGAGGGTTTCGAGCGTCTTCGCATGCCGCTGTACCCACCCAAGGCGTACGGGGATGACTCGTTGTGCCAGCTCGCCTTCTGAGGCGTGTTGATCGACGAGCGCCCCACCCTGCTCGTCCGGGAAGGCCATGGCGTCCAGCACGCGGATGATCCGCCGCCTCAGGTACTCCTCGGTGGAGAGCACGCGCACGGTCTGGCTGCCGAAGTAGTCCTTGCCCTCGCTGTCGCGCGCCGTGGCCGTGACGGTGAGCCAGTCCTGGCCGTCGGGAGAGCGGGTCACGATGGCGGTGCCCTCGTCGCCGGCGTGATCCTCGCCCTGCACGCTCCACCGCAGGCCTGTCAAGCCGGCCCGGGCGGCCTGGTCGCCGTCGACATACCAACGCACCTCCGTCTCGGCTCCCACGGCGGCGCCCTCGCCGACATATTCACCTTCCGGGCATATCGGGCCGTGAATGCGAAGGGGTCGTGCGCAGAGCCGCCGCACCACGTTGTCGGTGATGCGACTGATCCGGTCGTCGGTGAGGGCAAGTGGCCAGTCCGTCGTCCCGGTGGAGAAGACCATGGCACCGGAGGCGGCCGTGCGGATCATGATGGCGGCGTTGGCTTCCTCCCGGCCGGCCACCCAGCCCGCCGACAACCTGCCGAGGGCCAGCAGGACGCGCCCACCCCCGCCCCCCTTGCGCTGCTCGCTCAACCGGGGAGGGTCAGAGGCGCGCTCGAGCGGAACGCCGTCTGTCTCGTAGCCGATGACCGGCGTGGCGGAGCCGCCGGTGAGCCCCTCGGGCGGGAATTCGACGCCCTCGAAGGCCCAGTGCGACGCCACCACCGCGTGGTAGCCGTCGAGAGCTCGCACCCCGTCCCACCAGCCGCCGCCGTAGGCGCCGCTCGACAGCGTGAGCCAATCCTCCGGGTCGTCGGCGTGCCAGAGGGCGCCGATCTGTCGCGTGGGTCCCCCGGGCGAGCCACCCTCCATCTTCCGGCAGAAGAGACGATCTCCACGTGGGGAGATCTCGACGACGAAGCAGGCGACGTCGCCAGCGAAGAAGCAGACGTTGCCGCCTCGGTCGACGAACTCGAGGACGCGGCGCCGCATCTCCGTACTCCAGTACTCGTCGTGCCCAGCGCTCAGCAGCAGCGTCACGCCGTCGAGGAGGCTCGGGTCGCCGTGCAGGTCGAAGTCGGTGCAGTAGGCGGCCCGGTAGCCGTGCTCCTCCAGCCAGGCGACGAACGGGGCGTCCCAGTGGGCGAAGGTCTGGCGGCGTGATCCTCGGTGGTAGGCGTCGGGCGCATCTCCCTCCATCACCCGCCCTCCGATGCCGCCGTTGCCGGGGCGCTGGAGACTGCCCACGTACCCTTGGCCCCACCAGTCCCGTGTCCAGTGCACGCCGGCGTACAGGCTGGCGCCCCCCAGCTGGTTGTAGGCCGTGTAGGTGGCCGTCGGCAGTTTGAACAGCACCGTCGGGCGATCATCGCCTGCGGCCCGCCGCAGGACGAACAGGCAGGCGTCCGTGCGCGTGAGGATGTCGGTGCCGGGCTCGATCGGATCGACTGCGCCGTTGCGCTCGGGCAGCGGCACGGCGACGTAGACGCCGTCGCGCAGGGCGGGGGAGAGCTGCACTGTCACCGGCGGCCAACCCCAGGCTTCATCGGGCCGGCCGAGCGGCATCAAATGGCCGGCGTGCAGCGAGGGCTCGCTCTCGACCTCTTCGACCGTCGCGCCGCAGCGAAAGAGGCGCACGCCGAAGCGTGCGTGCTCGGTCGACACGTGGAGCTGCAACTCCGTACCGGAGGTGACTGTCAACGGCCAGGCGTAGCAACGCGTCATTCCGCTTCCTCTCGTTTGCTTCCCGCGTGCTCGAAGGCGGGCTCTGCCTCGCTCCACGGTCCGTTCTCTGGGTAGTGACAGGCAACGCGGTGCCCGCTCTCGACGAACCGGAGAGGCGGCGCCTCGTCTGCGCAGCGGGCGTCGGCCTTCCAACAGCGCGTGCGGAACCGGCAACCCGACGGCGGGTTGACAGGACTCGGCACCTCGCCGCTCAGGAGAATGCGCTTCCTGCCGCGCTCGCGCGCCGGGTTCGGGATCGGGACGGCGGAGAGCAGGGCGGTGGCGTAGGGGTGGGCCGGTCGTCGGTAGATGAGGTCGGCTGGCCCCTGCTCGACGATCATGCCGAGGTACATGACGGCGACCTCGTGGGCGATCTGGCGCACGACGGCGAGGTCGTGAGCGATGAGCAGGTAGGACATGTTGTGCTGCTGCTGCAAGTCGCGCAGCAGATTGAGGATGCTCGCCTGGATGCTCACGTCGAGCGCCGAGACGGGCTCGTCGAGGATGATCGTCGACGGCTCGAGGGCAAGGGCACGGGCGATCCCGATCCGCTGCCGCTGGCCGCCGGAGAATTCTCCCGGGAAACGGACAGCCGCCGCCGGGTCGAGGCCGACGCTCGTGAGGAGCGCTCGCACTCGGCTGTCGCGGTTGGGGACGTTGTGGACGATGAGCGGCTCGGCGACGATCTCGCCGACGGACAGGCGCGGGTTGAGCGAGGAGTACGGGTCCTGAAAGACCATCTGGACCTGGCGGCGGTGACTCCGCATCGCCTTGTCGTCGAGGCCCGTGATGTCGAGACCGTTCAAGGTGATCGTGCCTGCCGTCGGGGTCTCGAGACGCAGCAGGAGCCGGGCGAGGGTGGACTTCCCGCAACCCGATTCGCCTACGACGGCCAGGCACCGGCCGGCCCGCAGCTCGATGTCGACACCGTTGACGGCCTCGAGCGTCACGACGGAGCGGAACTTCTCGCCGCGGATGCGGAAGTGCTTCTTCAGGTTCGTGACCGTGATGACGACCTCGTGCGACTGAGCGTCGCCTTCGGCGGGCTGGGCGGCCTCCGGTTGCGCCCCGCCGCTTTCATCCCAGCTGAGGGCCGTGGTGCTCTGCGGCGCTCCCACGGCGGAGGACATCGGTCCGGCGGCGAACACGCAGGCCGCCATGTGGCCGGGACCCACCTCGACAAGAGCAGGCTCCTTGGCGCACTCGCGTGCCGCGATCGGGCAGCGGGGGGCAAAGGCGCATCCCTCGCCATAGCCGAAGCCGGAGGGCGGCGTCCCCGGGATGGACGCCAGACGTCCTCGGCGCTCGTCGATCGTGGGCAACGAAGCCAGGAGGCCGATGGTGTAGGGCATGCGGGGCGCCCGGAACAGCTCGTCGACCTGTGCGACCTCGACGGCTTTGCCGGCGTACATCACAAGGACGCGGTCGGCGACACCGGCGACGACACCGAGGTCGTGGCTGATCAGGATCATGGCCGAACCCGTCTCGGTGCGGATCGAGCGCAGCGTGTCCAGGATCTGGGCCTGCACCGTGACGTCGAGTGCCGTCGTCGGCTCGTCTGCGATCAACAGGTCGGGCCGGTTGGCGATGGCGATGGCGATCACGACGCGCTGCCTCATGCCGCCGGATAGCTCGTGTGGGTAGCGGCGGGCAAGCTGTGCCGGCTGGGGGAGGCCGACGAGGTCGAGCAATTCGACAGCACGTTTGTGGGCGCCCGCCCGATCGATGCCGGAGTGGAGTCTCACGCACTCGGCGACCTGCCAGCCGACGCTGAACATGGGGTTGAGGGCTGTCATCGGATCCTGGAACACCATGGCGGCGCGGGCGCCCCGCACTCGGTTCCATTGCTTCGGTGTCGCTGTCAGCAGTTCCTCGCCGTCGAGCCGCACCGACCCGGTCACGCGAGCGACCGACGGCAGCAACCCGAGTATGGCGAGGGACAGCATGGTCTTGCCCGAACCCGACTCGCCGACGACGCCGAGTGTCTCACCGGCGCCAAGCGACAGGGTGATGCCCCGGACCGCTTGGATCACGCCGGCCTCGGTCGAGAGGGAGACCTCGAGATCGGTGACCTCGAGGAGCGGATGGGTCGCCGCCGCCGAGTGCCGCTCGTCGATGTCGGGTGTCGCCGATGAGCGGCGTTCCTCAGCAGGAGCGCCGCCGTCAGAACGCGTAACGCCGCGTTCAGGGCTGACTCTGCTGGGGAACGCCGTCATCGGGGTGTGAGCTTCAGCTCTTGGTGCTCGAGCTTCAGCTCTTGATGTACAACGTGTTGTAGTTGATGGCGTCCATCGCCTCCGAGTACACGTAGCCGCCCAACCGCGCCGACACGAAGTCGTACCAGCGTGGGTTGAACAGCGGAGCGTACACAGCCTCCTGGGACATGAGGTCGTAGTCGAGCTTCTGGTAGTCGGCGACGCGGGCGGCCCCGAGTGCAGCCGCCGCCTGGTTGAACGGCGCGATGAACGAGGCGACTCCGAAGTGGGAGAAGTTCCCAGCGAAGTTCGGGGTGCCGGGGTACATACCCGTGTTGATGATGGCATCGGCATCGGGGAAGTCAGACGACCACGGCTCGATCCCCATCGGCGTGTGGCTCTTGGGGTTGGAGATGTACGAGCTGTTCACGCTGTTCGGGGTGCCCTCGATCGTCAGGTTGATGCCGATCGCCTTCAGGTTGCTCTGGATGACGGCGGCCATGTTCATAAAGCCGGGAGCGTCGTTCTGAGTCCTGATCGCCAAGTTGATCGGCGTCTTCACGCCGGACTCCGTCATGAGCTTCCTCGCCTCGGTCAGGTTGGGCGTGTTCGGGTAGATGGTGTACTTCTTGTAGTCGACGAGCGCCGGCGGGACGATCTGGTCCGTCGGCGTCCCGGCAAGCGGGCCACCCCACTGCTGCTCGATCTCGGTCCGGTTGATGGCGAAGTTGATCGCCTTACGGACGTCGAGGTTGTTGAGCGGTGGTACCTCGAAGTTGAGGAACAGGTAGGTGATGTCCGGCCGAGCCGACGTGTACACCTGGCTGGCGAGAGCCGGGTCATGCGAGATCTGGAGGATGTCCGCCGTCGCCAGGTTCGACGTGTTGAAGTCGAGCTGACCGGCCTTGATCTCCAGCGTCGCCTGGGTTGACTGCACCCCGATCGTGAAGACGATCTTGGCAACGTGCCCACGAACGCCGAGCGCCTGGTTGTAATTCTTGTTGAACGCCAGCACGAGCTGCCGACCCGGAGAGTACGAGGCCAGCTTGAACGGTCCGCTGGCGTAGGTCTCCTCGATCGTCCCGTTGTCCTCCGGCTTCATCGACGTGCCGACCGGAACGGGGCAGGTCGTCGGCAGCGCCGTCTTGTACAGGAAGGCTCCGTCAGGCGCTGAGAGGTGGAACGTGATCGAGTTCGCCGTCGTGGTGATACCGGCCACCGTCTTTGAGGTGCCCGCCAGGTAGGCGGGCGCACCGATCACGTTCGTGAAGTAGTAGCCGGTGCCCGATTCGATGGCCGGATTCATGAGCCGCAGCCACGTGTACTTGATGTCCGCGGGCGTGATGGGCTGCCCGTTGGCGAAACGCACGCCGGGGCGGAGCGTGTAGGTGTACTCGAGCCCGTTTGAGCTGATGACCGGCAGGTTCGCCGTGCCTGGCACGAGCTTGGTGCCCGCCGTCCCGGACACGTCCGCGTACCGGATCAACGTCGTGCACAAGGCGTTGGCGAGACCCCAGGTGACGGCGAAGTACCACCGGTTCGGGTCGAGCGTGTCGATGGCGCCGGAGGCCATGGCTCCTGTGAGCGTGCCGCTCACCGCCCCCGGCGCCGGAGCCGTCGTCGTCGTGGCGTTGCCCCCGCTGCTCGTGCTCGAGGAGCAGGCCGTCAAGGCCAACGCGAATCCAAGGCCGATGACGGTGTTCCGTCTCCATCGCTGGCCGGGCAGTTTCCTCATGACTTGCTCCTTTCGTTTTGCCTCAATGTGTTCACAGCGGGTCACCCTTTCCTGGTCGATAGATGTTCGATAGATGTCTTGAACTGCCTTGCATGCCGAGCGTCATCGGGCGGCCAACCTCCGGAGCCGCGGATCGAGGACGCCGTGGAGGAGGTCGACGATCGTGTTGGCGAGTACGGCGATGACGGCGCACACGATCACGACACCGGTGATGACCGGATAGTCGAGGTTCTCGATGGCGTAGACACCCGTCCAGCCGAGACCGGGGATGTTGAACACCGTCTCGACGAAGAAGACCCCGCTCAGCGCCGTGGCGATGTCCGCCCCGAGCAGGACTGTCATCGTCGGTGCCACGTTGCGCCCCACATGGCGAACGAGGATGCGGCTGGTCGAGGCGCCTTTGGCCTTGGCGGTGCGCGTGTAGTCCTCCCCGAGCTGCTCGGCGGTCAGCGTCCTGATGTAACGGATGTAGACGGCGGCAAAGCCGACAGCGAGCGTGATCCAGGGAAGTATGAGGTGATACGCCCACTCGATCGGGCTGGTGCCGAGATCGACATAGCCGGTGATCGGGAAGAGTGTCGTGCCGGTCGGCAGAATCGACAGGCCGAGGATCCTGCCTTGCGTCGGCTCGAAGGCGAAGAAGTACGCCATCATCGGAGCGAGCCAGAACACCGGGATGGACATGCCGACGATCGCAAGGCCCCGCCCTACGACGTCGCCGATGGACCGCTGGCGGAGCCCGCCGTAGGCGCCGATCGGGGCGGCCACGGAGAGCCAGATCAACGCAGCCCCGAACACGAGCGACGCTGTCGCCCGTGTCGCCGGCCACAGGATGGAGGAAACGGGGCGGTCCTGGAAGTAGGAGTAGCCGAAGTTCCCGTGGATGAGGTGTCCGAGGAAGATCAGGTACTGCTGCCAGTAGGGCTTGTCCAGGCCGAGCAGCTTCGCCACGAGGGCGACCTGAGCGGCGCTTGCCGTCTTGCCGGCGATGCGCTGTGCCGGTGATGCGCCCGTGAAGCGCGCGATGACGTAGAAGAGCAACCAGGCGGCGATCGTCACAAAGAACAGCTGGATGACAGCGCCGAGGAGCCGCCGGGCGACCATCCTTCTCATCGGCGCGCTCCCTTCGGATCGAGGGCGTCACGCAGACCGTCACCGAGCAGGTTGAAGGAGAGCATGGTGATGAGAAGGGCGAGCCCCGGAATGAGGGCGAGCGGCAAGTCGACGGTGTACATCGACGACGTCACGGCGTCGGAGAGCATCGATCCCCAGCTGGCGGTCGGCGCTGGGACGCCCACGCCGAGGTACGACAGGCCGGCCTCGAAGAGGATGTTGTTGGCGATGATCGAGGTGGCGTACACAAGTAGCGGTCCCCACACCTGGGGGAGCAGGTGCACGAGGAGGATGCGGCGTGGGCGGGCCCCCATCGTGCGGGCTGCTGCCACGAACGTCATCTGTTTCGTGGACGCCGTGGCGCTGCGCACGATCCGGCACGGGTAGTACCAGGTGAACAAGGCGATGATGATGACGACATTGAGGATGCCGGGTCCGATCACCACGGCGATGCCCACGGCGAGCAGGAGGTTCGGGAACGCCATGGCCGTCTCGGTCATGCGGTTCACGAGACCGTCGACCCACCCGCCGAGATAGCCGGCGAGGAGACCGAGTGAGATGCCGATGATAAGGGCGAGGGCCGTCGCGCCGCCCGCCACCAGCAGCGAGATGCGGGCGCCGTAGAGGACACGTACGAGGAGGTCCCGCCCGAGTGAGTCGGCCCCGAGGATGAAGAGGCTGCCATGAGGGTTGTGAGTGATTCCGTTGGCCTCATAGACGCGCTGCATCACTCCGATCGGCTGCGAGTCCGACGCCAAGGCGTTGGCGAACTGTGCGTTCGGGGGGTGCCCGGTGAGATGTGCCGCCAGCGGCCCACCGAAGATGGCAGCCAGCACGAGGAACACGAGGACGGAGAAGGCGAACATCGACACCGGATCGCGACGGAGGCGGCGGAAGACCTGTGTGCGGAGCCGGACGGGGCGTCCCATCTCCTGCTCGAGATCCTGCTCGAGCACGGGCATCTCGATGGTCATCGCAGGCGGCCCGCTTGGCCGTTCCTCTCGGGGCGTGCTGCTGCGGTGCGGAGGGGCCGCCGGTCGGCCCGTCCCTCCACGACATGCCCGTTCCGGGCCTGCCCGTTGCGGACGGTGGATGCCTGGGCGGTCGAGTCCCGCACGACCAAGCTGCCATCGAGCATTCGCGTGCGCTTCGCCACCGCCGAGGGGTTCAAGAGGGCGTCGACGGCGAGAGCTCCGAGCTCCTGCTTCGGCTGGGCCACCGAGGTGAGTCCCGGGTTCGTGTAGGCGGCGAACTGGATGTCGTCGATCCCGACGACGGAGAGATCCTCCGGAACTCGCCAGCCGGCGTAATGGGCGGCCCGCAGCGTCGCCACGGCGGCGACGTCGTCGTAGGCCACGATGCCGAGTGGTGGCCGCTGGTCACCGAGGTAGGCGGCGATTGCCTGTTCCCGGTGCTCGAGCGCCGGGGTGTCGGCCGCGAGCACCGCTTGCGGCCAGAGGTCGGCGGCTTCGAGGGCGCGCCGAAACCCGAGCAGCCGGAGCAGGCTGGACCTCACGTTCGGGCCGCGCAGGTGGGCGAGCTTGCGGTGCCCGAGCTCGAGGAGGTGATTCGTCGCCAGCATGCCGGCACCGAGGTCGTCGAAGGTGATGTGGCAGATCGACTTCTCGATGCTGTTGGCGCCGAAGCGGGGCACGCTCATGGCCGAGCCGAGGGCGAGGTCCTCGAAGAGCGGTGCAGGCACCGTCAGGTCCCAGTTGATGACGCTGACGCGAAGGCCGTTGTCGACGGCCTGCCGGAGGAGGTGCGGGCGTCCGGTCGGCGACACGGAGATGAGCTCCCGGACCTGCTCGGAGAGGAAGACCTCGAGCGCCTCCGCCTCGAGACTGGCGCGGCCCTCCGACACGAAGAACAACGGCTGGAAGCCGAGGTCCCGAGCCCGGTTCTGGATGCCGAGAACGACCTCGCCGACGTAGCCGTCACCGACGCTCTGCACGACGACGCCGAGCAGCGAGCTCGACTTGGTGCGCAGTCGCCGCGCGGCGGCGGAGGGCCGGTATTGCAGTCGCCGGGCAGTGCTCAGCACGGCGGCTCTCGTGCCCGAGCTGATCGCCGAGTCGCCCGTGAGCACCCGGCTCACCGTTGCGGTCGACACGCCTGCGGCGGCGGCTACGTCCTTGATCGTCACCGGCCTCGTCACGGCGCAGGCGGCTTCGGTTCGGGACGCCACGCGTCCCCGTATGCGTCTTCGAGCACTGCGCTGTCCCCCTCTCGAGCGCGCGAACATCCCAAAATCGGCCATGACAGCCGAAGCCCGCTCTTCAGTTCCCCCTTGTAAAACCTCAAGTTAAACGATTACATGAAGTTCCGGTAACGATTACACGAATCGTCAAGACCTGTCAAGGGTCCGTCTCTGCCACCGCTGGAACGTCGTCCGGCGGCGCTCGGCGCCCCCGGGAGGCGGACGAACGGGCAGCCGGGTGGTTCCTGGGGCTATACCGGTCTCGTGAGCGATCGGCCGTGTGTCGTCGTGGTCGGGGCGGGCTTCGGAGGCTTTGCCGTCTGTGAGTCCTTGGCTGCCGCAGACGTCGACATCGTGCTCGTCGACCGCCACAACTACAACACGTTCCAGCCGCTGCTCTACCAGGTGGCCACCGCGGGCTTGAACCCGGGCGACATCGCCTATCCCGTGCGGGCCTACGCGCGCTCGCACCCCAGCCTCCGCTTCCGTCAGGACACCGTCACGGGCGTCGACTTCGCCGCCCGCTCGGTGTCGTTCGAAGAAGGGCCGCAGCTGGACTACGACTTCCTCGTGCTGGCAGCCGGCGCCGGTACGACCTACTTCGGTGTCCCTGGTGCCGAACAGCACAGCAGGGCCATCTACACGATGGAGGACGCAGTATCGGTTCGCGACACGGTGTCGTCCGGCGTCGAGCGCGCTGCCGCCCACGGGGCGGGGCCGGGCGACCTCACGGTCGTGATCGTCGGCGGCGGTCCCACGGGCGTCGAGATGGCGGGGGCGCTGGCGGAACTCCGCCAGATGGAGTTCTCGACGCACTATGCCGAGCTCGACCCGTCCTTCTCTCGCATCGTCCTCGTCGAGATGCAGGACCGTCTCCTGGGAGCCTTTCACCCGAAGCTCAGCTCCTATGCGCTCGCCATGCTGCGGCGCCGCGGCGTCGAGGTCCGCTGTGGGGAGAGCGTCAAAGCCGTGGAGGCGGACCGGGCGGTGCTCGGCTCGGGTGAGGTCATCGGGTGCGGCCTCGTGATCTGGGCAGCCGGTGTCGGTTCCTGCCCGCTCACGGACGCTCTCGAGCTGCCGAAGGTCCGCGGACGCATCTCGGTCGACTCCGACCTGCGCGTCAGCGGCTTCGACGAGGTGTTCGCCGTCGGCGACATGGCGGCGGTCGCTACGGGCGAGGGTGGGGCGGTGCTCCCACAGCTCGCTCAGCCGGCCATACAAGCGGGCCGCCACGCCGGGCAGCAGATCCTGCGTGTCCTCGCCGGCGAGCAGACGAAGCCCTTTCGGTACCACGACAAGGGCACGATGGCGACGATCGGGCGTCGAGCGGCCGTGGCGCAGCTCCCTCTCGGGATCCGCTTGCGGGGAACGCCGGCGTGGCTCGTCTGGCTGGGGTTGCACATCGTGTTTCTCGTCGGCGTGCGCAATCGCTTCTCCGTGCTCATCAACTGGGCGTGGCGGTACGTGTCGTGGGGCCGCGGCCCGCGGGTGATCGCCGGCGGATGACGTCGTCGCGGTCGGCGTTGCCGGCGCCGATCAACGTCGTGTCTTCACCAAGGCAGTCGTGAGCGTGACCTCCGTCACCGGCCGATTGGAGTGTTGCCGCCTTGGCTGCGCCAGAGCGCCGGCCCTCCTTCCAAGACGGTCGCTCCTTCAAGGCGCCCCTGCGGCCTGCAGCAGCACGACGGTCTCGCCGAAGCCGGCGCTCGCGGCGATTGCGAGCGGCGAACAGGGTCGGCTGTTGCCGATGTGACCCCGGCCCAGACGCGCCCGAAGCCTGCTTTCTCGAGGGATCTCCAGGACCGTCGGTAGCCGTCCTCGACGGAGGCGACGACGGCGACGGCTTCGGGATACCGGTCCCAGATCGACGCAACGAATGTGGTGATCATCTGGCCACCCAGTCCACGGGCGACGTGGGATTCGGTGCCGATGAGGTAGTCCAGGCCGATCGGCGGGCGGGGCACGGCGCCGGCTTCGACGGCGCGCTTCCACTCCGGGTTGCGTTCCCACTCAGGAAAGTCCGCCAATCGGTATCGCTGGATCAAGCCGATCGCGACGTCGTTCTCCTCGACGACGACTACCTCGACGGGCTCGATTCCCGCCACTCGGCGCTCGTACTTGTCTCGGACCGCGGCGGGATCGGGTGAGGCTCGCCACAAGGTGGAGACGTGCGGCGCCGCCAACCCGTCCGAGACGAGGGCGAAGTCACGTCGTTCGAGCGGCCGGAGGCGAAGCGACACACGGAGAGAATGCCTGAATCCGGGCCGTCCCAGCGGCCACACCAACTCAGCCACGAAATGACGCGGCGACTCAGGCAACCGCGGCGGCTGCGCGAGCAAAGCGTG
>Ga0181526_10001250_pt1 | contig 24591 bp, 19 predicted proteins | sample PEATcosm2014_Bin_35_FD_119750 | JGI IMG/M metagenome (GOLD analysis project Ga0181526, IMG submission 119750) | Peatland microbial communities from MTU Mesocosm Facility, Houghton, MI, USA - PEATcosm2014_Bin06_30_metaG | ecosystem: Environmental > Terrestrial > Soil > Wetlands > Peat | place...
CTCGCCATCTACGACACGATGCAGTACGTGACTTGTGATATCGCCACGATCTGTCTCGGTCTGGCTGCGTCTATGGGGCAGTTCCTCCTCTGCGCCGGCGCCCCGGGGAAGCGGTACGCCCTGCCTCACAGCCGGATCCTCATGCACCAGCCCTCCGGCCAGATGCAGGGACAGGCTGCGGACATCGCCATCCAGGCGGAGCAGATCATCTACCTGAAGCGCATGATGGCCGAGCGGATCGCCTTCCACACAGGACAGACGATCGAGCGCATCGAGGCGGACTCCGACCGCGACCGCTGGTTCACCGCCGACGAAGCGCTGCAGTACGGCTTCATCGACAAGGTGATCGATCGGTCGACATTGAAGGCATCCACCTGACGGTCTCGGTCGTCGTCGTCTCGAGCCGACCGACCGACCGCCTCCGGCGTTGCCTCGATTCGGTCCTCCATCAAGCACACGAGGTCCTCGTCGTCGACAACGACACGCCGAAGGCCGCCGCCGCTGCCGTCGCTCGGGAACTCGGGGCGCGCTGGGTGCGCGCTGCGGGTGACGCGGGCGTCGCCGCAGCCGCCAACCGCGGCGTGGCGGCGACGCAAGGAGACGTCGTGGCCCTCCTTGGCGAGAACGCCGTCGCCAGCGACGGCTGGTTGGCCGTTGCGAGCGGGCTGCTCGAGGATCCCAGCATTGGAGCGGTTTCGCCCCGCCTTGTCCTCGCCGGCCGGTACCTCGAGGTCGCCCTGGGGGACGAGCCGCGCTGTGCCGATGCCGACTCCCGGACGCTCGGGCGGCGGCTCACGACGGCGACACTCGGCGGCGTGGACGTGCTCTCTGCCCTTGTCGGCGCCGGCGTGCACCCCCTCGAGACGGGTCCGGCGGGACCTTGGCGCTGGACGGCGGGACGTTTGCCGTTCTACGCCCCCCTTGTCGATACCCACGACGATCTCGAGCTGATCCTGAACGGCGAGGTCGTGCGGCCCACTCGGGTCGTCGACCTCCTCAGCAGCGCCGGCTCCTACTTGCGCGCCGACGGGTACGTCGGTGGCATCGGGTCGGAGGGGCCGGACGACGGACGGCTCGACGTCGCCGAGGAGCGCTTCGCGCTCAGCTCGTCGGCCCTCGTCACGAGACGGGACGTGTGGGCACGCGTCGGGGGTTTCGCGAAGCGCTACCGGTCGCTCTACGAGGACACCGACTGGTGTTGGCGAGGACGCCTCATGGGGCTGCGGATGTTCTACGACCCGGCCGCCACGGTCAGGCTCGAGGCGGTAGCGCTCGGCGGCTACGCGGCGCGGAGAGATCGGCACCTGGCCGAGCGGAATCGCTTGCTGACGCTGCTCCGCAACGCGCCGATCGATCTCGCTCTCGCCGAAGCCCTGCGCAAGCGGCGCGCGGGCGGTGACGACGGTGTCGCCGAATTGCTGCCGAAAGCCCTGCCGCGGGCTCTTGGGGAGCGACAGTTGCTTCGGCGTGGCTGGGCGGTGCGCCCGCGAGAGATCTTCGAACGATGGGCAGGGGTGGACGCTCCAGTCGTCTGAGTCGCGCCACGACCGGTCGCAGCCGGGATCGACGGTGGCCCGCTGGTGCATCGTCGCCTCAGGGAGCGTCGCGTAGCATCCTGTCCACGCGGCACCATCCGGCGCCGCTGACGCGCGGAGGACCCAGACGTGCCAGACGAGACGGAGTCGAGACGCCTCGCCTTCGTGACGCCGCGTTACGGCCCCGGTGTCGTCGGCGGGGCAGAGACGGCGATGCGGGAGGCTGCCGCCGGGCTGGCCGCCCGCGGTCACTCCGTCGACCTGCTCACGACATGTGCCCGGGACCACTACACGTGGGCGAACGACTTCGGGCCGGGCCCCTTCCGAGAGGGCGGGCTCACGATCAGGCGCTTCGAGACTGTGCCGGGCAGGGACCCGTCGACGTGGTCAACGTTGCAGCGGAGGTTGATGCGCGGCGAGGTCCTCGACGAGGCCGATGAGCTGGCATGGGTGAACGGCCGGTTCCGCGTGCCGGAGCTGTACCTCTATCTCGCCGAGCATGCGAGGGAGTACGACGCCGTCGTCTTTGCCCCGTACCTGTTCTGGTCGACGCTGTATTGCGCAGCCATCGCGCCGGAGCGCACGGTCATGATGCCCTGCTTGCACGACGAGGCGTATGCCCGGCTGTCCTCGGTTCGTGCCGCTCTCGCCGGCGCTGCGGCGGTCTGGTTCCTGAGTGAGCCCGAGCACCAGTTGGCGCACCGCCTGGCCCCGCTCCCGGCCGAGCATCCCGTCGTGGGTTGTGCCGTCGACGTTTCCGCACACTACGACCCGGACGGCTTTCGGGAGCGGTTCGACCTCGAGCGACCGTTCGTGCTGTATGCCGGGCGCCGCGAGGACGGCAAGGGCTGGCGTCAAGTCGTCAACGGGTTTGGCGCCGCTGTTCTCCGTCACCGGTTGCCCATCGACCTCGTCACCTTTGGCGTCGGCGATCCGCAGGTCCCGCTCGGCCTTGACGGTCGCGTCATCGACCTCGGGTACCTCGATCCCTCCGAGGTGCCGAACGCCTTCGCGGCGGCTTCCGCCTACCTGCAGCCGAGCGCCAACGAGAGCTTCTCCCGCACGATTATGGAGGCTTGGCTCGCCGGCACCGTCGTGATCGCCAACGGTCTCAGCGACGTCGTGACCTGGCACTGCGAGCGTTCCGGCGGGGGCCTCCTCTACCGCGACGAGCTGGAGCTGGGCGAGTGCCTGCGCTTTGCGGCCGAGGCGCCCAAGCTCGCCGCTGAGCTCGCTGGCCGGGGGCGCGACTACGTCCTCGCCAACTACACCTGGCCCCGCGTCCTCGACGCCATGGAGGCTTCGCTGGAGAATCTCTCGTGAAGATCCTCGTCGTCGGCTCCCTACCCCCTCCGCACGCCGGGCACCGTCGCTCACTGCTGGCAGAGGTGCTCCGCCTCCGGCAAGAGGGCCATGAGGTGCAGATCGTCTCGCTCGATCCTCTCTCGGTCGCCCACCGCTATCTGGCAGCTCCCGGCGTTGCGGCGGCGTTCGAGGTCGGGCTCCTCGGCCGCCGCTGCGACGGCGTGCTCGTGCAGATCGAGCCAGGACTGCCCGTGCGCCGTGCGGCCGGCCGGGCGGAACGCTCCGTCGCCCTCATGACGCTGGGGGCGGCGCTCCGCAAGCGTCGTGACGTCACGGTGCGGCTGCAACATCTCGACGACCTTCCCGGCGGCTTAGGCGGTCGGGCTGCCATGAAGCTCTGGATGGCGGCCGGGCGCGTCGAGGTCGGAGACGAGGCGACGCGGGCGGCGCTCGCCGACGCTCTCGGCCCGCTCGCCGGGCGCGTGTCGTTCCTGCCGGCGGACGACCTCCTCGAGGAGCCGTCCCTCGCCCACACGGCTGGCGGCGGCGAATGGGGCGAGGGTGCCGACACGACGGCGGCCGCTGTGCAAGGGGTGGTGCGGGCGCGAGCTGCCGGCGAGAGGCGGTCGCTGGCGGGGCGAGGCCGCCTGCCTGCCGCCGGCACGCTTACGACGCCACGGGTTCCCCAGTGGGAGTGGCTGCCGGCCGAAGGGCTGGGCGTGCCTGATCTCGGACCGATCCGCTCCGCTCGCAGCAGACCTCGGCGGGCCGAGAGGCGGACGGATCGCCCGCCGCAATCCTTGGCAGCCAAGTTGTCGCCCCGGCGAGCGGCCGCCTGGGTCCTGGCGTCCGCCGAGCGCCGGGCTGTCACGCGGCCAGTGGCCCACCTCGCCCGGCTCGCCTATGCCGAGCTTCGCGGAGCCGCCCGCCGCTAAGGCACCGGGCGCCCGATGCCTTCAGCGTCTGCGGCCGCTTGCCCGAGTCCGAGTGCGGAGACGAGGGCGGCGGCCGCTCGCCTGAAGGTCTGCTGGGCGGCATACTCGGCCGCTCGCGCCGAGAGCGCTGCTCGTCGGGGGGCGTCGTCGAGTAGGGAGCGCAGAGCCTTCGCCAGCTCCTCGACGCCGCCTTCGGCGGACGAGTCGACCTTCACGACGGCATCGGCCGGGAGATCGCCCATCCAGCCGATATCCGACACGACGGTGGGCAGCCCGGCCGCCAGGCAGTCGCCGACGGCGGCTGAGGCTTCGCCGAAGAAACCCTTTCGCAGCTGCACCGCCAGCGTCGCCCGGCCCAGATAGCCGAGGTAAGCCGACCGCTCCACGTGCCCGGTGACCTGGAGGCGCCCGCCCAAGCCGAGCCGTGTGGCTGCCAGTGCGAGCTCCTCGGCGAGAGGCTCGCTGACGGGGCCGACAAATGCGAGATCGAAATCACGCTCTGTGGCCGCCGCCGCCTCGAGGAGGAGGTGAGGAAGCTTCGACGGATCCACGATGCCGAACGAGACGACGAGGGGACGGCCGTCGCCTCGACCCCCCCGTGCCGTTGCCACCGCTTCGAGCTCCACCTCGTCAAGGGCCATTGCGAACGGCAGTACCTCGACCCGCTGTGCCAGCTCGGGACCGAGCTCGTCGGCGGCGAGGCGCCGGGCCGCTTCGCTCGAAACGAGCAGGTTGTCAGCGAGGGTGGCGATCTCAGCGACCTGCAGCGTGCCGGGGCCGTCGAGGCCCCCGTCCTCGGCAGCGGACCGATCTCCCGAGAGCCGCAGGAGGCCGCTCATGCGCACGTCGTGTGCCATCACGGTGCCGGGCCGGTGGCGGAGCGCCGCCAGAGCGCCCCGGTGGAACTCGCTGTTGCCCAGGACGTACACGACGCGGTCGTATCCTCCAAGGGCGCGTTCGATGGCGATGAGGCGCAGGGCGCTGTGGGAGTTCCAGTCGCCCACGGGCGCTGGGTTCGACCCGGCACGGCTGGGTCCGTCCGCGAAGCAGTCGATCGTGGCGTCCGGGGCGACTGCCGCCAGCTCGTGGGCGAACGCCTCGACGAGGCGGGCGCTGTAGGCAGCGACGCCGGAGTGCAGGGGCGGAAAGGGAGACACGAAGGCGACGCGGGCACGACGACGCCAGGGGCGCCGCCGCCGGGCGGCGAGCGTCTCGAAGACGGCGGCCGCTCGCGCCGCCACGTCCGGCCACGGTTCGCCGGCGCCGACGACACGGACGGCGGCCGGATCGGCGTGAGCGAGCTCGACGAGCTCGCCCGCCACCGCTGCCGTCACGGCCAACAACGCGTCCGCCTGCCGGAGCACCTCGAGGCGGGCCCGCGCCCGCTTGACGAGAAGCCTGCCCGATCCCGGCGGCTGTCGGACGAGGGGAACGACCTCGTGCACCGTTGCCGAGAAGCTGAGGCCGGAACGCTCTACCTCGGGCGGCCATATCTCGCTCGTCGGACGAGAGAGATCGGCGACCGTCATCGTGTGGTACAGCCGGGCGCTCTCCGGGATCGAACCGGTCGATCCGGCGACGGCGAGCTTGCCGGAGACGAGCTCAACGAGGTCACCGGCGAGATGACGCCCCGCCGGCAGGAGATAGCGTCCGACGAGGTCGGGCGTAAGACGCTCGAGGGCGGTGATGAAGCCTACGGTGTAGTCGGCGATCCAATCGTCGGTGGCATCGGTTACGCCGGCGCTGAGATCGATGACGACCGGCCCGGTCCCGAGTGGAGCGGTCACGCCGGGCTCATGTGTGACCTTGCCGCTCTTCGAGCGCCTCGAGCCGAGCGCGTGTCGATTGCAGGAGGCGCCCGATGAGCTCCGTGGATTCGTCGCCACACTCGATTTGCTCGTTGACGACCTCGGCGAGGGCGGCGACGACGGCGCCCTGGGCATCGAGCTTCGCCTTCGCATCCTCGAGGGAGCGCCAGACGGCACCGAGATCCTCCGAGAGGTGTGCCAGCTCTTTGAAGACATCAGTCATCTCTCGGAGGATCTCCGTGTCCGCCCTCGAGCGACCGGTCACCCTGGATGCGACACCGGACAACATCCGATGCCAACGCGATCGGTCGACCGGGGCCACGTCTCTCCTTGTCCTCGAGGTCTGCGCGGGTTGCCTCTGGAATCGGATCCAGCCCGGCGCGGAGTCCGCAAGCCTACTTGCGAGCGCCTCCCACGCTGGGGAAGCGATGCCTCTGAGCAGGCACTGCAGCCGGCGGCTCTGTACCATGCGGCTCTTGGCGGGCTTGCTCCCACTAGAATCATCGCCACCCGCGGGGCGCGAGTTGCGCGCCGGCGCCTACAGGAGGATCTCGACACGATGGGCCTGGCGCGCAGCGCCGCGACGACGCAGGCGGGGGTCGGCGGCGCTGGCGATGGTTTCGGGGATGCACAGGCGCGATGACGACGATGATCCCGACCCGAGACCGCGGGGACCTGCCACAGCGAGTCGTCTCTGCCAAGGTCAGCCTGCGCCACAGGATCGCCGACATCTGGGGGTCGCGCGAGTTGCTCGGCTTCCTCGTGCGCAAGGAGTTGAAGGTCCGCTACAAGAACAGCGTGCTCGGGTTCCTGTGGTCGTTCCTCAATCCCGCCCTGATCCTCATCATCTACTACGTCGTGTTCAAGTACTTCCTCCATAACGCCACGCCCGACTTCGCCCTCTTCCTGTTCGCCGGGCTGTTGCCGTGGAACCTCTTCAACAACTCGTTGCTGACGTCCTCCGGGGTGCTCGTCGCCCACGCGGGGATCGTGAAGAAGGTCGCCTTTCCCCGCGAAATCCTGGCCCTCGCCCAGGTGGGGACGGCCATGTGCTACTTCTTCTTCCAGACCTGCATCCTCGTCATCTTCCTCGCCGGCTTCCAAGTCGTGCCGGTATTCCGATACGTGCCGCTCCTGCTCTTCGCGTTCGTCTGCGACGTCATCCTCTCGGCCGCCCTCGCCATCTTCCTCTCGGCCGTCAACGTCTATCTGCGCGACGTCCAGCACCTCGTCGAGGTCCTCCTCGTGGCCCTCTTCTTCAGCCCGCCGACCGTGTACGCCTTTGCCAACCTGACGAAGATCATGCACGACCATGTCTGGTTCAAATGGGTCTACGAGTCGAACCCGCTCATGTGGATCGTCGTGTCGTTCCAGCGCTGCCTCTACGGCAACGTCGTACCGCCGGCAGGGAAGCTCATCAAGAACCTCTCGCCCGTCGTGAACGGCCACTTGCAGCCGTACCAGGTGCTGCCGACTTGGGGGGCCGTGCCCTACTGGGTGGGGTTGGGCGGCGTCTTCGTCGGTTCCATCGTCCTCTTGCTGCTCGCCATGCTCATCTTCGGCCGGGTCGAGGGCAACTTCGCCGAGGAGCTGTGACGGCTCGATGAACGCCGCCATCGAGATACAGCACCTGTCGAAACGGTTCCGCCTCTACAAGGAGAAGTACACCTCCTTGAAAGAGCGCGTGGTGCATGCGGGCCATCTCCCGTTCGAGGAGTTCTGGGCGCTCAAAGACATTCACCTCGACGTGATGCCGGGCGAGACCCTCGGCATCCTCGGTCGTAACGGATCGGGCAAGTCGACGCTGCTGAAGTGCATTGCCGGCATCTTGCAGCCCACCTCCGGGCAGATCCTGCTGCGGGGTCAGCTCGCCGCCATGCTCGAGCTCGGAGCGGGGTTCCAGCCGGAGATGTCGGGCCGCGACAACATCTTCCTCAACGCATCCCTGCTGGGATTGTCCCGCAAGGAGATCGAGCGCAGCTTCGATGCCATCGTGGCCTTCGCAGAGCTCGAGCAGTTCATCGACAACCAGGTCCGCTTTTACTCGTCGGGTATGTACGTGCGGCTGGGGTTCGCCGTGGCAGTGAACGTCAACCCCGACATCCTGCTCGTCGACGAGGTGCTGGCGGTCGGCGACGAGCGGTTCCAGGCAAAATGCCTGGAGCGCATCCATCAGTTTCAAGAGGAGGGGCGCACGATCGTCGTCGTCTCCCACGCCGCCGACGTGATGCGCTCCATCTGCAGCCGTGTGGCCGTCATCGATGCCGGCGAGCTGATCAGCCTGGCCCCTCCGGGTGAGGCGATCCGGGCGTTTCGCGACCGGCTCATCGAGACGGGGGAGGCCGGTGCACTTCCGGGGGGCGAGGACGAAGCTGCCGTCGTGGCTGCCGGTCAGGCCGCGGCCGGCGGCAGTGGGGCGAAGGCTCCGGCCGTCGTTCACGGCGAGAGGCGTGTCGCCGTCACCGATTGCCGTCTCGAGCTTCCTAGTCCGGATCGCGAGTACGTCTTCCCGGGCGAAAGCGTCACGATCGTCGTGGATCTGAAGGTGCGCTCCCGTATCGCGAACGTCGCCTTCGGATGCTCGATCTTCGGCCAGAACGGAGGCCTCCTCTTCGACTGTGACTCGACGATGCTCGGCGACCAGTTCGACCTCGAAGAAGGCGCTTGCAGCGTGATGTTCCAGTTCCAGGAGATGCCCCTTTTGGACGGCCGCTACACGGTCAACATTCGTGTGCAGGAGGGTGGCGGCGGCGTCGTGCACGCGCTGAAGGAGCCGGCTGCCACCTTCGAGGTGGTGAACCCCGGCAAAGCGACCGGCGTGGTGGCGCTGCCCTTTGCTGTCCACGTGAAGACGCAACGACCCGACGGGTGAGCGGAGTGCCAGGCGGCCACGACGTCGTGGCGGACGCCCTGTCCGACATCGTGGCCGAAGCCGAGGCGATCCGGCAGGCGGGGCGGTTGCCGGTCGATTATGAGGCCGATCTCGACCGCCGCTTCACAACCATTGCGCAGGACCCTGCCGGGCTCGCCAGCGCCGTCGAGGCAGGCGCCCTGTCCGCGCCGCAGGCCTACAGGTTTCGACAGGGCTCTGACGTTGGGCGTGACAGAGCGGGCGCCGGGGCGGGCGGCCGGAGCGGGCTGCGCCGGCTGACAACGGGCGTGAGAGGTCGCTCCGTCGGGAGGGCATCAGGCATCTCGCGGCGCGGCGTGGCCGTGGCCAGGCGGGTGGCCGGGCCGCGCCTGCGTTCGCTGCAGCGGCAGACGCTCGACCAGGCCGGGCGGATGGCTGAGGCGATGGCGACTCGCGGACAGGTCACGTCCGACCGAGTGCGCAGAGTGGCCACCTCCGGCGGGAGCTCCAGCCGCCTCGATCGTCTCTCGCCGGGCGGCCGCGCCCTGCCGGCGGGCGCTGCGCGAACGGCCGGTCGATCTCGATCGTGGCGGATCGGCGCCCGCGATGCCTCGGGGGCGGATGCGGTCGTGGCCGACTGGGCCATCGAGCGCATCGGCCGGCGGCCGGGCGGCCAGGTCCTGCACGTCGAATGCGGCGAGGGTGCGCTCGTCGCCCGGATGGCCGAGCTCGGCCACACGGCTTCGGGCGCCGACCCGGCAACAGAGCCGTCCGAGTCGATCCTGCGGGCCGCCGCTCTCGAGCGCCTCGGTCGCCAAGCGCGGTCGTCGCTCGACGGCCTCGTCCTTTCCGGAGTGACCGACGATGTCAGCCCGGCCAGCGCGCGGGCGCTAGCCCATCTCGCCGCCAGCCGCCTCCGCTCGGATGGTGTCGTCGTCATCGTGAGCTCGCACCCGCCAGCCCCGGGCCGAGACGACCCCATCACGGCCGACCTGGCACGGCGCCGCCCGCTGCATCCGGTGACCTGGTGCCACCTGCTCGCCCGCTATGGGTTTGGCGAGATCACGGTCTTCGACCCGCAGAGCCCGGACGAAGCCGGCGCCGCAGAGGCCTTGTACGGCGTCGCCGGTCGACGGGTCTGAGCCGAGGTGGCCGTGACGCCGCGCCCGGTGCGCTTCGACCAGGTCATCCCTTCGATTGTGGAGCGGGATGCCGTGAGCCGGCACACGCTCGAGGCTCAGAGCGTCCTGCGTTCGATGGGATTCGTGTCGGAGATCTTCGCCGGCAACTGGGGACCTGGGCTGGAGGGGCGCGTCCGCTCGCTCGAGGAGCTCCCGCGTGAGCACGGCGGCGGGCAATGGATCTGCTACCAGGCTTCCATCGGAAGTCCTGCCGCTGAGGTCGTTGCCGAGCACCCCGGCCCGAAGATCGTGAACTATCACAACATCACGCCCGCAGAGCACGTGGAGGCCTGGATGCCGTCGCTCGGCGAGGAGGTACGGCTCGGCCGCCGGCAGCTCGCAGAGCTGGCACCGCTGTGCCGGCTCGGTATCGGCGTGTCAGCCTACAACGCCGCCGAGCTGGCGCAGTGGGGTTACCGATACACGGCGGTCGCCGCCCTCATGATGGATCTCTCGGCGCTCGACGTGGCGATCGACCCGCGCCTTCGCGAGGAGGCGGGCACCGCCAAAGCCAGCGGCGGCGCTGACTGGCTGTTCGTCGGTCAGCTGCTACCCCACAAGGCGCACCAGGACGTCGTGAAGGCCTTCGCCTGCTTCCTCCAGCTGTTCGACCCCGACGCACGCCTCCACCTCGTCGGTCGCCCGAGCTGCGCGGCGTACGCCCTCGCCGTGCGGCGCTTCGCCGAGGAGATCGGTGTCGGACCGTCGGTCGACTTCGCCGGTTCCGTCAGCCCTGCCGAACTGGCCGCCTACTATCTGTCGGCCGACGTGCTCGTGTGCTGCTCCGAGCACGAGGGGTTCTGCGCCCCCCTGCTGGAGGCGATGCACCACGGTGTTCCCGTCGTCGCCTACGGCACGGCAGCCGTTCCCGAAACCGTCCTCGATGCCGCCGTCGTCCTCCCGTCGAAGGAACCCATCCTCGTCGCGACGGCGGCGGAACGGGTGCTGAACGACGCCGCCCTGCGGGAGGTCCTCGTCGATCGGGGACGCGACCGCGCCCGGGCGTTCACTTTGCAGGGCGCCAGGCGGGCATTCTCGACGGCCATCGATCAGGCGCTCGCCGGCGCCTCCTGAGCCCGGCACCGTTTGAGGAGGCAGCCCACGGCTAACATCGTCCCCATCACGCTCAGGAGACACAGGTCCATCGCCCGTGGCGGTCGGCCCCCAGGCTCCTCTGGATGGTCGCGCGCCCGCTGGTCCTCCCTGACGGTCATCGCCGTCGTTCTCCTCACCGGCGTTGCCGGCCTCGCCACCGAGGTGGCCAGCGCGGCGAGCCCGATGCCCTTCCCGTCGAAGCCGGTGCCGTTCCCGTCGAAGGAGGTCACCTTCAGCGGTCACGGCCTCGGTCCGGGCTACGGCCTCGGCCAGTGGGGGGCTTTCGGCCTGGCGGCGGCTCATCACTTCACCTACCAGCAGATTCTCGCCAACTACTACTCCGACACCGCTCACCCCGTGACCGATGCGACGCTGAGCGCAAAGGCCGACGCCGCCATCGTGAGCGTCGTCGTCGAAGAGAACGACAACCACGCGGTGACGGTTACCTCACCGTCGCCCTTCACCTACACGAGCTCGGCGGGAAAGACGGTGGCGACGATCCCGGCGGGCGACGCAGGGCGCGCGGTCGAGATCAGCGAACACGGAACCCTCACCGGCCTTTGGGAGATCGAAACGGCGGCCTCCTGTTCGGCAAAGAGCTGGAAGACCGTTGTGGTGAGTGTGACCGACCCCACGGCCGTACCGGCCTCCTTGCAGGCGACGGCACCGACGAAGGACCTCCTCACGCTCTGCCGGGCCGACGGCCGTGGCGTCACCTATCGCGGGCGGCTGGAGGCGTACGACTACCACGGTGCGAGCACCGGCGGGAAGCATCTCGAGCGCACGCTCAGCCTCGTGTCCATCGAGGAATACGTCGCAGACGTCACCCCGGGCGAGTCGCCGTCCGGCTGGGGGACCTACGGGGCCGCCAAGACCGAGCCGCAGGGCGAGCCCTGGGGCTTCCAGGAACTGGAGGCGCAGGCCATCGCCTCGCGGACCTATCTCCTCTACTCCATCGCGAGTGGAGGCTGGTACGGCTATGCCGACATCTGCGACGACGTCTGCGAGTACTACAGCGACGGCATCGCCTGGGAGAGCCCGCTCTCGGACCTCGCCGTGCGCGACACGGCCGGCCAGTACCTCGTGCAGAACAAGCAGCCCGCCCCGACCGAGTACAGCTCGTCCGACGGCGGCTACACGGAGGCCCTCAGCTACTGGAACGGCCAGTCGATCTTCGACGCCGCCAAGGACGTGGGGGATTCCGTCTGCATCGTGAAGCAGAGCTTGGCCTGCAACCCCTGGCACACCTGGTCGGCCGCTGTCAGCGTGGTCGCCATCGAGAAGGCGTTTCCGGCCGTCGGCACGCTCGTGTCCGTGGCGGTCACTTCGACGGACCGCTCCGGCCGTGTGACATCCCTCGCCATCGTGGGTGAGAAGGGGACCGCGTCGCTGAGCGGCGTGAGCTTCCAAGAGGACTTCGCGTTCCTCTCGTCGATGTTCGTCGTCACTGACGGTCCGGGAGCGACGAAGAAGGCCGATCCGCACGCCCTCAGCGCCATCAGCCTTGGCAGCGGCGGCCCCGGATTCCGTCCTCCGGTCAGCCCGGCAACGACCCGGATGCTCGCAGGGGACCAGCACTAGGCTCGCAGCAATCGGGTGATGACGAGGAGGGGCGAGATGGACGTTCGCGACAAGCTCTACATCGACGGCGCCTGGGTGGCGCCGCACAGCACGGAGACGGTGGAGGTGATCGACTCCGCCACCGAGGAGGTCATCGGCACCGTGCCGCTGGCAACTGCCGCTGACGTCGACGCCGCTGTGGCTGCCGCCCGCGCCGCCTTCGATGAATGGTCGAGGGTGTCGGTTTCGGAGCGGGCGAAGTTCACGTCGCGCATCGGCGAAGCCCTCGGTGCTCGCATGGCTGACATCGCCGAGCTGATCGCCCACGAGGTGGGCATGCCTCTCTCCTTGTCCATGCTCATCCAGGCGGGACTGCCGATCAGCACGTTCTTGTCCATGGCCGACCTCGTCGAGAAGGTGATGTGGGAAGAGCAGGTCGGCAATTCGCTGGTCGTGCGGGAGCCCGTCGGCGTCGTCGGTGCCATCACGCCCTGGAACTACCCGCTCCACCAGATCGCCGCCAAGGTCGCCCCCGCCCTCGCCGCCGGTTGCACCGTCGTGCTCAAGCCGAGCGAGGTGGCACCCCTCAACGCCTTCCTCCTCGCCGACGTGATCCACGATGTCGGGCTTCCCCCCGGCGTGTTCAATCTCGTGTCCGGTGTCGGCCCCGTCGTGGGCGAGGCGATCGCCGGCCATCCCGGCGTCGACATGGTGTCGTTCACCGGGTCGACGCGGGCGGGACGCCGGGTCGGTGAGGTCGCCTCGAAGACCGTGAAGCGGGTCGCCCTCGAGCTCGGCGGCAAGTCGGCCAACGTCATCTTGGAGGACGCCAACCTCGCCAAAGCGGTCGCCACGGGCGTGACGATGTGCTACCTGAACTCGGGGCAGACCTGTAGCGCCCTGACGCGCATGGTGGTCCCGCGCAGCCGTCTCGCCGAGGTGGAGGAGATCGCCACCCGTGAGGCCGAGGCGGCGACACCGGGTAGCCCGTTTGCCGACGGGACTCGGATGGGGCCGCTCGTGTCGGCGGCGCAGCGGGAACGGGTGCGGTCCTACATCCAAAAGGGCATCGACGAGGGTGCCAAGCTCCTCATTGGCGGCGTCGAGCCGCCGGAGGGCCTGGACGTCGGCTACTACGTCCGGCCGACCGTCTTCTCCGAGGTGCGCAGCGACATGACGATCGCCCAGGAGGAGATCTTCGGGCCCGTGCTGGCGATCCTGCCCTACGACACCGAAGAAGAGGCCATCGCCATCGCCAACGACTCGACCTACGGGCTGGCCGGGGCTGTCTGGGCGGCCGACCCGGAGCGAGCCAAGCAGGTAGCGCGTCGTATCCGGACCGGACAGGTGGACATCAACGGTGGGAGCTTCAACCCGTTGGCCCCCTTCGGCGGCTTCAAGCAGTCCGGCCACGGCAGGGAGCTTGGGCGCTTCGGGCTCGAGGAGTTCCTCGAGATCAAGTCGCTGCAGCTCTAGCTGAAGCGGAGTGCGGCTGACGGGTGCCTGATACTGCAGAGTTTGCCGAGGCCCCACAGCCCTCGCCGGAGGAGGCGCCCGAGCTGTCGGGCAAGGACAGGCGGCGAAAGCGCATGGCGGCCTGGGCGCGTTACGTCATCGGCCTTGGCCTCGGCGCTGCCGCCCTCTGGGCTGTCAGCGGCCAGCGGGGGGAGCTCGTCGGCGCCAGCAACGAGCTGAGCCGGGTCAACCCGAGCTGGGTGTTGGCCGCCGCCGTCTCCGAGATCGTCTCGTTCCTGGCCTTCGCCAGGATGCAGCAGCGCTTGTTGCGGGCTGCCGACGTACGGATCAGCAACGGGCGGGTGCTCAGCCTGACCGTTGCCGCCTCCGCCATCGCCAGCTCGATCCCGGGGGGCCCCGCCTTCGCCACGGTGTATGCCTACCGCCAGTACCGGCGCGCCGGAGCGGACGAGCCGATCGCCGGTTGGGGTCTCATCGCCACGCTGCTCTGCTCGGCCCTCGGGCTCACTTTGGTGGCCGCCGCCGGTGTCCTGCTCGCCGAGCGGGAGGGGGCGGCCCTCGACCTCGTCGGTGTGACGGGGGCGATCCTCCTCGTCGTCATCGTCGCCGCTGTCATTTTCTCGAGACGCCAGATCGTCGCCTCCGTGGCGCTTTTCAGCCTCCGGGTCGTCAAACGGCTGATCGGGTTGCCTCGCGGTGACGCCGAAGAGCACCTCAACCGGGTGGCCCAGCAGCTGAGCCAGGTGCGACTGACCGTCCGCGACATCGTGCCCGCCCTTGGTTGGTCCCTCGGCAACTGGGTATTCGACTGCGGCGCCCTCGCTCTCAGCTATACGGCGATCGGTGCCGGCGTCCCGTGGCGAGGGTTGCTGCTTGCCTATGGAGCCGCCCAGTTGGCATCGAACCTGCCGATCACGCCGGGGGGCCTCGGCGTCGTCGAGGGCAGCCTGACGATCGCACTCGTCGCCTACGGGGGCGTGCAGGTCTCGACGGTGGCGGCCGTCATCCTGTACCGGATCATCAGCTTCTGGGGTTTCCTGCCCGTCGGCTGGGTCGTCTGGGCGGTGACGGCTGTCCGGGATCGTCGCCACGATCGCGTCCGGGCAACCGCCCGCCTTCTCCGCCGGTCCGATCCGCTCGCCGTCGCCGTTGCTGCCGCCGAGAGGACCCAGCCATGAGGCGGCGGAGTGTCGGCGCCCTCCTCCTCGTTGCCGCCCTCACCGCCGGCTCGGGCCTCGCCGGGTGCACGGCGGCGCGCAACGGTCTCGGCACCGGCGCCAGCCAGTGCTTCCGCGTGCTGCCGGAAGCGCGGGCGGCCGTCGGCAAGGCCGCCACCTTCGAGGGCGTGACCAAGGCGCGTGGCAGTGTCCTCGTGAAGGCGCTCGAAAGCCCCGGTCTCGCTGCCACCCCACCGGAGGCGCTCAGACAGATGAGTCGCCGGACGACCTGCGCCGTGGCCTACCGCGGTCATTTCAGCGTCGCCGGCGTGGCGCGCGGCTGGGCGGCGGAACCGACCGGCCCGTACCACGCCGGCGTTGTCGTCATGGACCTCTCCGACGAACGCGTCATCGCGACGCTCCTGTTCCGAAAGGTGACGCGCCCGATCGAGTTCCTGTACCGCCCCGACGGGGCGGCTTGACGCCTGTCGTGCGAAGGACCTGCGGCTGGCGTACCATGCCGCGAAACGAGAACGTGTTCCATTCTTGAGCCGGCCGGGCCGGGGCCGCCGCCGCCGTCAGCCCGGAGCAGGAACGACGAGAGGAACGCAGGAGGGGGAGCGACGGTGCCAAGACGTGGGCGTGCTCTGCGGACATGTGTGGGGGCGGCTGCACTGGCGCTCGTGACGGCCGCCTGCGGCTCCGGTGTCTCCGGGAGCGCGACGACGTCCTCCTCGTCCGCCGTCACGACGTCGAGCCCGACGGGTTCGACGGGTACGACGGCACCGGGGGCACCGAGCCCCGGTGTGAGCGCCTCGACGATCACGGTCGGCAACGTCTCCACGACGGGCGGCCTCGTACCCGGGCTCTTCCTCGGCGCCCAGGTCGGCGTGCAGGCGTACTTCGACTACATCAACTCAACGGGAGGTGTGGATCATCGCAGGCTCGTCGTCGACGACAAGGACGACGAGCTCTTTTGCACCAACAACAAGACGGACACCCTCCAGCTCGTCCCGAGTGTCGTCGCCTTTGTCGGATCCTTCTCGATCGCCGACCAGTGCGGTGGGGCGGTGATCCCGAAGACGATCGCCAACATCTCCGACTCGCTCGACCCCGTCGTGACGAAGCTACCCAACACCTTCAGCCCGCAACCGATCCAAAACGGCTGGGGGACCGGGCCCCTTCTGTGGTTGAAACAGCACTACCCGGCCGGCGTGGCTCACGTAGGGGCACTCGTCGGCAACGTGCAGTCGGTGCAGAACTCCTGGAAGGGCGAGGACTACGTCCTGCAGCAGCTCGGGTTCCACGTCGCCGACGTCGAGAACTACGACGTCGGCCAGACGTCGTTCCAGGCCTCGGTGATCCGGATGAAAGACGACGGCGTCCAGATCGTCCTGCTCGACCAAGCCGACGTCAACGCCATCGCCGCCTTCCTCGTGGCCGCCGCCCTCGAGGGCTTCCACCCCGAGATCTTCTTCAACTCCGGCTCGGCCTACGACGGCAGCTTCATCAAGAAGGCGGGCTCCGCCGCCGCCAACATCGTCGTCGCCATCCACGAGGCCCTCTACCTCGGCCAGGACGCCGGCTCGGTGCCCGAGGTGCAGCTGTTCGACCACTGGATCAACGTCGCTCACCCCGGCTACACACCCGACATCTACTCGGTCTTCGGCTGGGCGTCCGCCATGCTCTTCGTGCAGGCACTGCAGCATGCCGGCTCGGATCCGACGCGGGCGACCGTCCTGTCGGCTCTGAAGCAGGTGACCAGCTTTGATGCCGGCGGGCTCCTGGCGTCGGACGACCCGGCAAGCAAGAGCCCGCCGAACTGCTTCATCGTCGCCAAGGTCGCCAACGGCCAATGGCAACGGGAGTCCCCGACGACCGGCTTCATGTGCTCGGGCACCTACGTCTACGATCCGTCCCTCCCGTGACGTGCCGGCGGGACGGCCGCCGCCGCTGACGTGCAAGAATTCCTTCAGTTCCTCGTTCTCGGCGTCGTCGCGGGGGCGATCTACTTCGTGGCCGCCAGCGGGCTCGTCGTCACCTACTCGACGTCCGGTGTCTTCAACTTCGCCCACGGCGCCCTCGGGATGGTGGCCGCCTTCTCCTATTGGGGCTTGCACATGGCGCTCGGGTGGGCGGCCGTGCCCGCCCTCCTCGTGGTGGTGCTCGTCGGCGGCCCCGTCGCCGGCGCTGTCCTCGAGCGCGTGCTCATGCGACGGCTGCAAGGCGCCCCCACGCTGTCGACGATCGGTGTGACGATCGGCCTTCTGCTGGCGCTCGTGGGGGCGGCGTCGTTCTTCTGGAACCAGAGCGAGAGCCGCAACGTCGTGGGTTTCTTCTCGCCGACGAGCTCGGTGACGGTCCTCAACGTCGCCATCAGCTACGACCAGCTGACCGTCATGGCCGTCGCCGTCGCCGTCGCCGCTTCGATCTGGTTCTTGCTCCACCGCACGCGCATCGGCGTCGCCATGCGAGCCGTCGTCGACGACCCCGAGCTCGTCGCCCTCTCCGGCATCTCGCCCTCGGGCGCTTCGCGAGCCGGATGGATGCTCGGCTGCTCGCTTGCAGCCCTCGCCGGCGTCCTGTGGGTGGACTCGGGCCAGGATCTGGCGATCCTCACGCTCACGCTGCTCGTGGTGAACGGCTATGCGGCCGCCATTGTCGGCCGCCTCCGCAGCCTCCCCTTCACGTTCCTCGGCGCCGTTCTCCTCGGGATCGCCGTGAACATGGGCATCGGCTATCTGCCCTCGAACTGGCAAGACCTGCAGTTCACGACGCCCATGGTCTTGCTCTTCATCGCCCTCCTCGTCATCCCGCAACGGCGCCAGCGAGCGGCCGAACGAGTGCCGGCCGTCCGGATGCCCGTAGCCAGCTTGCGGACCTCGCTCGTCGGCGCCGGTGTGCTCCTCGTCGTCGGCGTCCTCGCCTCCCGCCTCCTTCCTTCGAACGCCATCCTCTGGGTCTCCTACGGCGTTGCCTTCGCCATCATCGCCCTCTCGCTCGTGCCTCTCACGGGATACGCCGGCCAGATCTCGTGCTGCCAGTTGACCTTTGCCGGCCTCGGTGCCTTCGCCATGGCGAAGGTGGCGGGCGATGACTCACCGCTCGGATTGCTCGCCGCCGTCGCCTTGGCGGGTGCCGTTGGGGCGCTCATCGCCCTGCCGGCCATTCGATTCCAGGGCCTCTACCTGGCACTGGCGACGCTGGCCTTTGCCGCCTCCATGGACGCCGGCTTCTTCCAAACCAACCACTTCGACGGCTACGGCGGCTTCCTCACCGTCGGCCGCGCACCCGTGCTCGGCCTGCAGTTCTCGTCGGGACGCGCCTACCTCGTGTTCCTCGTGGCCGTCTATGCGCTGGCGGCCGTCGGGATACTCGCCTTGCGGCGCGCCCGCTTCGGGCGTCGGTTGGTGGCGTCGAACGACAGCGCCGTCGCCGCCGCCACGGCCGGCGTGCGAGTGGCCCGTACCCGCCTCGCCGTCTTCACGCTGTCGGCCGCCCTCGCCGGCCTCGGGGGAGCGCTGCTCGGTGGTGTCAACTTCGTCGCCGAGCCGAACGACTACCAGATGCTCCTCAGCCTCTCCCTGTTGCTCATCGTGACCGTGTGGGGCGTCCGCTCGGTGACGGGCGTGCTCATCGCCGGTGTCGGCTTCTACCTGATCCCGTATCTGTTCAACGGGAACGTCTCGTGGTTGTACCTGCTGACGGGCCTCGGTGCCATCGGGATCAGCCGCCAGCCCGAGGGTGTCATGGGCGACATCATGTCGCGCCTTGGCGGCGGACCGGGCGGCCTGCCCAGCGTCGGCGGGCGGCTCCTGCGGCGCACCACGCCGGGCCGGGCACCCATGACACCGGCGGTGCTCGATGCCGATGGTTGAGCCGCCCGACCTAGCGGCCAGTTCCTCGGCGGGTGACTCTGGCGTCTCCTCGGGGGGTGATGAGCACGAGCGGGGTGCGCCGGCGTCACCGCCCGCTCTCGAGCTGCGTGGCGTCAGCCTCGCCTACGGCGGACTCGTCGCCCTCTCGTCGGTCTCCCTGAGCGTCCCGGCCGGACAGGTGACGGGCCTGATCGGTCCGAACGGCGCCGGCAAGACGAGCCTGTACGACGTCGTGACGGGGCTGACGCGCCCGAGTGCCGGGCGCGTCCTGCTGCACGGGCACGACATCACGCGGTCGCGACCGGCGAGGCGAGCCCGCCTCGGCCTCGGCCGGACGTTTCAGCGCCTCGAGCTCTTCTCGTCGCTCAGCGTGCGAGACAACATCGCCGTGGCGGCCGAGGCGGCTTACCCGCTGCAGCTACGACGGGTCCGCCGACGGCCGCATTCCGATGCGTCCGAGGCCGTCGCGGGGCAACTCGAGCGCGTCGGGCTGGCGGATCACGCTTCGGTCCGCGTCGACACGCTGTCGACCGGAATGGCCCGCCTCGTCGAGGTGGCACGTGCCTTGGCGGCCCGCCCGACGGTCTTGCTCCTCGACGAGCCTGCCTCCGGTCTCGACAGCGGCGAGACGGATCAGCTCGCCGGTCTCCTCGTCGACCTCGCCGCCGGTGGGATCGCCGTCCTGCTCGTGGAGCACGACGTCGAGCTCGTCATGCGCATCTGCAGCGATGTCGTCGTGCTTGACCGCGGCTCTGTGCTCGCCAGCGGGACGCCGGCAACCATTCGCCAGCAACGAGAAGTCCGCGACGCCTACCTCGGTCAATTGGCCGTGTCGTGAGCGCCCCGCCGCCTTCGGCCGGCGGGATGGCCGTCACCCTCGAGGGAGTGCGAGCGGGATACGGCGGCATCGAGGTGTTGCACGGCATCCACCTCTTCGCCGGCCCGGGCGACGTCTGCGCCCTCCTCGGCCCGAACGGGGCCGGCAAGTCCACGACGCTTCGTGTCATCTCCGGCCGGCTCGCTGTTGACGCCGGACTCCTCGTCGTCGGTGGTGAGGCAGTCCGCAAGGCACGACCGGAACGCCTCGCCGCCAAGGGCATGTGCTGCATCCCGGAGGGCCGCGGCGTGTTTCCCAACCTCACGGTCGAAGAGCACGTCTCGCTCTGGGCGGGTCGCAGCCGGCAGCGTCGCGAGTTGATGGAGGTGCTGGCGGGGCGGTTTCCCGTGCTCGCCTCACGCCGTGGACAGCTCGCCGGCTCGCTCTCGGGCGGCGAGCGGCAGATGCTCGCCCTCGGCCGTGCACTCCTCCCGGGGGTGCGTTGCCTGGTGTGCGACGAGCTGTCGATGGGCCTTGCACCGAAGATCGTCGAGGAGCTCTACGAGTTCATCGCCGGCCTCGCCCGCTCCGGTGTGACGGTGATACTCGTGGAGCAGTTCGCCGAAATGGCCCTCGGCGTCGCCACTCGCGCCTCGGTGCTCGTCGGTGGCACGATACGGCTCGCCGGCAGCCCCGAGGAGGTTCGTGCCGGACTGCATGACGCCTACCTCGGGGCGGCCCTGCCGCCCGTCTCGACGAGCTGAACGATGGCAGCAGACGGGGCCGCCGGCGTCTCTCAGCCGCTCTGCTCCAGCTCGACGTCGACGGACAGGCCGCCGGCGCCCGCGTCGGCCACGAAACGCAGCTCGGCGATCGTGCCCGCCTGCTCGAGGTCGCGGCGCGCCAGCTCCAGCAGGGCGATCTGAGCCGGCAGGCCGCTCACGACGCACGTCGCCACCGGCGCCCGCATGCCGCGATGCGCCTCGCTCTTGGCCCGGCGGATCGGCCCGAGCACCTCGCTGACGGCGCCGAACAGCTCCGGGCGGCTGTCGCCCGCCGGCGCCAGCAGTTCGGAGGGCTCAGGCCACCGCTGCAGGTGGATCGAGCCCTCGTGCCACCAGGACCACGTCTCCTCGGTGCAGTAGGGCAAGAAGGGTGCAAAACAGCGAAGGAGAACCCCGAGCGAGATGGCGAGCGCCGCCCGGGCGGAAGCGGCGGCCGCCTCGTCGGCCCCCTCCCCGTAGGCGCGGGCTTTGACGAGCTCGACGTAGTCGTCGCAGTAGGTCCAGAAGAAGGACTCGGTCACCTCGAGGGCGCGGGCGTGGTCGTAGCGGGCAAAGGCATCGGTCGCTTCGGCGACGACGTCCGCCAGGCAGGCGAGCATGGCGGCGTCCACGGGCACCGTGACGACGGACTCGGCGGCTTCGGCGCCGAGGCGGCCGAGCACGAACTTGGAGACGTTCAGCATCTTGATCGCCAAGCGGCGGCCGACCGTCATCTGATGCTCGTCGTAGGCGGTGTCGACGCCGAGGCGGGCGGCCGCTGCCCAGTAGCGCACGGCGTCGGTGCCGTGGCGATCGAGTGGCTCGACGGGGACGACGACGTTGCCCTTCGACTTCGACATCTTCTTGCGGTTCGGATCGAGGATCCATCCGGAGATGGCTGCGTGACGCCAGGGCAGCTCGTGGTGCTCGAGCTCTGAGCGCACGATCGTGGCGAACAGCCAGGTGCGGATGATGTCGTGGGCCTGCGGGCGCAGATCGCTCGGAAAGACGCGTTCGAACAGGTCGGGGTCGTCGATCCAGCCGCCGGCGATCTGAGGCGTCAACGACGACGTCGCCCACGTGTCCATCACGTCCGGATCCCCCAAGAAACCCAAGGGCTTTCCTCGCTCCGCCTCGCTGAAGCCCTCCGGCACGTCGGTGGAGGGATCGATCGGCAGGCGGTCGAAGCCAGGCAGCAAGAGGTCGTCGGGCAGGACTTCGCCCGCCTCGTCCAAGCGGTACCAGACCGGGAAGGGCACCCCGAAGAAGCGCTGCCGGGAGATGTTCCAGTCGCCGGTCAGCCCCTCGACCCACGACTCGTAGCGGGCACGCATGAACTCGGGGTGCCAGCTGAGCTCGCGACCACGTTCGAGCAGGCACTCGCGCAGGTTGATCGTCCGCACGTACCACTGCGGCGACGACACGATCTCGAGGGGGCGCTCGCCGCGCTCGTAGAACTTGACGAAGTGGGTGATGGGACGAGGCTCGCCCATGAGCGCACCGGACTCACGCAGCATCTCCACGGTGCGCCGCTGTGCCTGCTTCAGGTTCTTGCCCTGCAGCTCGCCATAGTGGGCGCGAGCCGCCTCCACGTCTGTCGTCTCCCAACCGGGCGCTCCGAAGGGCGCCTCGCCGAGCCGCCCGTCCCGCTGCACGATCGTGCGCGTGGGGAGGGAGAGCTCGCGCCACCAGGTGACGTCCGTCGTGTCCCCGAACGTGCAGATCATGGCGATCCCCGAGCCCTTGTCGGGCTCGGCGAGGTGGTGGGCGACGATGGGGACAGGCACGCCGAAGAGCGGCGTCACGACCTTCGTCCCGAAAAGGGGTCGATAGCGGTCGTCGGAGGGGTGCGCCACGAGGGCGACGCAGGCGGCGATGAGCTCTGGTCGCGTCGTCTCGATCTCGACGGCGGCGCCGTCCCCCTCGGCGCGGGGAAAGGCGATGCGGTAGTAGGCGCCGTGCTGCTCGCGGTCCTCCAGCTCGGCTTGGGCGACGGCCGTGCGGAAGTCGACGTCCCAGAGCGTCGGCGCCTCGTGGCGGTAGGCCTCTCCCCGTTGCAGCATCGTGAGAAAGCCGATCTGGGAGATGCGGCGCGCCCGCTCGCCGATCGTCGTGTAGTGATGGCGCCAGTCGTAGGAGAGCCCGAGCCTGCGGTGGATCTGCTCGAAGATGCGCTCGTCCTCCTCAGTGAGCTGCCGGCAGAGCTCGACGAAGTTGGGGCGCGAGATGGGCACGGCCGGCTCGGGCGGCGTCGTCGGCGGCTCGTAGTCGGCGATGAAGGGCTGCGTCGGATCGCAGCGGACGCCGTAGTAGTTCTGCACGCGCCGCTCAGTGGCAAGGCCGTTGTCGTCCCACCCGATCGGGTAGAAGACCGCCTTCCCTCGCATCCGTTGGAACCTCGCCACCATGTCCGTCTGCGAGTAGGAGAAGACGTGACCGGTGTGCAGCGAGCCGGAAACCGTCGGCGGTGGCGTGTCGATCGAGTAGACGTCGCTGCGCCGTCTCGTGCGGTCGAAGTGGTAGGTGCCCTCCGCTTCCCAGTACTTCGACCACTTGGCCTCGAGACCGTCGAGCGACGGCTTTTCGGGGATACTGGGCGTGACCATAGGCCTAGTATAGGCGGACCGGACCCCCTTACCGCCTCTGACCAGGATGTTTGTCTGAGTGGTCATGGCGATGTCCGCGAAGAGTCCGCGTCAGTGAGCGACGGCTTTGACGCTTTGGGCGGCTCCGAACATGTCGTCCACCGCTGCCCTCGTCCGATCTTCGCTGTCGGGCCAGAGGTGGGCGTAGGTGTTGAGCGTCTCGGCTGCCGATGCGTGCCCCAGGCGAGCCTGGACGACCTTGACCGACTCCCCGGCCCGGATCAGCAGGGAGGCGTAGAAGTGCCTCAGCGCGTGAAACCCGGTTCCAGCAGGCGCACCTGCTGTCTCCGTGGCTTTCCGCCAGTGGTAGGAGAAGCCCGTGCGCCGGATCGGCTTGCTCGCCGCGTTGGTGAACGCAAGCCCATCGTGTCCAGGCGGGTAGTCCCGAAGGTGCCTGGCGAGCGCCTCAACCACGACGGCGGGGAGCGGAATCGTGCGGTACGAGGCCGCCGTTTTCGGTGGACCGAACTCCGGCCCCGTCTTGGGCACGAGTACAAGTTGGCGATTTACGGTCACCTGGCGGCGTAGGAAATCGATTCGGTCAACGGTCAGGCCAAAACATTCGCCCTGCCGCATCCCGGTTCCGGCCGCGAGAATTACGAGCGCCCGGTAACGATCCGGAGCGGAAGCTACCAACGCCTCGACCGTGGGGATGGGAAGTGGCTCGATCCGGCGCGGCGCTCTCTTGGGCAACTGGATTCCGACCGCTGGGCTTGACGCCATGAGGCGATCCTGCACGGCTGAGCGAAGGATGGCGGCCAGGTAGCGATAGACGACCTCGACCGTGGTGGGCGCGAGCATCGCTGACCGTCCCTTGACCCACGCCTGCAATTCCGATTTTCGGATGTCAGCGATGGGGCGATGACCAAGCACCGGGAGAATATGAAGCCGCAGGTATCTCTCAACCTCGTGGGCCGTGGTCGGGCGATGGACCTGGATGGTCCGCCATTGAGCGGCGTACTCACCGAGCGTGACCTTGCCCGCCCTCGGGTCAATCCACACGCCACGGTTCATGTTGGCAACCTCGTCGGTCACCCAACGATCCGCCTCCGCCCGTAAGGGGAAGCTCTTGGTCCGCTCCCTGCCGTCCGGACCGCGATATGTCGCCTGCCAAGAGGGACCGCGTCGTTTGACTGATGGCATCTTCATCCTGCCTTTCTGCTCATAGCGGAGGAACGTGCTCCCGCTCACGATGCGAGCCGTCAGGCTCCGCCTCCGTGTTCATCGTCGCCATCGGGGCGAGAAAGTCGGTCGTAATCAGCTTGCTCCTGGTCCTGGGTGATTACCTCCGCCAACTCGGTCAGAAGTGAGCGCATGACGTGGCCGCGGGCGGCTTGGAGAGAGCGAGCGGCAAGTTCGGCGCCGTACTTGGCCCTGACCCTGGCGTCGCGCTCCTGCGACAGAACCCGGTCGTAAAGGCGGAGTGAGTACTGCACGACAACCTCGGGAGTCACGCTCAACTGGCGTCCAGCTCGATACTCGGCTTCACCGATGAGACCCCGTTCAGCCAGATCAGCTTCCAACGACCCTTCGACCCGCCGCCGCTGGTCACGCACCGCCTGGATCAACTCGCGGCCACCTTCC
>Ga0181526_10001257_pt1 | contig 24548 bp, 27 predicted proteins | sample PEATcosm2014_Bin_35_FD_119750 | JGI IMG/M metagenome (GOLD analysis project Ga0181526, IMG submission 119750) | Peatland microbial communities from MTU Mesocosm Facility, Houghton, MI, USA - PEATcosm2014_Bin06_30_metaG | ecosystem: Environmental > Terrestrial > Soil > Wetlands > Peat | place...
GACGATTTTATCCTAGAACACAATAAGAACATTGCCAAGAGCCAAGCTTGCAGCCCATAGTGCCAAGGCCCATATCGAGTCGTAGCTTAGCCCTCATGCAATACATCCGCGTCCGCGGCGCCCGCGAACACAATCTGAAGAACGTCGACGTCGACATGCCGCGCGACAGCCTGGTGGTGCTCACCGGCCTGTCGGGCTCGGGCAAGTCCTCGCTCGCCTTCGACACGATTTATGCCGAGGGCCAGCGCCGTTATGTCGAAAGCCTGTCAGCCTATGCCAGGCAATTCCTGGAGTTGATGCAGAAGCCGGATGTCGATCTGATCGAGGGCCTGTCGCCCGCGATCTCGATCGAACAGAAAACCACCTCCAAGAACCCGCGTTCGACCGTCGGCACCGTGACCGAGATCTACGATTACATGCGCCTGCTGTTCGCGCGCATCGGCGTGCCCTATTCGCCAGCCACCGGCCTGCCCATCGAGAGTCAGACCGTATCGCAAATGGTCGACCGCATCATGGCCATGGCGGAAGGCACAAGGCTTCTCCTCTTGGCGCCGATCGTCCGCGGCCGCAAGGGCGAATACCGCAAGGACCTCCAGGAATTGCAGAAGCGCGGCTTCCAGCGCGTCAAGATCGACGGGAAAATGCACGAGATCGACGCCGCTCCCGCGCTCGACAAGAAATTCAAGCACGACATCGAAGTGGTGGTGGACCGCGTCGTGGTGCGCAAAGACCTCGGCAACCGCCTCGCCGATTCGATCGAGACCGCCCTGAAGCTGGCCGACGGCCTGGTCATTGCCGAGGACGCCGATAAGGGCACCCGCACCATCTTTTCCGCCAAATTCGCCTGTCCGGTCTCGGGCTTCACCATTCCCGAGATCGAGCCGCGGCTGTTCTCCTTCAACAACCCGTTCGGCGCCTGCCCGGCTTGCGATGGGCTCGGCACCAAGCTGTTCTTCGATCCCGAGCTGATCGTGCCCGACGAGCGCCTGTCTCTGCGCGAGGGTGCGATCGCGCCCTGGGCCGATGACAGCAAGACCTATTACGCCCAGACGCTGGATTCGATCGCGCGGCACTTCAGGGTTTCGACCAACACGCCGTGGAAGGATCTCGACGACAACGTGAAGCAGGTCATCCTGTTCGGCTCGGGCGACAAGCCGATCACCATGAAATACGAGGACGGGCGCAAGAGCTATTCCACCACCCGGCCCTTCGAGGGCGTCATCCCCAATATGGAGCGGCGCTACGAGGAGACCGAGAGCAATTGGCGCAAGGAAGAGTTGTCGCGCTATCAGAACGAGCGGCCTTGCGAGGTGTGCAAGGGCCGCCGCCTCAAGCCCGAGGCGCTGGCAGTCAAGATCGACAAGCGCGACATCACCCAGATTTCCGACCTGTCCATATTGGATGCCGGCGAATGGTTCGGCGGTCTTGGCGCCAAGCTTTCCGCCAAGGAACGCGGCATCGCCCAGCGCATTCTCAAGGAGATCAACGAGCGCCTGGGATTCCTCAAGAATGTCGGCCTGGAATATCTGACCCTGGCGCGCGCCGCGGGCACGCTGTCGGGCGGCGAAAGCCAGCGCATCCGGCTGGCCTCGCAGATAGGGTCGGGGTTGACGGGAGTCCTTTACGTGCTGGACGAGCCCTCGATCGGCCTGCATCAGCGTGACAACGACCGGCTGCTGGCCACGCTCAAGAGACTCCGCGATCTCGGCAACACCGTGCTGGTGGTCGAGCATGACGAGGAGGCGATCCGCGCCGCCGATTACCTGGTCGATATGGGCCCGGCCGCCGGCATCCATGGCGGCAAGGTGATCGCCGCCGGCACGCCCGACGAGGTGATGAAGAGCGCGGACAGCATCACCGCGCAATATCTCACCGGCCGCCGCCGCATCGAGCTGCCGCCGCGGCGCCGCCACGGCACCGGGCATAAGCTCACCATCTTGGGCGCGCGCGCCAATAATCTGCAGAACATCAAGGTGGCGTTCCCGTTGGGCGCGCTCAGCTGCATCACCGGCGTCTCGGGCGGCGGCAAATCCACCCTGGTGGTCGACACCCTCTACAAGGCGCTGGCGCGCAAGCTGATGGGCGCGCGCGAGCATCCCGGCGCCTATGACAAGATCGACGGCGCCGAGCATCTCGACAAGGTGATCGACATCGACCAGTCGCCCATCGGCCGCACTCCCCGCTCCAACCCAGCGACTTATACGGGCGCCTTCACCCCCATTCGCGACTGGTTCGCCGGGTTGCCCGAAGCTAAGGCGCGCGGTTATGGTCCGGGCCGTTTCTCGTTCAACGTCAAGGGCGGGCGCTGCGAGGCTTGCCAGGGCGACGGCGTCATCAAGATCGAGATGCACTTCCTGCCCGACGTCTATGTGCAATGCGACGTGTGCAAGGGCAAGCGCTACAACCGCGAAACCCTCGAGGTCGCGTTCAAGGGCAAGAGCATCGCCGACGTGCTCGACATGACGGTGGAGGAAGGCGTTGCCTTCTTTGCCGCCGTGCCGTCGATCCGCGAGAAACTCGCCACGCTCGACCGCGTCGGGCTGGGCTATATCCATATCGGCCAGCCCGCCACCACGCTCTCGGGCGGCGAGGCGCAACGCGTGAAACTCGCCAAGGAGCTGTCGCGCCGCGCCACCGGCCGCACGCTCTACATCCTCGACGAACCCACCACCGGGCTGCATTTCGAGGACGTCAAAAAGCTGCTTGAAGTCCTCCATGCCTTGGTCGATGCCGGCAACACCATCCTGGTCATCGAGCACAATCTCGAGGTGATAAAAACCGCCGATTGGATCGTCGATCTCGGACCCGAGGGCGGCTCGGGCGGCGGCAAGGTGGTGGCCACCGGCACGCCGGAAGAAATAGCCCAGGCCAAGGGCAGCTATACCGGCGAATATCTCAAGGCCTATCTCGCGCGTTCGGCCGAGAAAAAACGCAAGCGGGCTTAAGCTTCAATCTTCGGGGGAATCTTTCATGCTCAAGGAATTTCGTGATTTCGCGATGCGCGGCAACGTCATCGACCTTGCCGTCGGCATCATCATCGGCGCCGCCTTCGGCAAGATCGTGTCATCGCTGGTCGAGGACATGCTAATGCCGCCCTTGGGGCTGGTGCTGGGCCGGGTCGATTTCTCCAGTCTGTTCTTGAGTCTGTCGGGCCAGCATTACGATTCCATCGCCGCCGCCAAGGCGGCGGGCGCGGCCACGCTCAATTACGGCCTGTTCATCAACGCGGTGGTGAATTTTATCATCGTCGCCTTCGCCGTGTTCATCCTGGTGCGCCAGGTCAATCATTGGACCGCCAAATTCGCGCCCACCAAGGATCAGGCGCCGCCCAGCCCCAATGCCAAAGACTGCCCCTATTGCCTGTCCTCCATCCCGCTCAAGGCGACGCGTTGCCCGCATTGCACCTCGCAAATCGCCTGAGCTAGAACCGCCCGGCGCGCGCGGCACGCCATAGCCGCAAACTGCGCCACGGATCGGGCGCGGCAAGGTGGGGATCGAACACATCATATCGGGCGGCTTCGAGCCGCTTGAGCCAGGTTTCCGCAAGCACCGCCGGCAGCAGCGCCGCAATTCCCTGGCGTGGAACCTTGTCCTTGAGCGCGCGCGCCCTTTCGAGATTGATTCGCGCCGCGTTCGCTATGGCTCGCGCGGCTTGGGCTAGTTCCGGCGTCGGTTTCAAATTCAGAACGCTGCGCTTGGGATCGAGCTCGGCTGGAATGAAGCTGCGCCCCGACCGGGCATGGAACGCCGCCGCGCGCAACAGCCCGGCCAGCGCATAGGCGGTTCCTACACGCCGCGCGGCGATTTGCTCGCGCATTTCCTGATTGCGGTCCTGATCTTCCGTCCATTCGATCGCATCCAGCGCCGCGAGGGCCATCATGGACAGGCTGCCGCCCGTGGCCGCGGCATAGTCCTCGAGCGCGGCCAGGGTTTGCGGCGGATCGGCGAGCATGTCCTGCTCGCGCGCGTCGAGCAGGCGGTCGATCTCCGTGCCCCACAGCTGATAGCGGCCAAAGGAAGCCGCCAGTGCCTCGACCACCTCGTGCTGGCGCGGCGGCTTGCCTTCGTTGATCTCCCGGATCGCCTCGCGCCACCATTGCAGCCGGATCGAGCCCAGGAGCGGCTCGCTCACCGCCTCGCGGATGCGCGCCACCTCGTAATTGAAGGCATAAAGCGCGAACAGCGCCTCGCGCCGCCCGGGGGCTGCGAACAGCGCGGTCACAAAACGGTCGCGGTCGTGCCGCCGTACCAGTTGAGCAACCGCAGAAATCTTGGGGTTATGCGCCAAAATCCGCCCTTTCCCGAAAAACCCCGGATTGCCGCTTTGCGGCCCAGCGGCTAGAATAGCCTCGATTTCGAATCACCACATGAGGGGAGAAAAAATGAAAAACCCACTGGATTCGCTTGGACAAACGGTGACTTTGGGCTTCGTGCTCACGGTCGTCGTCGTGTTCCTCATCCACGCCTTCAGCGCCTGAACGGAGGAACCCATGGACGAAATCATCACTTATGCCTGGTGGGTGTTCGCCTTCCGCTGGTTCCATGTCCTGAGCGGCGTTATGTGGATCGGCCTGCTGTGGTATTTCAATTTCGTGCAGACGCCGACCATGCCCAAGATTCCGGCCGAGTTGAAGCCGGCGATCGGCAAGTTCATCCTCCCCGAGGCGCTGTTCTGGTTCCGCTGGGCCGCGATGTCGACCATCGTCACCGGCCTGATCCTCGCCCAGATGAACGGCTATCTGATGGGCGCGATCAAGCTCGGCATCGGCGAGCACAGCCCGAACATCAGCGCCATCGGTTTCGGTATGTGGATGGGCGCCATCATGTGGTTCAACGTCTGGTTCATCATCTGGCCGAACCAGAAGAAGGTGCTGGGCCTGACGCCGGCCTCCGACGACGAGAAGAAGGCGGCGGCGCGTTTGGCCGGCCTCACCTCGCGCGCCAACACTCTGCTCTCGATCCCCATGCTCTATTGCATGCTGTCGGCGAGCCACGGCGTGTTCTAAGCTTCGTCTAAAGTTTTTCGTGATATGGACCGGGGCCGAAAGGCCCCGGTTCTTTTTTAGCCGACGGGCAGAAGTGCCGCGGCCACGCGGCGTTCCTCCGCCAGCAGCACGTTATAGGTGCGGCAGGCGGCGCCGGTATCCATGGCGTCGACCACGATGCCTTGCCGGCGTAAGGCTTGGCGCAATTCTTCCGGCAGTCTGGCGATGCTTTTGCCGCAGCCGAGAAGAAGGATTTCCACCTCGCCGTGATCCAGGAGCGGTTTCAGGCTGGCAAAATCCACCTCGGCCATGATGGCGGCCATCCAGCTCTCGACCTTGTCGGGAAACACCAGGATCGCGCCTTGATAAGCCACGCCGCTCACCCGGAATCCCCGCGGGCCGTAGCTCTCGATCACCTGACGCCCGGCGGGAATGAGCGGGGTGACGTCGACGCTCACGGAGTGCCGGGGCTCCGCCCTATTGGCGGCGCGCCTGGGACCGGCCCCGTTGGCGTTGGCGGGGATTGCGGCGTCCCTGGCGCCGTGATGACTGCCTTGCGATCAGGATTGCCACGGGGCCGGATGTAATAAAGCAGCGGCGCGGCGATGAAGAGCGACGAATACGTCCCGACGACGATGCCCCACAGCATGGCGATGGAGAATCCCCTCAACACCTCGCCGCCGAAAAAGAACAGCGACAGCACCGCCAGCGTGGTCGTTGAAACCGTCAGGATGGTGCGCGACAGCGTCTCATTGAGGCTCTTGTTGATGAGCTGCTTGAAATCCATCGTCTTGTATTTGCGCATGGTCTCGCGGATTCGGTCATAGATCACGACGGTATCGTTGATGGAATATCCGGCGATGGTCAGGATCGCAGCCAGCGTGGTGAGGTTGAATTCGATCTGCAATAGCGCGAACAGACCTACGGTGGTGATGGTGTCGTGCAGCGTCGATAACATGGCGCCCGCGCCAAACTGCCATTCGAAGCGGAACCAGACGTAAACCGCGATGGCGAACAGCGCCGCGATGGTCGCCATCACGCCCTTGAACACCAGCTCGTGGCCGACCGTCGGCCCCACCACCTCGGTTCGGCGGTAATCGATGCCATCGCCGAGCGCGGCCTTCACCGTCTCGACCGCCTTCTCCTGCGCCTTATCGTCGCCTGGCTGGCGCGGCACCCGGATCAGCACGTCGTCGGGACTGCCGAATCCCTGGAGCGACACCTCGCCGATGCCCAGCCCGTCGAGTTTCGAGCGCATCGCCGCCAGATTGGCCGGGCCTTGCGCAGTGCGCGCCTCGATGATGATGCCGCCGGAAAAATCGATGCCGTAATTGAGTCCTTGCACCAGAAACAGGACGATGGAGCCGAGCGTGAGCAGCGCCGACAGCGCGAAGCCTATCTTGTGCAGCCCCATGAAATCGATGTTGGGGATCTTGCGGATGATGATGAGTGGACGGAACATGGCTAGATCGGGATTTCCTTGGGCTTGGAACGCCGGAGCCAGGTGACGATCTGCAGCCGCGTTACCAAGATCGCCGAGAACAGCGAGGTCAGCACGCCGATGCTCAGGGTCACGGCAAAGCCCTTCACCGGACCGGAGCCCAGGAAGAACATCAGGATGCCCGCGACCAGGGTGGTCACATGGCTATCGAGAATGGTGCCGAAGGCGCGCTCGAACCCGGCCTGGAGCGAGGAAATCATCGAGCGCCCGCCGCGCACTTCCTCGCGGATGCGCTCATAGATCAACACATTGGCGTCGACCGCCATGCCCATGGTGAGCGCGATGCCGGCGATGCCGGGCAACGTCAGCGTGGCGCCGAGCAAGGACAGACTCGTCAGCATCATGCATAAATTGAAGAACAGGGCGATGTCGGCGAACAAGCCGAACAAGCCGTAGAACACGATCATGAACACCACCACCAGCGCCACGCCCACCAGGCAGGCCGTCGTGCCGGCGCGGATCGAATCCGCGCCCAGATCGGGCCCCACCGTGCGTTCTTCCAGCACCGTCAGCGGCGCGGGCAGCGCGCCGGCGCGCAACAAAAGCGCCAGATCGCTGGCCGATTGCACGGTGAAATTACCCGAGATCACGCCGCGCCCGCCCAGGATCGGCTCGCGGATCACCGGCGCGCTGATCACCTTGTTGTCGAGCACGATGGCGAAGGGTTTGCCCACGTTGCTGCTGGTCGCATCGCCGAAACGCCGCGCGCCCGTGGAATCGAAGGTGAAACTTACCACCGGCTCGTTGCCGTTCTGGAAGGTGGGCTGGGAGTCGGTCAGCGTGTCGCCGCTCACCATCACGCGGCGCTTCACCACGTAGAATTGCGGGCCGCCGGGACGATTGTCGGCCGAGGGCAGCAACTCGTCGCCCGGCGGCAGATTCCCGGGGCGCGCGTCGCCGGGCGCGACGTCCGTGTCCACCAGTTGGAAGGTCATCTTGGCGGTGCGGCCCAGCAGTTCCTTCACATGCTCGGGATTCTCGACACCCGGCAATTGCACCAGGATCCGGTCTTCGCCCTCGCGCTGGATGGTTGGCTCCTTGGTGCCGGTCTCGTCGATGCGGCGGCGCACGATCTCGATCGATTGGTCGACCGCCGAGCGCTGGCGCGCCTGAATGGCGGTGTCCGTGAACTTGACGGTGGAGACGCCGCTGGCGGCGAGGTTGACTTCGAGATCGGGATCGAGCTTGAGAAGAGCGGTGCGCAGCGCGTTCAGATCGCCGGCGTCGCGAAGGCTGAAGGAAACATGGTCGCCCTCGACGGCAAGCCCGGTGTAGCCCAGCTTCGCGTCGAGCAGCGCGCCGCGTATTTCATCGACCAATCCGCTCAGCCGCTCGCGCTCGACCGAGGCCATGTCGACCTCGAGCAGCAGATGCGAGCCGCCGCGCAGATCGAGACCGAGGCTGACCTGCTTCTTGGGCACGAAACTCGGCCAGGAACCGACCGTGGATGCCGAGAATAGATTAGGCACGGAGAAGATCACACCCAGCGCGCACACCGCCAAGATGAGGATGACCTTCCAAGTCTGGAAATAAAGCATGCGCGCTCTTCGCTGATCCCGGACGCGCCCGCGTCAATTGCCGGAAGGCGGCGCGCTCTCGCTCTTCTCGCCCGCCGCTTCCCCGTCCTTGTCGTCCTGGCCGTTTTTATCGTCCTTGGCCGAGGCCGGCACGGGCTTCGCCAGCACGCTGGTGATGGTCGCGCGCAACACGCGCACCCGCGTGTTCTCGGCGATGTCGATCAACACCTCGTCGTTGTTCGCTATCTTGGCCACGGTGCCGATGATGCCGCCGCCGGTCACCACGCGGTCGCCCCGCTTGATCGCGTCGAGCATCGCCCTGGTTTCCTTGGCCTTCTTCTGCTGCGGCCGGATCAGGAACATGTAGAAGACGACGAAGATCAACGCCAGCGGCGCCATCTGCATGATGGTGCTGGTGGTATCTCCGGCCGCCTGGGCATAGGCCGGCGAGATCAAAAACATCGGCGTCGCGCTCCCATGAGATGCTGAGGGCCGCATTGGTACTGGACTTGGCCTCAAAGCGCAAGCAAAGGCGCGGTTGACGGCGTCCGGGTTCGCGCTTAGGGTCCAGCCCGATTTTATACTGTCTACAAGGACTTAAGGCACGGCGATGGCGGCCAAGGACGAGTTCGAATCCCACGTGAAGCGCATCGCTGCGGCGCTGGAGCGCTTGGCGCCCAAGCCCGCGCCCGCGAGCGATCTCGATGCCGCCGACGCCTTCGTCTGGCACGCCGAGAGCCAATATCTGGAGCCGGTGAAGAAGGTCAGCCGCGTCGATCTCGATCTGCTCCAGGGTATCGACCGGGTGCGCGACATATTGCTCGACAATACGCGGCGCTTCGCCAAGGGGCTGCCCGCCAACAACGTGCTGCTGTGGGGCGCGCGAGGCATGGGAAAGTCCTCCCTGATCAAGGCCGCGCATGCGACGGTCAACCAGGAGAAGCCCCGTTCGCTGGTTCTGGTCGAGATCCACCGCGAGGACATCCCCAGCCTGCCGGCCTTGCTGTCGCGGTTGCGCGAAACCAAGCGGCGCTGCCTGTTGTTCTGCGACGACCTCTCCTTCGATCAGGCCGACACCAGCTACAAATCGCTGAAGGGCGTGCTCGAAGGCGGCATCGAGGGCAGGCCGCCCAATGTCGTGCTCTATGCCACGTCGAACCGCCGCCATCTCATGTCGCGCGAGATGATCGAGAACGAACGCTCGACCGCGATCAGCCCCAACGAGGCGGTGGAGGAAAAAGTCTCGCTCTCCGACCGCTTCGGCCTGTGGCTGGGATTTCACGCCTGCGACCAGGAAACCTATCATGCGATCGTGCGCGGCTATGTCGAGCGCTTCGGCCTCAACTATCCGCACGACAAGCTCAAGGCCGAGGCCAATGAATGGGCGATCACGCGCGGCGCGCGCTCCGGCCGCGTCGCCTGGCAATACATCCAGGATTTGGCTGGAAGACTGGGCAAGACCCTCGGTTGAGTTTTATTGCGCGCGCGCCTGGATCGCGGACAGGTATTGATCGGGATCGAGCGCCTTGGTGCCGCGCCTGATCTCGAAATGAAGCTGCGGCGGGCCGTTGACGCCGGTCGTTCCCACCTTGGCGATTTCCTGGCCGCGCTTCACGGTTTCGCCGCGTTTCACCAGCAGCACGTCGTTATGCGCATAGGCGGTCATCCAGCCGCCCGCGTGTTTGATCAATAACAGATTGCCGTATCCCTTGAGCTCGTTGCCGGCATAGGCGACCACTCCCGCATCGGCCGCGCGCACCGGCGCGTCCTTGGGCGCGGCGATGTTGATGCCGTCATTATGCGTGCCGCTCGGTCCCGCGCCGTAGCGCTCGATGACCTTGCCTTTGACCGGCCACAGGAAATTGCCGCCGCGCGGCGGCGGCGCGGGCAGCGGCCCTTCCGGCTTGGCCCGTGGCGAAGCCGCAGAACTTTCCTGGGACGCGTTCGCGGCGGCGCCCGTCGGCCGAGCCGACGAACCTCCTTGGGCCGGCTTTTCCGGCGGCGGCGGTACAGCTGCCACCTGCTCCGGCGCGGCCGGCAGCAGTAGCGAATCCCCAACCCGGACCGTGTAAGGCGGCTGGAGCGCGTTGGCGCTGGCCAGCGTGCTCACATCGACGCCGTATTGATTGGCGATGCTGTAGAGCGTGTCCCCCGCTTTCACGATATGGCGGCGTTGCTGCGGCACGGTCAATTGCTGCCCGGTGGTCAGGGTAAAGGGCGGATCGAGATTGTTGGCGTCGATCAGATCGCGCACCGGCACGCCGGTTCGGCGCGAGATGGCATAGAGCGTGTCGCCGTTCTGTACCGTGATCTGCCCGTTCCCCGTGCGCGCGGGTTCGTTCAACGGCGCCACCGCGGGCTGGGCGCCGCCCGGCCGCGCCTCCGAATTCCTTTGGACTCCCGCCGGCGCGACCGCCGATTCCCTTTGGACCAGCGGCGGCGATTCCTGCGGCGGCGTGCGCAAGGCGTCGTGTTCGGCGTGGATGGTGACCGGCGCCGGCGGCTCGGCACGCGGCCCGCAAGCCGCGAGTCCCGTCAGCAATAAAAGCGGAATTCCCCTGCGCCCGCGCATGGCGCCAGTCTAGTCGCGCTTGCCCGGCCGCGACAGGCCTTCGCGCCCCCCGTCTTCACGCGGAAGTCCGGGAACCAGGGGTACGAAGCGCACCCCGCACAATTCCTCGGCCTGGAGATGGCCGCGCTGGCGAGTCACACGGTAAAGCTTCTGGTCCTGCCGGCTTTCGCCGATTGGCGCCACCATCACGCCGTCCTCGGCCAAATGCGCGAGCAGGTTTTCGGGAATATGCGAAGCCGCCGCGGTGACGATGATGCGGTCGAAGGTTTCGTGTTCGGGCCAGCCCTTGGTGCCGTCGCCGAAGCGGCCGGTGACATTATGCAAACGCAGCTTGGCAAAGCGCGCTTCGGCCTCTTTCAAGAGCGCGCGGTGGCGCTCGATGGTGAGCACGCGGCGGCACAGCCGCGCCAGCACCGCCGCCTGATAGCCCGAGCCGGTGCCCACCTCCAGCACCTTGTCGCGCTCGCCCACTTCCAGCGCCTGGGTCATCAGCGCGACGATATAAGGCTGGCTGATGGTCTGGCCGTGGCCGATGGGCAGAGCCACGTTATCATAGGCCTGTTCGCGGAAGGCCGCCGGCACGAACAATTCGCGTGGCGTGCGCTCCATGGCATCGAGCACGCGGCTGTCGGTGATGCCCTCGGCGCGCAGTTCGGCCAGGAGAAGCGCGCGTCTCTCTTTAAATTTCGCGCTGTCAGCTTCCGGCGGCAATTAACCTGGTTCCGCCCATATGGGATTGCAGCGCCTCGGGCACCGCGATCGTGCCGTCTTCTTGCTGATAATTTTCCATGACCGCGATGAGCGCGCGGCCCACCGCCAGGCCCGATCCGTTGAGGGTGTGGACGAAGCGCGTGCCTTTTTCGCCCGAAGCCTTGAAGCGCGCGCCCATGCGCCGCGCCTGGTAATCGCCGCAATTGGAGCAGGAGGAGATTTCGCGATAGGTCCCCTGCCCCGGCAGCCAGACTTCCAGATCGTAGGTCTTGCGCGCCGAAGCGCCCATGTCGCCGGCGCAAAGCAGCATCACGCGATAGGCCAGGCCCAGGCGCTTCAGCACTTCCTCGGCGCATGCCGTCAGGCGCTCATGCTCTTCATCGGATTTGTCGGGATGGACGATGGAAACCAATTCCACCTTATTGAACTGATGCTGGCGGATCATGCCGCGCGTATCCTTGCCCGCCGCCCCGGCCTCGGAGCGGAAACTGGGCGTGGAGGCTACAAAACGCAGCGGCAACCGCGCTTGGTCCAGTATCTCCTCGCGCACCAAATTGGTAAGCGGGATTTCCGCGGTCGGGATCAGCCACAGCCCGGTTGTGGTGCGGAAAAGATCGTCTGAGAATTTCGGAAGCTGCCCGGTGCCGAAAGCAGCCTCGTCGCGCACCAGATAAGGCGGCGAAACTTCGGTATAACCGAATTCCTTGGTGTGCAGATCGAGCATGAAAGCCGCGAGCGCGCGCTCCAGCCGGGCGAGCCCGCCCGACAGCACGACAAAGCGCGATCCGGAAATCCTGCCCGCGCGCTCGAAATCCATCATGCCGAGCGCTTCGCCGAGCGCGGCGTGATCCTTGGCCTTGAACGGGAAATGGGGCGGCTTGCCGTTTTCGCGCGCCAATTTGTTGGACGCGGCATCCCTGCCCTCCGGCACGTCATCGGCGGGCAGGTTGGGGATGGGCGCCAGCGCCGCGTCGATGGCCGCGCGCAGGCTGTTGGCTTCGGCCTCCAGCACCGCCTGCTTCTCCTTGCTCTCGGCCACTTGTTTCATGAGCGCCGCCGCGTCGCCGCCCTTGGTCTTGGCCGCGCCGATCTCCTTGGCAAGCTTGTTGCGCTCGGCCTGCAATTGCTCGGCCTGGGTCTGGAATTCGCGCCAGCGCCCATCGAGCCGCAGAATCTGTCCGGAAAGCGGCTCCATGCCGCGCCGCTTCAGGCCCTTATCGAAGGCCTCGGGATTGTCGCGGATCCATTTGATGTCAAACATCGCGCTTATCTCAGGACGGAACCGGCACGTGCAACGGCTTCAAGGTCATGAACTCGGACAAGCGGCTGCCGGGGAAATAGGCTTTCTGGAACGCCGGGCGCGCCTGCATGCGCGCATACCACGCCGTGACGCGTGGTTTCTTAGCCCAGATCGCCGACAATCCCAGATCGTTCATGCGGTCGATGCTCGGCGTCACCACGATGTCGGCGAGCGTATAGTCCGGCCCCATTAGCCACGGACCGCCTTCGCGTTCGAGCGCCGCCTCCATGCGCTCGACCGTGCGTTTCAACTCATCGAGCGAGGCCGCCACGTCTTCCTCGCTGAAGCCCTGCGGTCCCATGCGGCGGTAGAAGTTCTTGCGCACCGGGCGGACGTCGGCCTCGCTGGCGCGGAATTGTCTCTCGTCCAGCTGGTTGAAGCGGTTGGCCAGCGCCATGTGGAAACTCGGCACGCGGATGGCGGCGGTCGGAACCTCTTCGAGAAAGCGCATCCAGGCGCGCATCTGCGCGCGGCGCGCCGGGTCCGCGGGCGACAACAGCGGTTTCGGGAACACCTCGTCGAGATATTCCAGGATCACGCTCGAATCGATGATCACCTTGCCGTCATGGACCAGGGTTGGCACCACGCCATTGGGATTGAGCTTCAGATACTCCGGGCGGAGCTGCTCGTTCTTGGGCAGGTTCACCCGCCGCTCGGTCCAGTCGAGATTCTTCTCGGCGAGCGCGATACGCACCTTCTGGCTGCAAGTCGACTGCGGCGCGTGATAGAGCTCAAGCATCGGTTTTCTCTCCCGTATCTTTCGTTTCATTACGCGTACCGGGCTTGAGGCCAAGTTCGGCTTCTTCTTCCGCTTCGCGCTGGGCGCGTTTTTTCTCGACGATGCGGCAGCAGAAGATCGAGATCTCGTACAGCAGCAGCAGCGGCACCGCCAAGGATACCTGGCTGAAGATGTCGGGCGGCGTCAATATCGCAGCAGCGATGAACACGCCGACAATGGCATAGCGGCGCTTGGCGGCAAGAGTAGCCGAGGAAACCAACCCCACCCGCGCCATCAATGTCAATAAAACCGGCAGCTGGAAGGCCACGCCGAAGGCCAGCACTAGCCGCATGACCAGCGTCAGGTATTCGGAAACCTTGGGTTCTACTTCAATGGGCAGCGAGCCCGGCCCGCCCGGGGTTTCGAAGCTCAAGAAGAACCGCCACGCCACCGGGAAGATGACGAAATAAACCAGCGACCCGCCGGCGATGAACAGCAACGGCGAGGCGACGAGATAAGGCAGGAAGGCACGGCGCTCCTGCTTGTAAAGCCCGGGCGCAACGAACAGCCAGAGCTGTGTCGCGATGAAGGGAAAGGCCAAACAGAAAGCCGCCCAGAACGCCACGCGCAGATCGGTGAAAAACGCTTCGGTCAGGTCGGTGTAGATCAGATGCCGGCCGGCCTGGTTGGCGAGCGCGGCGGCCAGCGGCGCGGCGAGAAAATTGTAGATGGTCTTGCTGAAATACCAGCACGGGGCAAAAGCGACCAGGAAGGCGATCGCGGAATAGATCAGCCGTTTTCTCAGCTCGATCAGATGATCGAGCAGCGGCATCTTGCCTTCTTCGAGCTCCTCGCCGGTCTCGGTCATGGCGTGGCTTTCTTATCCGATGCGAGCGACGCCGAAGTCCCGGCCTGGTCCGACTTTTGGATGGCCGGCTCCGCCGGCGCGGGCGCGGGCGCGGGCGTTTCGGCCGGTTTTTCCTCCAGCTTGGGTGCGTCCGCGAACGGATGGGGAAGCTCGGGCGGGGCCAGCGCCTGCTCGATCTCGCCCCTTGGATCGATGGTCTTCTTCACCTCGTCGTCGAAACTGAATCCCGCCGCCTTGTCGAGATTCTTCTTCACATCATCGAGTTCGGCCTCGCGCACCATCTGCTCGAGGCTGCCCTGGAATTCGCGGGCGATGCCGCGCGCCTTGCGCACCCAAATACCCGCGGTCTTCAGCACGCGCGGCAGATCCTTCGGCCCGATGACGATCAACGCCACAATGGCGATCAGCGCCAGTTCGGACCAAGCAAAATCAAACATGGGCCGCCACTTCAATCATCGATGTCGCGCGGCGCAAGTTCTTCCGCCGCTTCCGCCTCTTCCGTCCTGTCCGCCGCGCTCTCTTCCTCGGGCCGGTTCAGCGGCAATTCGGCAAGATGTCCGGCCTCGGGCAGGGCGAATTCCATCCGCGCTCCGATCAGGCCGGCGGCGCGCAACTCCTCCATGCCCGGCAGATCGCCGATCTCGGACAGTCCGAAATGCTGCAGGAAGGCCTCGGTGGTGACCCAGGTCACCGGCCTTCCCGGCGTTTCCCTCCGTCCCTTGGGCGCGATCCAGTTCGATTCCATCAGCACGTCGAGCGTGCCAGTGGAAACCACCACGCCGCGGATGTCCTCGATCTCGGCGCGCGTCACCGGCTGGTGATAGGCCACGATGGCCAGGGTTTCGATCGCGGCGCGGGAAAGCTTGCGCTGCACCTTCTGCTCGAGCTTCAGTCGCGGGCCCAGATCGGAAGCGGTGCGCATCGTCCAGCCGCCCGCCACCTTGACGAGATTGACGCCGCGGCCGCGGTAATGCGCCTCGATCTCGGCGATCAGCGATGGAATGTCGGCGCTCTTGGGCAGGCGCAGCCGGATATTGGCCTCGTCCACCGGCGAAGCCGAAGCGAACAGCAGCGCCTCCAGCAGCCGCAGATGATCGGCGCGCTGGCCGTCTTTCTCCTTGTGTTTATGCTTGTCGGTCTTGCTCATTTTCTTCTCGTTTTTCTCGTAAAGCGGCGGGCGGCGGGCTGCGCAGATAGATCGGGCCGAAGGCGATTTCCTGGCGCAACTGGATCTTGCCGGAACGCACCAACTCCAGGCTGGCGGCGAACGTCGATGCGATGGCCGAACGGCGCACCAGCGCGTCGCCCAGACGGGCCGGCAGGAAGCTCATCAGCGTGCGCCATTCCGGCACATGGCCGACCACGCGCGACAGGCGCTGCAGCGCGTCGTCCATGGAATAGAGCTCGGCCGGGGCGATTTGCAGCACCGAAGCATCGTGGCGCTCGCGCCCGGAGCCATAGGCCTTGAGTAGCTCGTAGATGCTGGTGTCGTAAAGGGGGATGAATTTCCGCGGCAAGCCCTCAGGCGCGCCGCGGCGGAACACGTCGCGGCCCAAGAGCGGCCGGGCGAAGAGTTGCGATCCCGCCTGCTGCATGGCTTCGAGGCGTTGCAGACGGTGTGCCAGCGCCGCCGCCAGTTCGTCGGCGCTCGGCTCGGCCTGGCCCGGCGGCTGGGGCAGCAGCAACCGCGACTTGAGATAGGCCAGCCACGCCGCCATGACGAGATAATCGGCGGCGATCTCGAGCTTGAGGCTGCGCGCCGCGGCGATGAAGGCGAGATATTGGTCGGCCAGGCGCAGGATCGAGATCTTGGTGAGGTCGACCTTCTGCTCGCGCGCCAGGGTCAAAAGAACGTCGATCGGCCCTTCATAGCCCTCGAGGTCCACCACCAGATCGGCGCTGGCATGGGGCCGCTGCTGCGGCAGCTCGAAGGGTTCGGTCTCGGCGCTCATCCCATCCTCACCCCGGTAATCCAGCCGATGGCCCCGATCAGCCAGTTGACCGGCCCTTCGACCACGCTGCCGACGATGTTGAGATTGATCCCAAGCTGATCGCCGATCATCGGCAGCAGGAACAGCGCCCCGATCAGGATCAGGATTCCGACCCGCTCCAGCCGGGCCAGCGGCAGCGCCAGAAAATCCGGCAATATTCCCACGGCGACGCGCCCGCCATCCAAGGGCGGCAACGGAATCATGTTGAACACCGCCAGGATGATGTTGATCTCGACCGAGTATTCCAGACTCCTTTGGGTCCATTCCTGGAACGAGCCGGGCAGATGCGGCACCGTATACATCAGCAGCGCCGAGATTATGGCCAGCATCACGTTGGTCGCCGGCCCGGCCAGCGCGACATAGACCATGTCGCGGCGCGGATGGTTCAGCTTGTGGAAGCTCACCGGCACCGGCTTGGCGTAGCCGAACAGGAACCTGCCGCCCGAAGCGACGAACAGGAACAGCGGCATCAGCACCGTGCCGATCGGATCAATATGCTTGAGGGGATTGAACGTGACACGGCCCATGTTCCAGGCGGTGTCGTCGCCGCAGCGATGCGCGATGAAGCCGTGCGCCGCTTCGTGGAAGGTGATCGCGAATATCGCGGGCAGCGCCAGTACAGTCACCTCGGATAGGAGACCGGCGAATTCAGGCGACATCAAGCCCGCCCTTCCAGCAGCGAAGCAAAGCGCGCTTCGGCGGCGGACCGCTCGAAGGGCTGGCTTCCGGCCAAGCGGCGCCGCTCCCCGGCGTCGATCCGCCGGCGGGCTTGCGCGCTCAAGGGGCCGACCGCCCGGGCGATACCGCTCATTTCCTTCATCTCGCCGTTACAGTGCAAAACCATGTCACAACCCGCCTCCAAGGCGCCTTTGGCGCGGCCCGGCAGGCTCCCGGGCAGCGCCTTCATCGATAGATCGTCCGAAATCAGCACGCCGTCGAAGCCAATGCTAGCCCGAATCGCTTGGCTTATCAGCCGCGGCGAAAGGGTGGCGGGGGCATCGGCGTCGATGGCGCTATAGACGATATGGGCGGTCATCGCCCAGGGCATGCGGTTGAGGGCGCGAAAGGGCGCGAAATCGCCCGCTTCCAGCTCCGCGCGCGAAGCCGATACCACCGGCAAGGCCAGATGGCTGTCCACCCCCGCCCGGCCATGGCCGGGAATATGCTTGATGACCGGCAGCACGCCCCCCGCCAGCAACCCGTCGCACACGGCGCGGCCGATGCTGGCCACGGTCTCGGGCTTCGTGCCATAGGCGCGGTCGCCGATGATCGGGTCGGCGCCGGCTACGAGCAGGTCGAGCACCGGCGCGCAATCGACGGTGATGCCGAGTGCGGCCAGATCGTCCGCGATCAGCCGCGCGCCGAGGAACGCGGCCTCCGCCGGGTTCTTCGACGCGGCGATGGATGCGGCCGGCGGATAGGCGCGCCAATGCGGCGGCTTGAGGCGCGCCACCCGCCCGCCTTCCTGGTCGATCAGCACCGGCGCGTCGGCGCGGCGCACGGTTTCGCGCAAGCCCATCACGAGATTCCTCAATTGCGCCGGATTTTCGACGTTGCGCTGGAACAGGATGAAGCCCAGCGGATCGGCGCTGCGGAAGAACTTTTTCTCGTTGTCGGTCAAGGACTTGCCGCTCAAGCCGAAGATGACGGCGCGCGGCTCACGGCTTGACGAGGATGCAGGCGACATGGCGATCTTTGAGGGTGTTGCAGCTTTGCGTGGCCGAGGTTTCGTCGGCGATCGGCCCGGCCAAAACGCGGTAGTAGACGCCGCGATCGGGCCCGAGATCGACCTTGACCGCATTGGCGGGCAGCTTGGCGAGAATGTCGGGCTGCGCCGATTTGAGCCGAGTCCAGCTGGCTTGCGCCGCCTCGACCGAGCGCAGCGCGCCCAGTTGCAGGAAATACCCCTTGCCCGGCGGCAGGGCCGGCGAGGCTTGCGCGGGGGGCGGCGGCGGCGGGTTCGCGGCGGTCATCGCGGGCTTGGGCGGCGGCGGCGGCACGATCGCCTGCGCCGGGGCCGGACGAGGCGAAATCGAGGTATTGGCAGGCGGCGTCGAGGCAACGGCAGGCGACGCCGAGGAAACCACAGGCGGCGCCGAGGCAACGGCAGGCGGCGAGGATTGTTGAGGTTGCGCCGCCGGTTGTGGAGGCGGCGGCGCCTGCACCGCCACGGGCGGCGGCGCGAGCGGCGCGGGGGGCCCGGGCGAAGCCAGCGGCGTTTCCGGCGGGGGCAGAAGCTGCTCGACCTTGGGCTGGGCGTCGCCGCCGTTGAGGATCACCTTGTCCTGGTCGGGCACGGCCATGCCGCCGGGATTGTCGGGCAATACCTTGACCGGCCCGGCATCGGGGCCGATCACTGGCACCGGGCCGGGCGGCGTTGCGGGCGGGTTGAAATAATCGCCGCCATAGCGCACGCCCCAGGCCAGCACCGCCACCGCGAGCGCGGCCGCAACCGCCTTGGCGACGCCGCCGAAACGCGCGCGGCGTTTCGCGGACGGGGGCGGAACATGGCGGGGGCGGTCGCCCGGATCGATGTCGAGCCGGCTCATCCGCGCATCTCCTCCGCCGGGGTGACGCCGAACACCTGGAGGCCCGAGGCGATGACGAAGGCCAAACCATGCACCAGCGCCAACCGCGCGCGCGTCAGCTCCGGCTTGCCCTCGAGGATGAACCGCAAACTCGCATCGTCCATGCCCTTGTGCCACAGCCCGTGGAAAGAGGCGGCCAGTTCCTGGAGATAAAAGGCGATGCGGTGCGGCTCATGGGTTTCCGCCGCCGCCTCGATCAACCTCGGCCAGTTCGCCATCTGGCGGATGAGCGCGATCTCGCCGCCATCGGTCAGCAGCTCCAAGCGGCCCTTGGCCAAGGCATGAGGCGAGAGATCGACGCCCGGCATGGATTGATGCGCCAAACGCAGCACCGAACGCGCCCGCGCATGGGCGTATTGCACGTAGAACACCGGATTGTCCTTCGATTGCTCCACCACCTTGGCGAAATCGAAATCGAGCGGCTGGTCGTTGCGCCGCGTCAGCATGACGAAACGGAACACGTCCTTGCCCACCTGCTCCACCGCCTCGCGCAACGTGACGAAGGTTCCGGCGCGCTTGGACATTTTCACCGGCTGGCCCTGGTCGAACAGATTGACCAGCTGGCAGAGCTTGACGTCGAGCGCGCCCTTGCCCTTGGTCAGCGCCTTCACCGCCGCCTGCATGCGTTTCACGTAGCCGCCATGGTCGGCGCCCCAGATGTCGATCATCTCGGCGAAGCCGCGATTGAATTTGTCCCAGTGATAGGCGATGTCGGCGGCGAAATAGGTCCAGGAACCGTCCGCCTTTTTGATCGGCCTGTCGACGTCATCGCCGAAGGAGGTCGAGCGGAACAGGGTCTGCGGCCGCGCCTCCCAATCCTCCGGCAGCCTGCCCTTGGGCGGCTCGAGCGTGCCAACATAGATGAGGCCCAGACCTTCAAGCTCCTGAATGGCATGGTCGACTGCGCCGGAAGCAACGACTTTGCTTTCATGGATAACTTCATCATGTTTGATGCCAAGCAGAGCCAGATCGCCACGAATTCCTTCCATCAAACTGGTGATGGCAAATGCGCGAATATCAGGAAGCCAATCGCTCTCCGCCTTGCCCAGCCATTTCTTGCCGTCGCGCTGGGCCAAGGCCGCGCCGACATTTTTCAGATACTCGCCGGGATAAAGCCCTTCCGGTATGGGGCCGATTTTCTCGCCGAGCGCCTCGCGGTAACGCAGATAGACCGAGCGCGCGAGGGTATCGACCTGCGCGCCCGCGTCGTTGACGTAATATTCGCGCGTGACCTTGAAGCCGACCTTTTCCAGCAGCGCCGCCAACGCGTCGCCGATGACCGCGCCGCGTCCGTGCCCCACATGCATCGGCCCGGTCGGGTTGGCCGAGACGTATTCGACGTTCACCTTGCGCCCCTGGCCGAGCTTGCTGTCGCCGTAAGCCGGGCCCGCGATCAAAATTTCGGCCAGCCGCGCGTGCCAGAAGCCGTCGGCGAGCCTCAAATTGATGAAGCCCGGCCCGGCCACCTCGGCCGAAACCACGCCTTCGAGCGATTCCAGCAGCGGGCGGAGTTTTTCGGCGAAGTCGCGCGGCTTCAACCCCGCCTCCTTGGTCAAAACCAATGCTGCATTCGTGGAGATATCGCCATGGGCGGCTTCGCGCGGCGGCTCGACCGCGATGCGCGCGGTGTCGAGGCCGCGCGGCCAGGCGCCGTCGCGCGCCGCATCCTCGATGGCGGCGGATATCCGCTCGTGGAAATGCTTGAACAGATTCATCATCACGGCGTCACGCCATGATCGAACAGGCGCCCGTATTCGTCGAGCGCGAAGCGGTCGGTCATGCCGGCGATGTAATCGGCCACCACCCGCGCGGTCTTGCGCTTGTCCTGCTTGTCGGTCTGGTCGCGCCATTCCGCCGGCAAGCCGTCGGGCTCGCGGGTGAAATACTCGAACAAAGCGGCCACCACCCGGCGCGCCTTGGAGGTCATGCGGTTGACGCGGTGATGGCGGTACATGCGCTCGAACAGGAATTTGCGCAGGCCGAGTTCGCGCTCGCGCATGCCGTCGGAAAACGCCACCAGCGGCCCATGCTGGCGGCGGACATCCTCGACCGAGGAAACCTTGGCCGCCTCGAGGCGGCGGCGGGACTCATTCACCACGTCGTTCACCATGCGGTCGATCAGGCGGCGGACCGATTCATGAATGAGGCGGCTTTCCTCCATCTTGATGTTGCGCCCGCGCGCCTGGGCGATCGCCTCGCCGATCAGCGGCACGTCCTTGAGATCGTCGAGCGAAAACAGCCCGGCGCGCACGCCGTCGTCGATGTCGTGATTGTCATAGGCGATGTCGTCGCTCAAGCCCGCCGCCTGCGCCTCGGCCGAAGGCCAGGTGTCGAGGGCCAAATCCTGGCGGGCGTTGTAATCGCGCACCGTGTCGGAAAAAGGCGGCGACACCGGCCCGTTATGCTTGACCGTGCCTTCGAGCGTTTCCCAGGTGAGGTTGAGCCCGTCGAAATCGGCGTAACGGCGTTCGAGCGAGGTGAGGATGCGTAAGGTCTGGTCGTTATGCGAAAAGCCGCCGAAGGGCTTCATCGCCGCGTCGAGCGCCTCTTCGCCGGCATGGCCGAAGGGGGTGTGGCCGAGATCGTGGGCGAGCGCCAGCGCCTCGGCCAGATCCTCGTTGAGATCGAGCGCGCGGGCCAGGCTGCGCGCGATTTGCGCCACCTCCAGGCTGTGGGTCAGCCTTGTGCGGTAATGATCGCCTTCGTGATAGACGAAGACCTGGGTCTTGTATTGCAGGCGCCGGAAGGCGGTGGAGTGGATGATGCGGTCGCGGTCGCGCTGGAACGCGGAACGGCCCGGGCTTTCGGGCTCGGGATAAAGCCGGCCGCGGCTCCGTTCCGGGAGGGCGGCGTAAGGAGCAAGCGGCGCGGGATTCATGGGGCGAAGCTATCCCCCACCCCGATTCGTTGCAACGGGCGGGGGGATTCGGGGCAATAGCCGCAGGGGTTGAAAAGTGGAGATAACAGCCCGCATTGTAGCGGGCATGGAAAACGCATATCAGCCCGAATTGTGGCACGACCTCTATGTCATGCTCGGCACGTCGGCGGCCGCGCTCATCGGGCTTCTTTTCATCGTCACTTCGCTGCGTCTCAACGAGATCATGAACAACCCGATCTACCGCAACCGGGCGCGCAACATGACGGTTCACCTGCTGGCGCTGCTCGTCCAGGCGATATTCATTCTCACCCCGCAACCGATGGCGGCCCTCGGCGCCGAGCTGGTTGCGGTCAATCTTCTTTGGCTGTGGGCGCCGCTCAGCTTTACCTACCAGGCCGTCGTCAAGAACCCGGTGCTGGGCAAGAGTGGCGGATTCTCAGTCTACCGCGCGCTCGCATTTGTCGTGGGCTATTTCTTCGGCATCGCGGGTGGCGCGGCCCTGATCGCAGGGTCGAGTTGGGGCCTTTATCTGGTGACCACCACCTACGTGATTTTCCTCGTTTCCGTCGTATTGAACGCCCGGGGGATGATGCTGGGGCTCGGGCAAACGGAAAAGACGAAGAAAGCGAAGTGAGACACCTCCCCGATTCGTTGCAACGGGCGGGGGGCTGCGGGGGTGGTGGCTTAATTCGAGCGGCGGGCTTCCATTTCCGCCACCATCTCCGCTTTTGACCCAAGGCGGACATTGGCAATTTGCCTAAGCTCGGCCTGGCTGGATTGCCCGAGAGTTGGCTATGCTCGCCCTATCGGCATTGTTGGGAGGAGGCACAATGAAGCGCGATATCAACCTCAAGCTCATCGCCATTTGCGTGCTGGCAACAGCATGGGCTGCTTCATGGCCGGCGCTTGCCTCACCGGGCTGCACCGCGTTGCACGGGAGCAATAAGGGGATGGTGGTGACCGGCTCTCATGCCGGTGCGGGAGGTTTTGTGAAGGGGGATACATTGCTGATCAATGTGCTGGATTCCACCCTCACGGTTATCTTATGGGACGACACGGCGAATAGGAGAATAACAACCTTCGATAAGGGCAGTTTCAAATATGTGATACCCGCGACGACATCGGATACCTTGATGATCGAATTCTCGCTTAGAGAACCCTTTAACGGATCCGCCTCGTGGTCTTGCTCCGCGGCGGGCCCTTCGTCCGGAGGCTCTAACAGGAATAGCATCGGCTGAAAATAATCTCATCCGGTCTGCGTAGCCGATCGTAGATTTGTTTGCCCTCTCGGCATAAGGGGAAGGAGTTCATGGGGCGAAGCTATCCACCACCCCGATTCGTTGCAACGGGCGGGGGGGGGGATTGGTGGCGTGTCTCATTGAGCGCTGGATAAGCGTTGTGCGCCCTTCGCCCTTCGACAGGCTCAGGGCGAGGGCTCAGGGTGAGGCGCTTTTCTTAATGCCATCACCAATGTTTCCTCGCCGTCATTGCGAGGCCGCCCAGTTTTCTAAAATGGGGCGGCCGAAGCGATCCAGTGGCCGCCGCGCCGTCTTTGGATTGCTTCGCCGCTTCGCATCCGCTCGCGGCTCGCAATGACAGGATAGGGCGACCGAAAGCCGATAGTACGCCTTGGGATTGGGCCCGGTTTGACAAACCGGCTATAATCCCCACATAACAAGAGGGTTAGCGAGGAGTCCCGATCCATGGCCGAAGGCGGCGACACCACCGGCGAGAAACGCGTGAGCCTGAGCGCCAGCGCGGCCAGGCGCGTCAAGGAGCTGAAGGTGCTGGAGAACCAGCCCAACGCCTTCCTGCGCCTGACGGTGTCGGGCGGCGGCTGTTCCGGCTTCCAATACGGCTTCAACTTCGACGATGCGCGCCAGCCCGAGGACCGCGTGTTCGAGCGCGACGGCGTCGAGCTGGTGGTGGACGAGACCTCGCTCGGGCTCTTGGCCGGCGCCGAGATCGATTTCGTCGAGGACATGATGGGCGCGTCCTTCCAGGTGAAGAACCCGAACGCCGCCTCGTCCTGCGGCTGCGGCAATTCCTTCTCGGTCGCCTGAGCCGATCTCGCCCGCTTGCGCTCGATCAAGCTCGCCACCTGGAACGTCAATTCGGTCAAGGCGCGGCTCGGCCATCTGACAAGCTGGCTCGAAACCGCCAAGCCCGACATCGTCTGTCTCCAGGAATTGAAATGCCAAACCGAGGATTTCCCGGCGCTGGAATTGAAGGGGCTGGGCTATTACGCCGAGGTCGCGGGGCAGAAGAGCTATAACGGCGTCGCGATATTGTCGCGCGAGAAACCGGCGGACGTGGTGCGGGCGTTGCCCGGCGACAAAAGCGACGAACAGGCGCGCTATATCGAAGCGACGATCGCGGGATTGCGGGTCGCGTCGATTTATCTTCCGAACGGCAATCCGGCGCCGGGCGAGAAATTCGACTACAAGCTCGCCTGGATGAAACGCCTGGAAAACCATGCCGCGACCCTGCTCGAAAGCGAACAAGCCTTCGCGCTGGCCGGCGATTTCAACGTCTGTCCCACCGACGAGGACGTGTTCGATCCCGAGATCATGGCGAATGACGCGCTGTGCCGGCCGGAATCGCGCGCGCGTTTCCACGCGCTCATCAATCTGGGATTGACCGACAGCTTACGCGCGCTTCATCCCACCGGGCGGCTCTACACCTTTTGGGATTATCAGCAGCGCCGCTGGCAAAACGGCGAAGGCCTGCACATCGACCATATCCTGCTTTCGCCCCAGGCCGCCGACCGGCTCAAATCCTGCGCGGTGGACAAAGGCCCGCGCGGCCAGGACAAGGCGAGCGATCACACGCCGGTGGTGTGCGAGATTAAGTCGGAGCGCTAGGATTCTTCTGTCATTGCGAGCCGCGAGCGGATGCGAAGCGGCGAAGCAATCCAGA
>Ga0181526_10001259_pt1 | contig 24534 bp, 16 predicted proteins | sample PEATcosm2014_Bin_35_FD_119750 | JGI IMG/M metagenome (GOLD analysis project Ga0181526, IMG submission 119750) | Peatland microbial communities from MTU Mesocosm Facility, Houghton, MI, USA - PEATcosm2014_Bin06_30_metaG | ecosystem: Environmental > Terrestrial > Soil > Wetlands > Peat | place...
CCGCCCTGACGACCGCGCAGGTCGCGGTGCTGACCACCACGCAGGTGGCCGCGCTCGTGGCGGACTTCACGACCACGCAGATCGGTGCGCTGACCACCACGCAGGCCGCGAACCTCTCGACCACGGTGCTCGCTTCGCTGAGCACCGCGCAGCTGCAGGCGATCCCGACCAAGGACGTCGCAACGTTTGTCACCGCGCAGCTGGGTGCTCTCGGCACGGCCTTCACGACCGGCCAGGTCGCGGCATTGACGACCACGCAGGCGCCGGAACTGTCGACCACGGCGCTCGGCGGCTTCAGCGCCGCGCAGCTGCAGGCGATCACGACGGCGGACGTCGGCCTGCTCTCGACCACGCAGGTCGGCGCCCTCTCGACCACGCAGGCCACGGCGTTCACCACGGGTCAGATTGCCGCGATGCTATACGCGCAGATCGCGACGCTGGGGGCAAGCGTCACGACCACGCAGATCGGCGCACTCACCACGACACAGGCCTCGAGCTTCACGACGACGCTGCTCGGCAGCTACAGCACCGCGCAGCTGCAGGCGATTTCGACCAAGGATGTGGCGCTGTTGGGCACGGCCCAGCTCGGCGCGCTGGGTACCGCATTCACGACCGGCCAGATCGCGGCATTGACGACCACGCAGGCACCGGAACTGTCAACGTCGGCGCTCGGGGGCTTCAGCGCCGCGCAGCTGCAGGCGATCACCACCAAGGACGTCCCCAATCTCTCGACCACGCAGGTCGCGGCCCTCTCGACCACGCAGGCCACGGCATTTGGCACCGGACAGATCGGGGCGATGCTGTACCAGCAGATCAATACGCTGGGGACGAGCCTCACGACCACGCAGATCGGCGCGCTCGTGACAGGACAGGTGCAGGCACTCACGACCACGTTGCTGGCAGCGCTGAGCACGGCGCAGATACAGTCGATCTCCTCCAAGGAGATCGCCGTACTCACGACCGCTCAGGTGCAGGCATTGCCCGTGCCGCAGTTGACGACGACTCAGGTGGCGGCACTGACCACCACGCAGGTCGGGGAACTGACCACGACCCAGATGTCGCTGTTCTCGACGGCTCAGATTCCCTACCTGAACGTCTGAGCCCGGCACTCGAGGCCGCAACACCCGCCACAGTGCCGGGCGCGATCCGCGGATCGCGCCCGGCGCATCGGCCTCACGCCGCGCGCGGCCACATCGCTCGAGACTCCGGTAACGGCAGGGTGGCCATGCAAATGCCTTGCATTCTTTTTGCGTCATCCAGCATGCTGTAAAGCCGCTGTCGACGCAACGAGTTGCAAAGTCATGAGCCGTATCGAAGTTACCGAGAAGATCATCGCCGCCAAGGTGAACGGGAATCTCCGCTGGTCCGATGTCGCGCAGCGCGTCGGCATGAGCAAGGAATGGGTCACGGCCGCCTGTCTCGGGCAGATGACGCTCACCGCGGAACAAGCCCGCATCATCGCGCAGATCTTCGGCCTCAGCGAGGTGGAGGCTCGATGGCTGACCGTGGTGCCCTACAAGGGATCGCTGCCCAGCACCGTACCGACCGATCCGCTGATCTACCGCTTCTACGAGCTGGTGAACGTCTACGGTACGACCTTCAAGGAGCTGATTCACGAGGAGTTTGGCGACGGCATCATGAGCGCCATCGATTTCAGGATGGAACTCTCGCGCGAGCCGGATCCGAAAGGGGACCGCGTCAGGATCGTGATGTCGGGAAAATATCTGCCGTACAAGACCTATTGAGGCGCAAACGCTGGCTACCATGACGATCACGGCAGAGGATCTGGGCAAACTGCTCGAGCAGATCAATAGCGGCGCCGCCGCCAAGGCGCTGCCCGAGCTGGATCGTCTGCTCATGCAGAGCCCTTCGCATCCCGGCGCCCTGGCGCTCAGGGCGGAAGCATTGCGTCTGAATGGACGTTCCGCGGAGGCCATCGACGCCTTCAGGCAGGCCGGGCAGAGCGGCGCCGGTGCCCGCAACTGGCTGGCGGCGGGCATGCTGCTGGCTGCGGAACGCAAGACCGACGACGCCTTGAAATGCCTGCTGAGCGCGCTCGAGCAGAACCCCGACAGCGAGGAGGTGCTCGATGCGCTGGTCACGACGCTCTTCAATGCCAATCGACAGCAGGAGGGCATCGAGTTCGCCCGACGCCAGCTCGCCGTCGGGACCAACCCCACGCTGCTGTCGCGCGCGGCTCTGCTCCTGCAGAGCAACGATCTTTACGAGGAGTCGTCGAGCGCGTTCAAGAGGATCATTGAACTCTCGGGCGACGAGCCGGCCATCATCGGCGCTGCCCTGGTGCCGGCGCGATTCACGTGCGAGTGGGAGTGGATCGAAGCGCTGCAGCAGAAGATCGACGCCTGCTACCGCGCTGGACGGTTCGACGCCCCGCAGGAGTATCCGCTGACGCACCTGACCTGGTGCGCGGATGAGTCACGTAACCTCGAGGTCACGCGGGCCTACGTCAAGCGCATGGTACCGAGGGCCGAGCCGTTCAAGCTGACCGCGGTGCGTGCGCCGGGGGGGCGCATTCGCGTCGGCTATCTGTCGTGTGATTTCCGCAACCACGCCACCATGCACCTGATGGCGGGGTTGTTCGAATCGCACGACCGGACGCGATTCGAGATCTTTGCGTACGATTACAGCAATCACGACATCTCCGAGTACCGGCAGCGCTTTCTCGATGCGATCGAGCACCACGTTCCGATTCATTCGTTGAGCGACCGTCAGGCCGCCGAGCGCATTGTCGGGGATGGGCTCGATATCCTGTTCGAACTGAAGCTGTACACCGGCGGCGGCCGCCCCGGCATTCTCGCCTACCGTCCGGTAGCGCTTCAGGTCGCCTATCTCGGCTTTCCGGGCAGCGCGGCCAACCCCGATGTCGACTACATCGTCTCCGACCGCTTCGTGACGCCCGACAGCAGCACGCCGTACTACACGGAGAGGTTCTGTCGATTGCCCCACAGTTATCAGTGCAATGACCGCAAACGCTCGGCCGCCGCCGAGCCGGGCACTCGTGCCATGCACGGGCTGCCGGACGACAAGGTCGTGTTCGGCGCCTTCAATCAGTCCTTCAAGGTCGATCGCGAAAGTTTTTCGGTCTGGCTGCGCATACTGACGGCCGTTCCGGACAGCGTGCTGTGGCTGCTGGGTCAGAGCGAGGCCGCGATCGCGAACCTGCAGCGCTACGCGCGGCTCGGTGGGGTCGATCCGGGCCGATTGATCTTCGCACGCTTCGCGGCACCTCAGGAGCATCTCGCGCGCCTGCGCCTCGCGGACGCCGCGCTCGATGCTCTGGTGTGCAATGGACACACCACCACATCGGATGCGCTCTGGGCGGGCGTTCCCGTGATCACCGCCCGGGGGAAGCATTTTGCATCGCGTGTCAGCGAAAGCCTGCTCAACGCCATCGAGCTGCCGGAACTGGTCGGCGCCGATGCGGACGACATGGTGCGCATCGCGCACCGCATCGGCACCGACGCCGCGTATCGGGTTGCCCTGCGTGAGAAGGTCGCCGCCAATCGCGTGAGCGCGCCGCTGTTCGATACCGTGCGCTTCACACGCGATTTCGAGCGGGCGATCGAGCTGCTGGTACAGCAGCACCGCAGCGGTGTGCCAAGCCGGCACATCGATGTGCCTGACGGCGGACCGGTAGCGAGGCAGCCCGATGTGCCCGGCATCGCTGCCAGCGCCTCGCCTCGCCAAGTGACGTATCCGGCCTGCCCGCTGTGCGAGGGCGCCAGCGTGACGCTGGGATTTGCCAACTGCAGCGCCCATCCCCTGTGGCACGAGCCCTTGCCGCGCAGCATCGAATGGATGCGCTGCCCCGCGTGCGAGCACGTGCACAGTCGGCGCTACTGGACGGCAGAGGGCATCCGAGAGGTTCATCGCAGCGCCGGGGCCACTCAGCCCTTGCCGCTGTCTGCGAGCCTGGATGCCAGGCGCACCGTCTGGGCGCTCGTCGCGGGCAAGGTCGCGGGCTTGCTCGGCGGCTATCGGACGCTGGTGGGTGCGGCCAATCGGCCGATCTGGGTCGACGTCGGCTGCGGCGATGGCACATTGATGATGACGGCCGCGGACTTTGGATTTGCCGCCGTGGGACTGGATTCCAGCAGCGAAGCGGTCGGCCGCCTCCGGGGGCTCGGCTTCAACGCACTGGAGCACGATTTCATGCAACTGAAATTCGAGGTCGTGCTCGATGTGCTCTCGATCATGGACGTGCTCGGGCAGATTCCCTATCCGCGCGAGGCGCTGCGCAAAGCGGCGCAGATATTGCGCCCCGGCGGTGTGCTCGTCGTCAGCATGCCGGACCTGAGCTCCTCGAGCTGGAAGGTCATGGATGCGGAGAAGACCAATCCCTACTGGATGGATCTCGAGCGCTGCCATCACTTCAGTCGTCAGCGCATCCAGGCGCTGTTGAATCAGTGTGGATTCGAGATCGTGGATTTTGCGATTCCAGAGCGGCACCAGGCGCAGATGGAGCTCTATGCGGTGCGCCGGCAGTGAGCGGCCCATATCGCCGGTGCTGCAGACGATCTGGGACATCGTAGCCATGATCCCAAGAGGTCAGGTCGCCACCTACGGCAGCGTCGCGCGCGCGGCCGGTCTGGCGCGCGGGGCACGGCAGGCCGGGTACGCACTGCGCATGAGCCCACCCGGCATGCATCTGCCGTGGCATCGCGTCGTGGGTGCGGGCGGACGCATCGCATTTCCCAAGTCATCGCGCCAGCACCGCGAGCAGACGCGGCGGCTGCGCAGCGAGGGCGTCGCGGTCCGGGACGGTCGGGTCGATCGAGCGGCGATCGCCAGCCTGGACGAGCTGTGAACGAACGCGGCTAGTAGGGCGGCGGTCGATGGGCGCGCTGGTTGCGTGAGGCCTCGGTCCACCAGGCGAGATCGTCAGCAAATCTTGGGAAGGTTGCGGCGAGACGGTGACCGAGCTGACCGATCGGCTCACCATTCTCATCGAGCGTCTCCGCGATCGGGCCGACCGCGATCGTGCTCGAAATCACCAGCAGGCCCATCTCCGACAGCGTCGGGTGCCAGGCGTAGCTCGCGCGCGCGCCGCCGATGCGGCTCGCCGAATAACTCAGGATCGCTGCCGGGCGCCAGAACCATTCCTCGAGAAAATGATCGGTGAGGTTCTTCAGTCCGGGTTGCAGGCCCCAGTTGTATTCGCCCACGACGAACAGGAACGCATCGGCGGTGCGGATCTTGGAGGCCAATTCCTCCATGGCTGCCGGCGCGGTACCCACGGGGTACTCCTTGTACATGCGATCGAGCAGCGGCAGGCCGATGGCCTTGGCGTCGATGAACTCGATCTGCGCACCGCGCGCGTGCAGCCTCGAGACGGCGAAGCGCGCCAGGCGGATCCCCATTCGCTGCGTGCGATAGGAGCCATACAGCACGAGGATGCGATCAGTCACGGTGCATCCGCGGCACGGCCTCGATGACATCCCGCACGCATTGAAACCGCTGCGGCTCGGTCAGCAGCGCACGCGCCATCGCCAGCGCCCCGGCCTCGCAGCGCGCGCGCAGATGCGCATCGCGGATCGACTCGAGGTCGATGACGTGCGCGAAGCCGACGATGCGGCGGATCATCTTGCAGGCGGCAAAGCCGAGCATGTCGGCAAACAAGGATGCCATGAATGCCTCGCGGGCCGCCTCGAGTGTTGCGGCGCCCGCGGGCGTGTCGAACAGGGCGGCGGGATAAGCATCGCCGCGCGCCTGCTGGCGCCACAGCGCAACGAAGCGGGCGCGGAAGCTTTCCCAGAAGACTTCAAGCTGCTCGAGAATCCAATCCCGATAGGCATCTCGGGCATCGTCCAGACCCGCGTGCCCGGGCTGGGAGTACCAGCTCAACAGCAGGTTGCCGAAGAAAGCGCCCAGATCGAAACCGATGGGACCATAGAAGGCGAATTCCGGATCGATGACGCGCGTGTCGCTGTCGGTGACCATGACCGAGCCCGAATGCAGATCGCCGTGCAGCAGCGCTTCGACCTGGTTCAGGAATTTCCAGCCGAAGCGCGCCGCCGCAAGCTTGAGCGGCTCGTCGCCGCGTAACTCTGCGGCAAGCTCATCGAGCTGCGGCGAGGTGTGCCGGTTGCGCTCGCTGATCCGGTAGGGGTCGGTAAAGATCAGATCGACCGTGATGCGCACGAGTGCCTTGTTGGCAGCGAACAGCGCCATACCCTCGAGCTTGCGCTCGAACGGCCGCGCAAGGTCCGATGTCAGGAAGCACGCGCGCGCCACGTACTCACCGATGTCACGCGCCAGATTCGGATAGCGCCGGCCGGCGATCAGACCGTGCCGCAGGATGATGTGCGGCGACAGGCGCTCCATGACCGTGCAGTAGAGATCGGCATCATAGTGGTAGATCTCGGGAATCAGGCGTCCCACGTGGGGCGCCACGGCGCTGAAGTAGGCGTTCTCAAAGAATGCGCGCTCGGGGGACATCGGCCACGATGGGCCCGCGGCCCGCACGTAGGGCAGGGCCTGCTTGACGCAGACCGAGCCCTCCGGCCCCTCGACGATGAACACCAGATTGAGATTGCCATCACCCACTTCGCGAATCTGCCAGCGATCGGGCTGCGCACCGAGCCGCGCGCGCAATTTCGCATCGCCGGCCAGGTAGGCGCGCAGACCTGCCGGATCGAGAATTCGATAGGGCGTGGACAGCGTCGTGGCGGACATCTCAGGCACTCCGTGGCGCAGGGACACCCGGCAAGGCGGTGCCGGCGAAGCTCAGATCGGGATCGACGGCATCCTGCTGGCCGTAGCGCGCGTATTTTGCGATCACGCGCGCCATTTCGGCGCCATCGAGCATCTGCGGTCCCCCGACGGCGATCGCCGCGCAGTACTGCGCGGCGAGATTCTCGACCTCCCCGGCCAGCGCGAGCGCGGCGGACAGATCGGCGCCGAGCGCAATCAGGCCGTGATTGGCCAGCAGGCAGGCGCGGCGCCCTTCGAGCGCGGCAATCGCCGCGTCGGAGAGAGCCTGGGTGCCGAAAGTGTGGTAGGGCGCGCAGCGAATTTCATCGCCGCCCGCCACGGCCACCATGTAGTGGAAGGCCGGAATGCCGCGGCCGGTACAGGCCAGCGCCGTGGCGTAGCGCGAGTGCGTGTGCACGATGGCGTGCAGGTCGGTCCTGGAAGCGAGAATGTCGCGATGAAATCGCCATTCGCTCGAGGGCCTGCATCGCCCGAACCAGCGGCCCTCGAAGTCCATGAGCGGAATATCCTCGGGCTCGAGGCCCTCATAGGCCATGCCGGTGGGGCTGACGAAAAAGCGTTGCGCGTCGCGCCGCACCGAGACGTTGCCTGAGGTGCCGTGGCTCAGCGCCCGCCGCGACAGCTCGCGACAGGTCGCGATGAGCGCCTCGCGCAGCTGGCGGTCCGACAGCTCGTGCGCGCTGTGCTTCATCCGGCCGCTCGCCGTTCGGGATAGAGACTGAGGAGGCCAGGCCGGCTGGCCGCGCACACGCCGCGCTCGGTGATCAGCGAGCTCACCAGCCGCGAGGGGGTGATGTCGAAAGCCAGATTGAGGGCCGGACTGCCCTCCGGGGTCAGCCGCACACTGGTGATGGCCCCGCTCGCCGCGAGGCCGCTGATGTGCGTGAGCTCGTGCGGGGAGCGTTCCTCGATCGGAATGTCGCGCCCGCGATCGAGCGACCAGTCGATCGTGCTCGCCGGCAGCGCCACGTGGAACGGTACCCCATTGTCATGCGCGGCGAGTGCCTTCAGGTAGGTGCCGACTTTGTTGCAGACATCGCCGGTCGCGGTCGTCCGGTCGCTGCCGACGATCACGAGATCGACCTGTCCGCGCTGCATGAGCAGGCCACCGAGGTTGTCGGCGATCACGGTGTGCGCAACGCCATGTGCCCCGAGCTCGAAGGCCGTGAGCGCAGCGCCCTGATTGCGTGGCCGGGTCTCATCGACCCAGACGTGCACCGGAATGCCGGCATCGTGCGCCAGGTAGATCGGCGCCAGGGCGGTCCCCCAATCGACACAGGCGAGCCAGCCGGCATTGCAATGGGTCAGCACGTTCACCGTGCGTCCGCTGGCGGCGGCCGCCTCACGCAGGATTGCCAATCCATGCAGCCCGATGCAGCGGCACTGCTCGACGTCATCCTCGCAGATCTGGGCTGCGGTCCGAAACGCCGCATCGGCGCGCTCGGATGGAGCGAGGCCTCCGAGGGCGCTGCGCATGGCCGCCAGCGCCCACGCGAGGTTGTGTGCCGTCGGACGCGTCGCGCGCAGCATGCGCGTCGCCTCCTCGAGCGACCCATCGGACGGGTCTGCGCGGGCGGCCAGCGCGAGCCCGTAGGCCGCGGTGACGCCGATCAGCGGTGCGCCGCGCACGACCATCGTCTGGATTGCGCGCGCAGCATCCGTGAGGCTCCTGAGCTCGAGGATCTCGAGTTCGAAGGGCAGACGGGATTGGTCGATGACCTCGACCGTGCCGACCGCCGTGGGCCAGATGGTCCGATAGTGCCTGCCCCCGATCTTCACGGGCGGAAGAGTAGCAAAGCGGATGGGGCGTGCGCGTCAGGCCGCATCGGTGACCGGGCGCAGGCGCGTGCGCTGCGCCCAGAAGCTGTCCACGGTATAGAGCGCGAGCCCGCACCAGATCAGAAGACAGGCGTGCCAGCGCACGCTGTCGAAGGGCTCATGATAAAACCACAGGCCCAGCAGGAACTGGACGCTCGGGGAGATGTATTGCAGCAATCCCAGGGTCGCGAGGCGGACGCGCCTGGCGCCGTACGCGAAGCTCAGCAGTGGCAGCGTGGTCACGAGGCCGCTGACCAGCGCGAACGCGTCCAGCCGCAGGCTTCCCTGCGCGAAGACACTCTCACCCGCCCATACGCGCCACAGCAAGAGCGCCGCGGCGAGCGGCGAGAGCAGCAGCGTCTCCATGGTCAGGCCCGGAACTGGACCGAGGCTGGACTTCTTCTTCAGAACCCCATAGAGCGACCAGGTGCCGGCGAGGCTGAGCGCGATCCAGGGCAGATGGCCGGCGCGAAACAGCAGCACGGCCACACCGGCGAGCGCTGCGCCCACGGCGGTCCACTGCATGCCGCGCAGCCGCTCGTGCAGCACGAAATAGCCCAGCGCGACGTTGCACAATGGGGTCAGGAAGTAGCCGAGGCTGCTGTCGATGACGTGTCCATTGTTGACGGCCCAGATGTAGATGGTCCAGTTCGTGGCGAGCAGCAGCCCGCTCAGGAGACTGCGGCCGAACACGGGTGCACTGGTGATCGCTGCACGCAGCTGATGGCCGGTGCGCTGACCAAAAATCATCAGCGGCAGCAGCAGCAGTGCCGACCAGAGGATTCGATGCGCGATCAGCTCGATCGGGGAGACCGATTCGAGCTCGCGCCAGAATAGCGGCCAGAGGCCCCAGAAGAAAAAGCTCATGCCAGCGGCCAGCGCGCCGCGCGCGGCGGCTGTATGGGAATCGGAAGGCATGGGGATGCGTCAGCCCGACTAGTCTACTGCAAGCGCAGTGCACGATGAGTGTGCGGCGCCGGCGCCGGGAGCGTGTGGCGATGCGCCATCCCATGCTTATACTATGTAATAATAATTTTATTAATCAATCAGATATAGTACATATCTATAAATTATTCTACGCACGCATGCAATTCCCCCAGCAGCTGACAGTGCGCGCGCATCCGGCCGGGCGATCAGCAGAAGTTCTCTAGAATGGCCGGCATCATGAGCACGCACGATGACGCGCGACGGCGCTTCCTGCTCGGCATCTTCATCGTGTCCGGCTTCACCGGACTGATCTACGAGTCGATCTGGTCGCACTATCTGAAGCTGTTTCTGGGGCATGCCGCCTACGCACAGACCCTCGTGCTCGCCATCTATATGGGCGGGATGGCTTTGGGCTCCTGGCTGATCGCGCGCCACTCAGTGCGCATACGAGGTTTGCTGCGCGGGTACGTGCTGGTCGAGGCCCTCATCGGCCTGCTCGGACTGCTGTTTCATGGCCTGTTCGTGCAGGCCCTCGAGCTGTCGTTTACGACGGTCATCCCTGCGATCGCAACGGCGTGGCTGATCCATGCCTACAAGTGGTCGCTTGCGGCGCTGCTGATCCTGCCGCAGTCGGTTCTGCTCGGCATGACCTTCCCCCTCATCAGCGGCGGGCTGATTCGCCGCTGGCCGCAGCGGCCGGGCGAAACGCTGGCGCTGCTCTATTTCACCAACAGCCTGGGCGCGGCGATCGGGGTGCTCGTCAGCGGCTTCGTGCTGATCCAGGCGGTGGGCCTGCCCGGCACCATTCGCATCGCGGGCGCTCTCAACATTGCGCTCGCCGTTGCAGTCTGGAGCGCGGTGCGTGCGCAGCCTGAGCCGCCGGTGATGCGCGCGAGCGTGGCGGCCGCCGGTGTCGCGGGCGCCACCGGCGCCGCGTCGGTGCGCGCCCCGGCAGGGCAGCTCGCGCGCTGGCTTACGCTGGCTGCATTCCTCAGCGGCGCCGCCTCCTTCATGTACGAGCTCGGCTGGATACGGATGCTGAGCCTGGTGCTCGGCAGCTCGACGCATTCCTTCGAGCTCATGCTTAGCGCGTTCATCCTGGGGCTTGCGTTGGGTGGTCTGTACGTCCACCGGCGCATCGAGCGCAGCGCCGACCCCGTGGGTTATCTGGCGTGGGTGCTGGTCGCCATGGGCACGCTGGCCGCGCTGACGCTGCCGGCCTACAACCAGACGTTCGATCTGATGGCCTGGTTCCTCGGGCGATTCGCGCGCACACCGGACGGCTACCTCGGCTTCAATCTTCTGAGCCAGATGATCGCCGCGCTGATCATGATGCCGGCGACTTTCTGCGCCGGTATGACGCTGCCGCTGCTGACACACCAGCGAATGCTGCGCGGCGCGGGCGAGCGCGCGATCGGGGCGATCTATTCGGCCAACACGCTCGGCGCCATCGTCGGCGTGCTGCTGGCGATTCATCTGCTCATGCCGCTGATCGGCGTCAAGGGTCTCATCCTTGCCGGTGCCGGCGTGCACATCGGGCTGGGATTGTGGCGTCTCGGCGCCGACCACCGTCTGGCCTCATGGCGCGCGGGCGCGGCGATCGCCGCGTGCGCTGCCGTGTTTGCCTGCGCGCTGTTCATTGTGCGGCTCGATCCGCGGCGGATGACCTCGGGCGTGTATCGCACCGGGGCCGCGACGCTGCCCGAGGGGGTTACGGTCGAGTACCTGCGCGATGGCAAGACCGCGACCATCAGCCTGGTCGAGAAGGAGGGCAGAGTCACGATAGCCACCAACGGCAAGCCGGACGCCGGCATTCAGATGGGTCCGGGAGATCCCTCTCCGGACGAGGTCACCATGGTGCTGGCCGCCGCCGTGCCGCTGAGCATGCAGCCCCATCCGCTGCGCGTCGCCAATATCGGCTTCGGCTCGGGCCTCACGACGCACACGTTGCTGGCCAGCGAGCGCGTCCAGCGGCTGGACTCGATCGAGATCGAGCCGTACATGGTGCAGGCCGCGCGCCAGGGTTATCTCGCGCGCATCGGCAACGTATTCACCGATCCGCGCAGTCACATCATCTATGACGATGCGAAGACTTTCCTGGCGAGCTCGCACGCGCCATACGACCTGATCGTATCCGAGCCTTCCAATCCCTGGGTCAGCGGCGTCGCCACGCTGTTCTCCGACGAGTTCTACGGGCGCATCGCGCAATATCTGGCCCCGGACGGCTACTTCGCGCAGTGGATGCAGATCTACGAGACCAACACGGACATCATCGCCTCGGTCATCAAGGCGCTGGCGCCGCACTTCGGCGCGTACGCGCTGTACAACGTCGATGACGTGGACATGTTGATCATCGCCACGCGCAGCCCCGCGCTGCGCAGTCCCGACGAGTCGCTGCTGCAGAGCGCGCTGATGCGCGCCGAGCTGCAGCGCGTCTCGATTCGGTCGGTGGCGGATTTTCGCACGCGGCAGATGGGCGATAACCGCAGCATTGGACCGCTGCTGCAGGCGCTGCCGGCGCCCGCGAACTCGGATTTCTACCCCTATGTCGATCTGAATGCGCCACGCTCGCGTTATCTGCGCGAGACGGCGATCGAGCTGCCCGCGCTCACGGTGCTGCCCATTCCGTTCTTCGAGTTGCTGGGGGCCGAAGCGCCGGGCGGTCCCACGGCCGAGCCCGCGGCCGGCAGCGCGCTGTTCCGCGACGGACTCGTGCAGCGGGCGCTGCAGATCCGTGCCGCGATCGCAGGCAATGACCTGAACGGACTCGACCCGCTGACGGCGCGCGACCTGTCACGCATCGATCCGTCACAGCAGCGCTGTGCCACGGAGTCGGGTCAGGGCGAGTGGCTGGCCGCGGTCAGGAGCATCAGCGATGCCACGGCGCCGTACCTGACGCCTGAGGAACTGGAGCCCATCTGGGACCGGGTCCGCGCGGGCGCCTGCTATCGGGCAGCCTCGGCCGGACCGCGGGCCTGGGTCGATCTGTCCGCGGCCATCGCGCGTCGCGATGCGCCACAGATCGCACGACTTGCCACAGCGCTGCTGGGCTCCGCCGATACCGCATCCCAGGACGACATCGGCTACCTGACGACCCTTGCCGCCGCCGCCGATGTGCGCACCGGGGAGCGCGCCGCGGCAAGCGCGCTGCTGCAGGCGCAGCGGCCACGACTGCAGCAGGGCGGAAAGTACGAATTCGCACTGCGCGATCTCGGGGCGCTGGCGCGGCTCCCGGCAGCGCCCGCGGCGCCGTCGCGATGAGAACGGCAATGCGTCTTCGCGCGCTATGCGCCGATATCACGACGCTGGAGGTGGATGCGATCGTCAATGCGGCCAATACGACGCTGCTCGGCGGTGGCGGCGTCGATGGCGCCATCCATCGCGCGGCCGGCCCGGCGTTGCTCGCGGCGTGCCGGCAGCTGGGCGGGTGCGAGACCGGTCAGGCCAAGCTCACGCCGGGATTCGCCCTGGCGGCGCGCCATGTGATCCATGCCGTGGGTCCGGTCTGGCAGGGCGGGCGCCGAGGCGAGAGCGCGCTGCTGGCCTCGTGTTACCGCAGATCATTCGAGCTCGCCGTCGAGCACGGGCTCGCCTCGATTGCGTTCCCGTCCATCAGCACGGGCGCCTACGCATTTCCCCTCGAGCTCGCAACGCCGATCGCCATCGCCACGGCAAGTGAATTCCGGAGCGCCGGCTCGACGCTGCAGGAGGCGATCTTCTGCTGCTATTCGCCCTCGGTGCTGGCCCTGTACGAGCAAGCACTCGCCGCCTACCAGCCCACGGCCTGACCGTCCTTGCGATGATCGGAGCCTGCCCGATACACGCGCGGCTGCTGCGACTGTGTGCCGGAATCCACGGCAGGCTGCACCATGATCGACTGGAAGCCGCCCATGCTCAGGCCATCGACCGCGTGCACCTCGTGCCCCATGGCGGCGAGCGCGGCGCCCACCAGATCGTACAGCGGCGACTCCAGCGCCAGGACATTGGACACCTGTGAGTGATGGAATCGCGCCATGTCGCTCGCGGCCTGAAGGTTCGCGCCCAGATCGATGACGTTCAACAGAGCCTGCACATGGCCCTGTGCCTGCATGTCGCCGCCCATCAGCGTGATCGTCATGAACGGCGCGCCCTCGCGCATCACGAACCCCGCGGCGAGCGTGTTGTAGGGGCGCTTGTGCGGGGCGATCGCATTCGGACTGTCGGGGTCGAGCGAGAACAGCGCGCCGCGATCGTGCAGGATGAAGCCGTAGCCCGGTACCGTGAGGCCGGAGCCGAACTCCTCGTAATTGCTGCTGACCCAGGACACCATGTTGCCATCGCTGTCGGCGGTCGCGAGCACGATCGTGTCCCCGTTTCCACTGGCTGAGCCCGGCGCCGCAATCATCGACGCGCGATGTGGATCGACGCGTTCGCAAAGCGAGGCTGCGTAGCCATCGCACGCGCTCGGCACCGCGGGCGCCGCGACCACGCGCAAACCGTATAGAACCGCAGCGGCGGCGAGTGCCGCCGGCAATCGAATGCGCGCCGGTCGTTTCATGGCTGCAAGCTCCTCGAGATCTGCATCGCACATTGTCCTGTTTCGTGGGCCGCGCCGCAACAGCGGTCCCGGTGCAATTGTTTCAGAGCGATTACAGCGCCACAGCGCTGGCTTTTACATAAGGGTTCGCAGATTCCGTCACCTTCGAAATATTGATTCGTCCATGCTACCGTCGTGCCTTACAACTGAATGGTCTCGCGCCGCTCGCACCCGCGATCTGCGTCACTGGAATGCACAATGGGATTCGATAAAAATCGTCCTCATTCGAATCAATCTATGTGCGCTAGCGCACATTTGGAGCGATCGATGAACGCGCTCGCGCGCGGGCTCGGCGCGGTGACCCTCGCTCTCGCGTTCTCGATTGCGCTCGCTGCCTGCAGCTCGGGCAGCGGCTCCACGGCCGGCGGCTCCGCGGGCAGCTCCGGTGCCGGCTCTGACAGCGCGTCCGGTGGCGGCGTTGGCGGCACCGTCAGCAGCAGCAGCAGCGGTGGTACTGCCGGCAGTACGAGCTCGGGGAGTAACAGCAGCGGCGGCGGCAGTGCCGATACGCAGCCGCCCACGGTGCCCAGCGGGCTTGCTTCCTCGAACGTAGTAAGTACCGCGCTCACGCTATCGTGGATTGCTTCGACCGATCTGCCCAACCCCGGCGCCAGCGGCGTCGGGGGATACAACGTCTATCGCAACGGAGCGCTCATCGCGACCGCTACGGCGACCAATTACACCGACTCGGGGCTGACGGCGTTGACCGCTTACCAATACCAGGTAGCGGCGTTCGACAAATCGACGCCCGCGAACGTGTCGGCCCCCTCCGCAGCGCTGACCGTCGCCACTGCGGGAGCGGTTACGATTTCACCGCGCAACGCTGCGCTGACACTGCAGCAGTCGCAGCAGTTTGCGACCAACGCGCCGCTGGCATCGAATCTGGTCTGGATGGTCGATGGGATCGCAGGCGGCAACAGCACGCTCGGCACCGTCAACGGCGCGGGCCTCTATCGCCCGCCCGCGACGGCGGGAACGCACACGGTGACGGTGACGCTCGCGGGCACTACGGCGAGCTCGGCGGTCGCGGTCACCGATCTGATCGGCGTCACCACCTATCACAACGACAATACCCGCGCGGGCCAGAACCTCCAGGAGTATGCGCTGACACCGTCAGCAGTCGCGGGCGGCAGCTTCGGCAAGCGCTGGTCGTGTCCGCTCGACGGCGTGGCCTACGCGCAGCCGCTGTATGTGGCGAATGTCGCCATCAACGGCGCAATCCACAACCTGTTGATCGTTGTGACCATGCACGACTCGGCGTACGCGTTCGACGCCGACAATCCGAATTGCGTGACGCTCTGGCAGGACAGCTTCATCGACCCTGATGATGGCATCACCTCGACCTCGAGCTCGACCTCCAACTGCGGCGACATTCCGATCGAGTTCGGCATCACCGGCACGCCGGTTATCGATCCGGTGGCCGGAACGGTGTATCTGGTCAGCAATACCACGGAGAACGGCACCGTCATCCAGCGCCTGCACGCGCTCAATCTCATCGACGGCACCGAGCGCGCGCAGTCGCCAGTCGTGATCCAGGCGCAGGTCGCAGGGACGGGCGATGGCGGCACCGTCGAGACCTTCCAGGCAATCTACGAAAACCAGCGTCCGGGTCTGGTGCTGACCTCGGGCAAGATCCTGATCGGTTGGTCCGCACACTGCGATGCGGGTCCGTGGCACGGCTGGCTCATGAGCTACGACGCGACCACGCTCGCCCAGACAGCGGTGTTCCCGGTGACGCCGAATGGGACACAGGGCGGGATCTGGATGTCAGGCGGTGCGCCGGCCGTCGATTCAAGTGGCAACGTGCTGCTGACCACCGGCAACGGCACGTTCGACAATTCCAACAACGTCATGCCGCCGCTGTCCCCCAGCAATGATTTCGGCATGAGCTTTCTGAATCTGAACCCCCTGACGCTGACGGTGCAGGATTTCTACACACCCTCGCAATGGCAGGCATGGAGCTGGCAGGATTGGGACGTCTCGGCATCGGGCGTGGTGGTGCTGCCCGACGGTTCCGGTCCCACAGGGCACCCCAATGTCCTGGCCGGTGGCGACAAGCAGGGGCATCTGTGGCTGATCGACCGCACCTCGATGTCGGGCTACTCGTCCATTGCTGACAACACCGTGCAATTCCTGACGATGCCCAATTCCGTCTGCAGCGCCAACAATCAGGGCGATTGCTATTTCGCTTCACCGGGCTACTGGTCCGGCACGCTCTACATGGCGCTCTGGCAAGGCCCGCTGATGGCCTTCCAGATGACCGGCGGCCTGATTCCCTCCAGCGGCGGCTATGCGACCCCGGCCTCGCAGAGCACCGAGATCTATCCCTTTCCGAGTCCGACGCCGTCCATATCGGGTTCGCCTTCCGGCGGCACCATCGTGTGGGTGCTGGATAACGCCGCCAACGCAACCGATAACAGCACCGGCGAGGGACCGGCGCTGCTGCGCGCATACGATGCCACGAACCTCGGCACCACGCTCTACTCGAGCACCAATTCCGCTGCGGACACAGCGGGCAACGCCACCAAATTTACGCTGCCGACCGTGGCCAACGGCCACGTTTACATTGCTGGGAACGGCTCGCTGACGGTCTACGGTCTGGCCCCCTAGCCAGGCAAGCCAGCCGGGAGCGGAGCGCGGCGCTGCAGCAGCCGCGCTCGCAGCGGCCTCAAGGCCACAATTGCGAGCAGCGCAGTTGCGAAGTCGAGCGCGATCACTGCCGAGAAGACCGCGACCCAGCTGCCCGTGCTCTCATGCACCCAGGCGGCAAGCGGACCGCCGAGGATCGAGCCTACGCCCTGGGCCATATAGAGAAAGCCGTAGTTGGTGGTGGCGTGTGTCCTGCCGAACGTATCGGTCAGAGTGGAGGGAAACAGCGAGAAGATCTCTCCCCAGCCGAAGAAGGCAACGCCGGAGAGCAGCACGAACAGCACGGGGTTGCCGCGATTGAGCAGCCAGAGCGTCATGGCCAGCCCCTCGAAGCCGAAGGCGAGCAGCATCGTCGGCTCGCGGCCGATCCGATCGGAGATCCAACCGAAGAAGGGTCGCGTCAGGCCGTTGGTGAAGCGATCCAGCGTCAGCGCGAGCGGCAGGGCTGCCGCGCCGAACACCACCGCCGAGCTCACGCCGAAGTCCCGGGCGAACGCGCCCATCTGCGAGATCACCATGAGGCCCGAGGTCGACATCATCGTGAACATGGCGAACATCAGCCAGAAGACCGGCGAGCGCAGCACGCGGGACGGACCGGCATCCTCGGGTCGTGCTCGCGATGCGACGACATCACTCATCCAGTCGGGCGGCGCGCGGCGCATGCCCTGGGCGGCGAGCAGCGCGACGGTACCGAGCAGGATGCCGAAATGCAGCAAAGTCTGCTGATAGCCGGCGGAGTCGATGCTGCCGGAGATTGGGAATGTCGTGAGCACCGCGCCCATGCCGTAGCCCGCCGCGACCATGCCGGTGGCAAAACCCCGCTTGTCGGGAAACCACTGCACCATGTGACCGACGATGCCGACGTAGATCACGCCGGTGCCGATCCCGCCCAGCACTCCGTAGCTCAGGTAGAGCTGCGGCAGATCCGTCGCTCGCGAGGACAGAATCCAGCTCAGGCCAGTGAGCACGCCTCCGATCGAAAGCAGCAACCGCGGGCCGAAGCGCTCGATCAGGAAACCCTGCAGAGGCGAGAGAAAAGTCTGGCAGACGATCAGCAGCGAGAAGGTGACCTGCAGCGCCGAGAGCTTGACGCCGAGCGCCGCCAACATGGGTTTGGTCAGCAGCGCCCAGACGTACTGCGGGCTGGAGATCGCCATCATGCAGAGCAGTCCGAGCGCAAGTTGAAGCCAGCGATTGCTCGTCGTCGCCGACGGCGCCCGAGCGGCGAAGATCTGCTCTGTGGATGTCGACACGGTAAGCTCCCCGATGGTTTCTTATGTCCCCGCACACGCAAGGCGCGTGCCAGCGATAGCGGCATCCAAGCGCCTCAATTTGCGCACCCGGGGATCGGATCGAGCCTCGCGACGGTGCAGTGGCGCATCTTTTTGGTGCGCAGCGCTGGCGTGTTGCAGCGTCAGCGCGGCAATATTCAGCATGCGAATCCGGCTTGCGATCCTCCTCTGTGCAATGACGCTCGCCGTGACCGCGCGTGCCGCGGCCGCGGATGAGCGCGAATTCCGCGACCGCATCGACCGCTACCGGCTCGCGCACGAAGCGGCGATCGTGCGCGCGCTCGATGAACTCACACGCTTCCGCAGCGTTGCTGCCGACCCCTCAGGTGTGGCCGCGGCGGCCGACTTTCTGGCCGCGGCGCTGCGCACGCGCGGCTTCGAGGTGCGGCTGCTTTCGGCGGGTGCGCACACGCCGCCGCTGGTATATGGGGAGTTGCACGCTTCGCACGCCCGTCGCACGGTGATGTTCTACGCCCACTACGATGGGCAGCCGGTTACGCCCTCGCAGTGGAGCTCCGATCCGTTCATACCCGTGATGCGTAGCGCCGCTGTGAACGGCGCGCATGAGATCGACTGGCAGCACGCGCAGCCGCCCTTCGATCCCGAGTGGCGCCTGTACGGGCGCGCAGCCAGTGATGACAAAGCGACAATTGCGGCATTCCTGGCCGCGTTCGATGCGCTGCGCGCGTTGCACCGGCCGCCCTCGGTGAACATCAAGGTCGCGTGGGAGGGTGAGGAGGAGGCGGGCTCGCCTCATCTGGCGCAGATCCTGGATGAGAATCAACGGCTGCTGGGCTCGGATGTGTGGTTGATCGGCGATGGACCGGTCCATCAATCCGGACGCCCGATGATTTATTTCGGCGCGCGCGGGGTGCTCGGCCTGCGCCTTACGATCTACGGGCCGGTCAAGGCGCTGCATGACGGACATTACGGCAACTGGGTGCCCAATCCTGCGGCGATGGCGGCCACACTGATCGCGCAGATGCGCAATCAAGACGGCGTCGTGACAATTCCTGACTTCAACGACGCGGTCCGCGCGCTGACGAGCGCCGAACGGGAGGCGATTCGCGACTTGCCGCCGATCGACGATCAGCTCAAGCGCGAGTTCGGCATTGCGCAGGCGGAGGGCAGCGAGACCTGGGCGTCGAGCATCATGCGCCCGGCGCTGAACGTGCGCGGCATCCGCTCCGGCATGACCGGCGAAGAGGCTGCCAATGCGATTCCGGTCGATGCCGAGGTATCGATCGACTTCCGCCTGGTGCCCGATCAGACCACCGATGAGCTCCGGCGGTGCGTCGAGCAGTTCCTGCGCAATCGGGGTTGGACGCTGCTCGATGCGCCACCCGACATGGCCGCGCGCCTCGCCGACGCACGCCTCGCGCTGCTCGAATGGGAGCCGGGCTATCCGGCGCTGCGTTCGGATATGTCGAGCCCGGTGGCGAGCGCCATCATCCGGACCGCGCGCCGCGCGGCGGCCGGACCGGTGGCGCTGCTGCCGATGATGGGCGGCAGCGTGCCACTGTATCTTTTCGCGCAGCGCTTCGGGGTGCCGGTGATCGGTTTACCCATCGTTAACCACGACAACAATCAGCACGCAGCAAACGAGAATCTGCGGCTGCAGAATCTCTGGGACGGCATCGATGTCTACGCCGCGATGATGGCGCTGCTGGACTGGTGAGCCTGCGCGCCGCGCAGATTCGAGCCGCTCAAGGCAGCAGTGGCGGACGTTGCGGTAGCATGCCGCGGAACTCGACGAAGTTGACGATGCGCGCCCACAGATAGTCGCCGTACACGAAGGGCTCAAAACTGCGCGGATCGTCCAGCGGCAGCGGCCGGATCTGCGCATCGGCGCGCGCCTCGTAGAAGAAGGGTATCGAGAATCGCTCCTGCCCAGACCCGAGGACGCGATGCTCGGTGGCCCGGATGCGCCCGCCGCACCAGCGCTCCAGCACCTGGCCGAAGTTCACGGCCAGCGCGCGATCGAGCGGCGGTACATCGATCCATGCGCCGCCGGCGGTGCGCGCCTGAAGTCCGCAGACGCCGTCCTGCGCGAGTAGGGTCAGGAACCCCGAGTCGGTGTGCGCAGCTCCTGCGAGGTGGCGGCGCTCGCCGTCGTGCATGACCCACAGACCCGGCTCGCGGCAGGCGGCGAGCTCCTGCGCGCTGCGCGCTGGATAACGCAGCAGTCGCAGCGTGGAGAGGCCGCGATCGAATGCGGCATCGAAGAAGGTCTCGGTGAGCTCGAGGCTGCGCGCGATGGAGTGCATCAGCGCACCGCAGACATGCTCCATGGCCGCGTAATAGGCGGCAACGCTCGCGCGCCAGCCGGGCAACATTCCCTCCGGGGGCAGCGGGGTCGGTTCGCGCAGTGGATCATCGGCGTGCGTTGCCGCCGGGCCATGGATAATGTCCGGGCCGAGGTCGATGCCCTCCTTGGCCGTGATGTTGCCCGGCTGCAGCGGAAACCAACCCCGATAGACGTTGGCATTGCGCGGCTCGAACTTGCGTCGCCAGAGCGCGCGCAGCTCGGCCGGCTCGAGCTCGAAGATGCGCAGCAGCGCGGAGCGCGACTCGCGGCCGAGCGGCACGGTCGGCGGAAGTCCGATGATCGCCAGGAAGCCGATATCGCGCGCGGCGCAGAGGATCGCGCGGTCGAGCGCGTCCCGCACGGCCCCTGTCGGACCGAACAGGGGCGCGACATCGATGACCGGAACCGCCATGCGCGCGCGGTCAGTCCTGACGCAGCTGCTCGCGCAGCCACTCATGCAGTCGATACAGATCGTATTCCTCGGGCATCAGCATGCCATGGAGGTGTGGCCTTGCGTGCAGTCCGCGCTGATTGGTCTCGCACGCGGCCGCATCTTCGGCCAGCACCTGGGCCGAGAAATCACAGACCGAGCGGATATCGACGCGGGAATCCTCGAGCGTCTCGCGCGGGAACAGCCACTCGACCTCGAGCTCCGTCTGCTCCGGTCCGAGCGGCAGCAGGCGCGAGGAGCGCACGTGATCGACATGCGCCACGAGATAGTGCGAGGGCAGATTGGTGACGAAGTGGTAGCCCAGGCGGCGCTCGTCGGCGGTCAGCGCGGCAAACTCGTGGCCCAGCGTCCGGCCATCCAGCGACCAGGTGCCCGCGCCGGCTCGCAGGCCGCCGCGATAGGCCGGGTCGGTGTCACGCTCGTGCGATCGCCAATCCGGGTCGTCGCGCTGCTCCATGATGCCGCGCCGATAGATCGGCACCAGACTGCTCAGCGCCGGATGAATCGTCGGACAGTGCAGGCACTCGTTGTAGTTCTCCCAGAAGATCTTCCAGTTGCACTGGATGCGCTTGGTCAGTCGATGGCCGACCTGCAGCTCCTCGAGCGGCCAGTTCGCGACCGTGTCGGTATTGGTATTGAAGTTGCGGCCAAATCCCTGCCCCGGATCGGCCAGATTCACGTACACGAATCCACGCCAGGCCTTGAGCGACACCGGATAGAGTGCCGTATCGCCGACGGGCACGTGGTGCGTGCGTCCGGCGGATGGAATGCGTGCGAGCTCGCCGCCGAGCCGATAGGTCCATGCGTGATACGGGCAGGTAATGGCCCGGGCCGGCAGCTTGCCGGCCGCATCGGCACACAGCATCGCGCCACGATGGCGGCAGGTGTTGTAGAACGCGCGCAGCTCCCCGGCCTCGTCGCGCACGATCAGCAGCGGTTGGGTCCCGATCCGGAAGGTGCGGAAACAGCCGGTCTCGGGCATCGAATCGGCGCGACACAGGTAGATCCAGTTGCGCTGCCAGATGCGCTCGATCTCGAGCACATACTGTGCCGCATCGAAATACCAGCGGCTCGGCAGCGAGGGAACGAGCCGCTGCAGGCCCGAGAAATCCTGTGCCAGCGGATCCGATTTCGCGTCGGCGTTCATGCCCGTGACTCCCTCTCGTGGCTTCAAGATGTTGAGCGGTGGCGCCCGCAAGAGCAAGTCCACGGGTGGGCGCCGTTGCGGTATCGTTGCGGTCATGCGTCTGACCAGTTCCGCCGGCATGAGCATCGAGGTCAATGCGAACGGCTCGCTGCGCCGGTTCGACTGCGGCTCAATCTCGCTTGGCCTGTTCACGGGCAACGCCCTCGAGGGCAGTCCGGCCAATCTGTATCTGCGCAGCCTCGGGGCGCAGCCGGCGTGGGTGCCGTTGCTGGGACCGGCAAGTCAAACCCGTTTCCGCGCGCCTTGCGCAAATCCGGAGGCGGGCCGGCTCGAAGGCGAGGGCACCTGGGGCGGTCTGGTCTACTCGATTGCACTCGTGCTCGCGCAACGCGCCACGGCCTGGTTCTGGCACATTCGCCTGACGAATTGCACAGGCGCGACGCAGCAGCTCGACTTAAGCTACGCACAGGACCTCGCGCTGGCGCCCTATGGGGCGGTACGCCTCAACGAGTTCTATGTCAGCCAGTACCTCGACCATACCTCGCTGAATCACGCGCAGCATGGGCTGGTTCTGGCCTCGCGGCAGAACCAGGCCGTCGACGGCCGCTATCCCTGGAGCCTCATCGGCTCGCTGCGCAAAGGCGTGTCCTTTGCAACCGACGCGCTGCAGTTCTACGGCCTCGCGAATCGCCACGGTGAACCGCCGCCGGGATTGACCGCCGACCTGCCCGGTCGGCGCCTGCAGCACGAGCACTCGATGATCGTGCTGCGCGATGTGCCGCTGCGCCTCGGGCCTGGAGAGAGCGTCGCGGCGGGCTTTTTCGGAACCCTGCTCGCCGATCACCCGGAAGCGACCTCGGCGTCGGATCTCGAGCACGTCGCGGCCGCGCTGGCATTGCCCGAGTCGATCGGCGCGGCGTCGGGGATGGCGCCGCAATCCGACGCCGCGCCGCAATCCGGCGACCCGGCACTATCCCGCGATGCGACGCTGTTCAGCACGGCGCCCCTGCTCGATGCGCTCGAGCTCGATGAGGGCCGGCTGCGCGAGCTCTTTCCAGGGCCCTGGCGGCAGCAGGAGCTCGGCGATCATGCCGAGCGGCTGTCTTTCTTCTACGGCGAGGACCGCCACGTCGTGCTGCGCGCCAAGGAGCTGCGCGTGCTGCGTCCGCACGGACACATCCTGCGCAGCGGCCGTCACCTCACGCCCGATGAGACCGCGCTGACATCGACCGTCTGGATGGGCGGCGTGTTTCATTCGATGCTCACGCAGGGACATGTGAGCATCAACCGCGCGCTGTCGAGCGTGCACAGCTACCTGACGCTCTTCCGCTCGCACGGTCTGCGCGTGTTCGCGCAGATCGAGGATGCCTGGCAGCTGCTGCAGCTGCCCTCGGCGTTCGAGATCGCGCCGGACGGCTGTCGCTGGATCTACCGGCATGCGCGGGGGGAGATCGAAGTCCGCTCGGAGGCCGGCTCGACTGCCAATGAGCTCGCGTTCGCAATCGAGAACCGCGCGAGTGCGCCGGTACGCCTGCTGTGCTCGCTGCACGTGGCGCTCAACGATGATGACGGCAGCACGGACGGTGCTGCGCGCTGGCGGCAGGAGGGCGATGAGATCGTGCTGCAACCCGCGGCCGTAGGCGACATCGGCCGCCGCTTCCCGGACGGCGCCTTTCGCCTGATACCCGCGGCGGACACGCACATCGAGCAGGTCGGGGGCGATGAGCTGCTGTTCATCGATGGTCGATCGCGCGCGCAACCCTACCTCGGCGTGCTGCTGGCGCCGGCGCGCTTGGCGGCCTTTCGCATTCGCGGTGAGCTGGTGCTGACCGCGGTGCCGCCGCCGTTGTTTCCCGCGCGCGGCGAGGCGCTGATACCCGGCCTGCACCTCGATGCGCCGGCGGCCGGTCCGCTCGCCATCGCGGCCGGCCGCCTGGCGGAGATCGTGCCGTGGCTGACGCACAACGCGCTGGTGCACTATCTCTCGCCGCGCGGGCTCGAGCAGTACTCCGGCGGTGGCTGGGGCACGCGCGACGTCTGCCAGGGTCCGGTGGAACTGCTGTTCGCGCTGGATCGCGCCGCCCCCGTGCGCGACCTGCTGCTGCGCGTGATGGCGATGCAGAATCCCGACGGCGACTGGCCGCAGTGGTTCATGTTCTTCGACCGCGAGCGCGGCATCCGCGCTGGCGACTCGCATGGCGACATCGTGTTCTGGCCGCTGCTCGTGCTGGGACAATATCTGCTCGCATCGGGCGATGCGGCGCTGTTGCAGGAGACGGTGCGGTTCTTCGACGCACGGGGTGCAGAGGCCGGCGAGCCGCGGACGGTCTGGGAGCACGCGACGCGCGCGCTCGCGCTGGTGCAGAGGCGTGTCATCGACGGTACGGCGCTTGCGGCCTACGGCCACGGTGACTGGAACGATGCGCTGCAGCCCGCCGACCCGCATCTGCGCGATCACCTGTGCAGCGCCTGGACCGTAACGCTGCATTTCCAGATGCTCAGCACACTGGCGCGCTCGCTGCGCTCGATCGGTCGGCCGCAGGATGCGCTGCCCCTCGAGGCCGCGGCGCGCGAGGTGCAGCGCGACTTCGAGCGGCTGCTGCTCGCCGACGGCGTGCTTGCCGGCTATGC
>Ga0181526_10001260_pt1 | contig 24516 bp, 23 predicted proteins | sample PEATcosm2014_Bin_35_FD_119750 | JGI IMG/M metagenome (GOLD analysis project Ga0181526, IMG submission 119750) | Peatland microbial communities from MTU Mesocosm Facility, Houghton, MI, USA - PEATcosm2014_Bin06_30_metaG | ecosystem: Environmental > Terrestrial > Soil > Wetlands > Peat | place...
AGCCGCGCTTTGCCGAACGCTAGGGGAACCTTCCACCGCCGCGCGTGTACCGAGATACAAGGACTCCTCAGGGGAACGCGGGGATTCGCTTCGTTGAATACATGCTCGGCCTCGCCGCTGTGTTAATTCTGCATTGTCGGCCAACCGGGAGCAATCCGTTTCATCCATCACGCCGCCCGCTGGTGGCGATTCTTCCACTGTTCCTCGCCGCGTCCAACTTCCGATCCCGCTCGGCTTGAATCTCCTGCTTATGCCGGCGAGCGCGTCCTCCGGCGTCACGTAACCGATTGCGCTGTGCAGCCGGAGATAGTTGTATCGGTCCACATACGGTTGAATCGGGAGTTTTGCATCTTCCTGCAACAGCGGCGTCCCGGTCGAATGCATTCGCTTTTCAGCGACTTGTGCCAACGTTCCAGCTTGCCATTCGATTGCGGGTAGCTAGGCGAGGTTCGTACGTGCGTCATGCCCGAGATGCGAATGAACTCCTTGAAGTCGCGGGCAATGAACTGCGGACCATTGTCCGAGATGATGCGTGACTTCGTTTCCGGGTACTTCTCCTTGGCTCGCTGCAGAATCACTTCGATGTCAGTTCTCGCATGGACGCACGCAGATCCCAAGCCTGATTCTGCTCAGTAGGTCATGCGCTGGCCTAAACGGTCTGGACCGCCTTGTTGACTGTCTGCTCCAAGGACCCGATACCAAGAAAACATAGGTAACGACGAATGAAACGCCCGTGTGTTTCAAATCACATTCAATAAGGCAACCACTACAAACAATGGCGTGAGGGGGACGAGATATGGATCGGGGTAACGCAGAAAACTTCCAATTCAAGGGTTGGGCCGCTCAGAGTCGCCATGACTTGAAGCCAGAGTTGCCGATGATCGCAGAATGGGATCGGCTCCTACAGCAATTGGGCCTCAACGATTTGCAGGCTTTGGAAGCGGTCAAGTCCGATGGGGAAGTGAGTGAAAGGCTTCGCAGATTTGTAGGGAGAGCCTTTCGACATCTCTTTGTGCCCGAGGTTGTGATTGAAGCCGTGCGGCATTGCAGGATCGAAGAGTTCATCGTTCCGATGACTGATGAATCGTCAGCAGCAAATTCAACCGCCGCGACACAATGAAGGTCGGGCAAGCAGATGCGAGGAGCAGTATGCGGGTGATCACGGCGTTTTTTTCTGTCGAGAAACTTCCGCTCCGTCCTGACCAATTGCCTCCGGTGAAGGAGGCGATCTACCGATGCCGTGAGTGGCTGGGCACGAACGAAGGAAGGAATCGCGTGGCCATTTTCGAGGGCACCTCCTTTGGCAGGCCAGCTTGCCAACGGCCAACGCTGCAGGCATTCCATTTCAGCGTTCTCATTGAAGATCACAAGACATCCAAGCCAAGCCAGGGATAGCGCCCGAATCACCCCCAACCCAGACGTTATACATCCCTTACTGCCGAGTGGACCACCACTCGGGCGCAGCCTTTATTTCTCGACGCTGAGGCGTTTGCCTCAACCGATCGCGGGATTCTTGCCTAAGGGGTTTACCGAAGTGTGGCCGCATTCGCACACACTCGTTGACACGCGCGGGGAGTCCGTTTATTGTCCGGCCTGACCTGGCACATCTTCTCCAGGGGCTCCATGCCAGGGAACCTAGTGGAGACGAGCCAATGACCTTACCCCATTCCCAGACGCTTCGCGCGTCCTGGCTCCTGGTGCTGTTCACGGCAATTTCACATTCCAGCCCCGCGACGGCCCAGTACGGGGCGCCGCAGGCGCGCGCAACGAACTCGCGATCCTACGCAAACTCGGTAATACTGCAAGGCGGAACACAAGCGCAAACGATGCAGCGGCTTCACGTGGTGCGGCAATACGCGCTCCAGAACCTGCGCTCGAATCCGCGTGTCATGCTGGGCGATGCTCAGTTGGATTTCACCCCGATGCTGAACAATCCCAAGGCGCTGCCGAACCTGGCGATGCGCCTGCAGGCGATGCCGCAGCACGTTCAGGTGCAGGCGAGTACTTCCGAAGTGAGCGAAGTGGATCAGGGCCTGGTGATTCACCATCTGGTCACCTATCAGATCCTTCCCGGCAAGTGCGCCGATCCCGGCGCGAAAGAGCAGCTTGCCGCAGCCGGTGTTGCATGCTTTGCTCGCAGCACCATGAGCGAACGCGTAACGGAATTCAGCGCGCCACGCAGCCCGCGGTTTATTGCCGACCCCCAAAGGCGGCAGGCAGCCATCGCCGCATTCCAGCAGAAGAGCGCGGCGGCAGATGCGGATGCGAGCCAGCACATCGCCGCATTGCGCAAGCAGTTGGCCGATCCGGCGCAACGCGCGGCCATCTTCGCCAAGGTGGGGCAGGCCGAGGCGGCGCACATGAGCTCACTGAACGACGACGATCTGAAGGATGAGCTGATCAACATGAGCACTCAGACTGTTGAAGAGACAATGTTCGTGCCGAAACTTGAATCGTCCAACTACGCCCACCCGCCGCACACTCTTAGTACGGGCGCCAGTCCCTCGGAAATAGCGGCTACCCAGCAACTCATGCGCGGTGGTTCGTTGGATAGCGTCAGCCCCGCAGGTTTCCCCAAACTCCTGAAAGTGGTTCCGAGTTCAGCGCTTCACTTGGCCGGCTCTGGCCAGCCCCGAGGCGATCAAACCGCCGACCTCACGATGGGCCCGTACATCTTTCTTACTGGTTTTACAATCGGCCACGACTACGAGTGGAATTGGGGGGTGTCCATCTCCATCAACTGGTGCGTCGTCGGCTGTACCTCGACCTATGGGATCCAACTGCACGCTGGCTTCAACTATGCATTCGGCCTGCGCTTTCCCATCCAGACATCTCTCAAGTATCAAACCGTCGTTCACCCCAACAATTCAGCCGAGGCAAAGTTGACGCCGCAATTCACTCCCATTGAGGGCGACGTCAACGATTTCTTCTCGACCGGCCTGGACGCCAGCGAACTGTACAACGCGCAGGAGATCGTCGCACAAGTGGGCGCCGATGCCGGTTTTAGCGTGAACTTGCCGGTTCTGAGCAATAGCCAGGATTTTCAGGTAGGCGTGGACTTTACGCAATTACTGCCCGCGCCTTACACCGGGGGGCGCTTCCAGCCGCCTGCTCCGGGATCGGGCGGAATCAATTCCCCTTACGTGCTTAACACCATCGATCTGCTCGGTGGGTTGCTCGACTTTGGCGTCGTCGGCGGCACGGTCTATCCCGCGGTAAACGTCAATCTCCACTCAGACAGTTTGCAGTTCACGCTCAACGACGAGTTGCAGAAACGATCCACTACGATCAATACAGGACAGACCGTATCCGTGGGTGACGTGACCAGCCAGAACGGCGATTACAGCCATTTCAGCGTGGGAAACCCCGTCTACAATTTGGGATTTACGTTGACGCCGGGTCTTGCGCCCACAGTGTTCGTGGACGTCGCGGTCTGGTCCGATCAATGGCAATGGCCGGTCTGGTTTCCGCAGCTTGCCATCAGCTTGCCGCCAGGGGGCATGAACTTCAGCTGCCACTCCGGTACCACCTGCGTGATGGACTTCCAGCCCGTCTACAACGCTGCCACGGGTCAGGTAGCCGACATGAGCAAAGAAAGAGACGCGGCCGACCGGACGCTGACCGGAGGCGGATGCCAGCGCAACGGCGCGGAAGGAAATTATCTGTGCCCGGTCAACGGCATGCTGGGGCTGTGTAATGCAATGCTCAAGAACAGCGCAGTGCTTAGCTGCGGCGCGCTCATCCCAACTTCAACCGATCAGATTCTGCGGCGTGGAGGCTGTACGGAGGAAGGCCGATCCGGAGTGTTTGCGTGTCCGTCCAGCATGATAGGCCTGTGCCAGCTCTACGTGAAGAATCAGGTGGTGGCTTCGTGCCGACAGAAATGACGGCCTTACACGCAGAGAACAGTGGGCAGCGCACGCGTTTCACACCACTTGTCTTTCGAGGGGTAATGCAGTGTCAGTAGGTGACGAGTAGCGCTCCCGGGGCCGAGGTGTCACTGACCGCTGCTCTTCGGCGGAGCGGATTGGTTTTCGCTGGTGGGGGGCACGATTCCTTTCATTCGCAGGTAGGTGACCATGTTGCCGTAGTGTTCGTCGGTGTGAGCCGTGTTTAGGGAGAAAAGACTGAGCCTCGCCAGGTCGAAACGAGCAAACTTCGTCATCTCGCTCCCCTTGGAGTCGGTCATGCTATCGAAGGCTTGGTTGCAGTACGCGACAGCTCCCTTAAGCGCAGACACCAGATCCGCCTTCGTGGTCTTGGTTTTTTCGATGCCCTTCACTGGATCGTCCACGCCCAGTGCCTGAGAACAGAAGCTGTAGTTCGCGTCAGCGACGTGACCGACGAGCTGGCCGAAGCTGCGCACCTCAGGCGTCGGTTTGAAATCGTAGTTGGTTTCCGGCATCTTCTCTGCAGCTCGAACAACCCCACTACTGATAAACGAGTAGAGACCTTTCTCGCTGGCGGTAATTGGATTGGCAACAGGAGCCGTAGGCGGTTGCTGTGCACAGAGGACCAGCGTGAGCGTCATAAATCCAGGAACGAGGACCGAGTAACGTTTGTTCATCTCAACCTCCTGAAATGAAAAACTGGAGACAGATTAGAATCATAGTCCAGCGGCCCTCATAATCAATTAAATGGGTTGGTGTCACCGTCGATCTCGGAAGTAGCACCAAAACCGGGTCACTTCCGAGTTGGCCACTACTCGACCGGAACCAGCAAAAACGCCTGCAATCCGGCTCTAAATCCGCATTGGCCAGTTCGCGAGAGCTGAGAAATACAGTCACCGATTCCTTCCGATAGGCAGAGTTGCCGATAACTAACTTATCTGGACGACCGCTGTAAACAGGTCCCTTAGGTTCGTCGACTTCTGTTTTCAGCCATCCGTCGACGAACGCCAGATCCGCGAGCTGCGCTGAGGGTGCGACACTGGTGGTGCGTCTTCATCGGAGAAGGCGCTGCCTCGAATCGTTTCCTTCGAAACACATGTGAATCGTGTCGTCCACGGGTCCTAAGTCCAAAGCACCAAGGGGACGGTTATGCAGACTCTGCATCAGAACCTCAGATTCAGCCTCCGCATGCTTGCCCGGAACCCGGGCTTGACCATCACCGTTCTGCTCACCCTGGCGCTCGGCATCGGCGCAAACACCGCCATCTTCACGGTCGATTACGCGACACTCCTGGCGCCGCTGCCGTATCCCCAGCCGGACCAGATCGTGATGGTCTGGTCGAAGATCCAAAACTTTCACAATGGAGTCGCCGCCGGAGACTTCCTCGATTGGAAACAGCAAAGCACGGCCCCGCTTACTATCGCGACATCCTTGCGCATATCGCTGTCGTTCCCGGTGTCACCCACGCCACGGTAATGACGGGCCATCCGATCTATGGAGGGGGATTCGGTATGCCTTTCACTCTCGAAGGCGGCCCCACCTATGCCAATCCCTCCCAGCGCCCGGGGACGGGCTTCGGCATGGTCACCCCGGACTATTTCCAAACCTTCGGCATCCAAACGCTTTCCGGACGCGCCTTCGCTGACCAGGACACCGCGGTCTCCGTCAAAGTGGCCATGGTAAATCAGGACTTCGTGAATAAATACCTGAAAGGCAAGGACCCACTGCGTCAGCGCGTTCTGGTGGAGCAGCTCATTCCCGGCGTCACCAAGCTGGGCCCGTATGTCGCGTGGCAAATCGTTGGAACATACCACAACGTGCACGCCGCCGATCAACGCGAAGAAAACCCGCAGATGCTCATTCCCTTCTGGCAGATTCCCTGGCCGCAGGCGAGCTTCGGCGTGCGCACTCAGGAAAACCCTTCGACTATGGTGAAGAGCATTTCCGCCGCGGTGCACGCCGTCGATCCGGCCGTGGCGCTGGCGGAGCCCAAGACTCTCGACCAGGTCGTCGACGAATCCATGGCCAACCAGCGCTTTACCCTGATCCTCTTCACCGGCTTTGCGATGGTCGCGTTATTCCTGGCCGCGCTCGGCATTTACGGCGTTATGGCGTTTTCCGTGGCCCAGCGTGCACATGAGATCGCTCTTCGCATGGCTCTTGGCGCCACTCGGCACCGTGTCGTCGCTCTCGTCATCCGCGAAGGCGTCCTGCTTTCCGCCATCGGCCTGGCGCTCGGTCTCATCGGCGCCTACTTCGTCGGGCGCGCTATGCAGAGCTTGTTGTTCGGCGTCCACGCACTGGACTTCTCCGCTTTCGGATCGGTGGGAGCGGTTCTTCTGGTGACGGCTATTGTGGCCTGCTTCCTGCCCGCCCGACGAGCCACCTCCATCGACCCGATGCGAGTGCTCCGCACGGAATAACGGAAGAACGATCCCGTGGTCCCCGACCCGTTCAATCAGTAACTGGGGCTTGTTAATCACAGTCCATTCGAGTTCGGGAACAACTGGAGCCCAGCATGCGATTCTGTCCGGCTGGCGGTCGAGTCACCCGGAATTCGGAAATTGCCTCAAAAAGAGGTCACTTCCGGATCTCCCACGATTCTACCCACGATGCACGTGTTGGGTTATGCTGGTCGTCATCCCTAAGGTAGAGTAACGACCATGTCGAACAGACCCTGTTTCTTTGCAGTTGTATTCGGCACGATGTGTCTGGCTTCTTTGCTCTGTCCTTCCGCTCTACCGCAGGTCGCTCCGTCTGATCAGGAAAACGAATCAGCGATGGTGCTGCATATCGAGTCCCGCGAAGCTGTGCTGGATATAGTTGCGCGTGATCGCCACAATCTGCCGATCGCGGATTTAGCAGCCAACGAATTCCAGGTCTACGAGATTCCCGAGCGCGGCGTCAAGATTTCCCGACGTATCCTGTATCTCCGCACCATCGATCCGGAACGCAAGAATCGTGAGGAAGATGCAACGAGCGGCTTTCACGTCAGCTCGGGCGCGGTTTGCGCGCTCGATGCTACAGTTCATTACCAGATCGCCATACAGGCATCCTCGGAACCTGGCTTTCACACCGTTCTTGTGAAGACCATCCGGCCTCACGTCAGTCTCACTTTCCGCCGACGGTACTACGTTGCCCACACCCGGGAAAACGCCGTGCTGAAAGACCTGAAGGCGCTTATCACTCCGGAGGCGTTGCAGGAAGCGGCGTGCTACCACCCGCTCACACCGCCCACGATTGCGCTGACCGCCAAAGTGCTCGCGGCTCCCGGCGGCAGCACTACGCGTTACGCGGTGACGATCAAGCCGGAATCCCTGAGCGCCATTGGAATTAACGGCGCCGTCCCACGCATTCAGCTCGACTTCGGTATGTGCGTCTTTGATGCGGCCGGCGAAGTGGCCCACTATCTGCACTCGACCGTGGACCACCAAATGAACGCGACCGATGTTGCGCGCCTGCCAGACCATGGTTTTATCAGTTTTCTTGAAGCACCAGGCCCCGAACCGCCAGCCCTGGCGCGTCTGGCCGTACTGGATCGCAACACCGGCAATCTGGGTGTCGTCGATGTCTCACGGCCCCTCCCCATCGCCCTCCAGTCTCGGCAGGCGGAAAAAAAGAAGAAACTCATCGGCGATATTCGTGCCTTCGGTGCAGCCACACCCAGCGAAAACGCCTTCTGTGGCGATGTCTACGAACTTCCGGTAGGCGCCACCTCTGTCGACGAACTTGGTGAACTCGATCCAGTGGCTTCGCTCTACACCAACACCCTCAATGTTCCCCACCAAGACATTACGCGCATGGGCGGAATTCCTGGCGTCACCCACACGAGCGTCTGGTTTGGCGTCGACTACTACGGCAAGTTCTACGTGACGAAGCCGGGCGAGTACAGGTTCGAACTCCAATCCGACGATGGCTCTCGGCTTGAGATCGACAACCGCATCCTCGTGGATCTGGACGGAGTTCACCAAGTAGCCAAAGAGACGGGGACAACGACGCTTTCGGCGGGATGGCACTCAATCCATGTGCCCTATTTTCAGGGCCCTCCCACCGAGCTAGCCCTGGTCCTCGGCATACAGCCGCCAGGTGAATCGATGCGTCCGTTCAACCTCAACGAGTTCGCGCCTCCAGCGACTGGGCCATGAGGGTCGTCGCGTTGAACACCTCGGTTCGCTATGAGGGCCATGAGGGAATAGCGCGAGAGAACTGAACTCGGTATCGTCCTCAAACCTGATCCGAAGAAGAGCGTAGGAAACAATGCCATTGTCGCTATCACAGCCTTCTTCGGGTTCGTAGCTGCGCTGGCTGCGATCTACGCAGAGTGGCCGAAATAGGCGCGTGGTGCGATTCCTAGCGGATCACCGCAACTCGGAAGTTGCCCCAAAACCGGGTCACTTCCGGGTTGCCCACATCTATGTAAGTCCAAGTCAAGAGAAAAGCACAGAATTCCTGGGCGCGCACCGGAGGGCGCGCAATTGGTCTGATCAGGATTTGCCTCTGCGCAACGGTGCCTCTCGGCCGATGATTCCTGCATCAAGCAGAACCACACATCCATTTGCTGTCTAAGACTCCGAAGAGTCCGCACAGAAGATTGAGTTTGTGTCCTCTGCCAGCCCCGAAACAACTCAACGAGAGCCTCCGGAGTTTTCACTCCATCGCACAGTGGGCTACTTGCGGGGCCTGGCAGTCTGCGCATCGGAATAATCCTGGTGTTTTTCATTCATGGGCAGGCTTTTAGGCTGCCACCGTGCCTCCGCGTTCCTCGGCAGGCACGAAATCCTGTTTTTGCGTTCGACCGCAACCATCCAGGCCACCATCTTCCTGGCTACGGCCAGCGTGGCGCGGTTGCGATTGCCCCGCTGTTTTTCCTTCTCGTAGATCAAGCTGAGTTCATGGCTGTATCGCGGGGCCAGCTTCGCCGCTTCGACCAGCACCTGTTGAATATGCTTGTTGCGCTGCTTGGAAATCGGTGTGCGTGCGACCTTGTCTGCTGAACTTCTCTCAGCTCCACACAGTCCGCAATAACTGATGGCGTTTTTGATCGATTGGAAGCGTGCCACATCCCCGATCTCCAGAACCCAGGTCAGCGCGGTAATCGGACCCACTCCGGGAACTGTTCTCAAACGCTGCAGCCGTTCGGCCAGCAGCGGATCGCGCTCCAGAGAACTCACCAGCGCATAGTCCAGCTTCTGCGATCGATTGATCGTCTCCCGGCTCAGCTTCAACAGCGGCCTGACACAGTCGATCTCTTCGTTCCCCGCCATCAGCTCAGTGAAGTAGCCCACCTTGTGCAATCGCTGCTTGTTGAAACTCGCACCGGTCTCCATCAACAGACCCGAGATCCGGTTCTTCATCTGAACCATCTGCTTTACGAGCAATCCGCGATAGCGCAGTGTACGCCGCCGGTCACGGATCTCGGTCGATGTCATGTAGCACTCCGGAAGGAAATCACAACGAAGACAATCGGTGATCTTGCTGGCATCGATCTTGTCGTTCTTCCTCTTCGCAGCGGCAATCGCCCGCAGCATCAGGGGATGGGCAACCTTCACCTTTTCGGCATGTGGAAGCAGGTGATCGTAGATCCAGCCGGTGAAGATCGTCGCTTCCATGGCTATCATCCGTGGCTGGGGGAGGGTTTTGATCCAGGCATCAAGTTCGCGTCGCGTCGATCCGATCTTGCCTTCACTCTGGATCTTGCCGGCCGCGTCCTTCACGCAATAGCTGATCGTCTCCTAAGGAACAGCTCAATGATCCGAAGCTGCGATAGGCGTGAGTTGAAATCCTAATTGGTGAGCGTATTTGCGCAAGCGCAGTTGAGCCCGCTGTCGACTTTGTTCTTCACACTGATGGAAGACAGTTTCGCTATAGGGTTCCTTGGTGAGCAAGACATGAAAGAGGACACGTGCGATTTTGTGCGCAGTGGCCGTGATGGCGGAGGCTGTGCCCAGCTTCGAGCGCATTCGGCGAAAGAACTCGCCGAAATAGCCTTTTGCCCGGCTAAGAGAGTGCGCACCTAATCGCAACGCAGTCGCGGCCCGATGGGCAACCTTGCGAGTCTTGCAGGATAGGACCTTTCCTCCGCTTACGCGCTTTTCCGGGCAAAGTCCTAGCCATGACGCAAAGGCCGATGCATGCCGGAAACGACTGACGTCTGGACCGATTTCGGTTAGGATCACTTGCGCTGTGACAGTGCTGATTCCGGGGATATCTGTCAGATCAACGCCAGCGATCCGGTACAACTCGCCTCGAAGATCGAACGAAGGATCATTGCCCTGACGCCGATAAGCTGTATGTTTGGTTCGAGTCGCTGGGGGCGCCGGACGCTCTGTTGCACTAGGTAGAGTCTGCATCAGCCTCGCGATCTCGCGGTCTAAATCAGCGATTAACTTCTGGTGGAATCGGTATCCGTCCACCGATTGCCGCAACGTATACAAGTGTTCGGGACGGTAATCTCCTTCCAGAGCCTTGGCTACTGTCTCGCGGGGGCTCCTCACCCGGAAGTGGCAGAGCTTTGCAAGTTCAATCGGGTCGCGTTGGCCTGCGAAGATCGCATCTAAAATAGCCAATCCGCTCGTTCCAGTGATGTCGCTCAGCACGTGGTGAATTTGCAGGTTCATCTGGCTTAGCGCCTTTTGCATATGCATGGTGTGTTCTGCAGCCATCTGCAACAGGCTGGCACGATGTCGCCATAGCGCTCGCACGGCGCAGATGTGATCTGGAGGTCGAAAGCTCGTCCGAAGCAATCCTACTGAGTGCAGATACTGAATCCACTGACAATCGGAAACATCGCTTTTCCGCCCTGGAACACTCTTCAGATAATGAGCGTTGACCAGATATACCGTGAATCCGCGTTCCTCCAGAATCTGAAACAGTGGAATCCAGTAGACGCCGGTCGATTCCATCGCCACCGTCCGGACATGACACTGTTCAAGCCACTCTGCGAGCGCGTTGAGGTCGCGAGTAAACGTACTGAATTTGCGTGTTGATTCCTCATCTCGATCCAGTGGGACCGCGACATAGATCTCCTCAGCTCCGATATCGATTCCGGCCGCATCTGGCTCCAGCACGACTGATTTACGATTTTGCTTCCCCATCGTCGTCACCTCCTGCGCTGCAGGGCGCGGCCTGAGGTGCGAATCCAAACAGTCTCCTAATCGAGATCGTTGCGATCTTCAGCAAACGTCATCACTGACTCGTACGCTACCCTCAGACCCAGGCTTCTTGACGGGTTCAAGAACACCAATGACGATCTCGGGCCGTGTCTGCCGCTCACTGCAGCACATACATGGTCGCAGAAATATGTTCCTTCCGTCCTCGTCTGAACTACGTTCAGTCGCTGGCTTCTTGTGAACATCAAGTCCGATGTAGTACATAAAGTCTCGAGGAGCCTCCGTGGGTAGTTCTCTGAATCAGCGCACAGCTGAGTTCAGCCTTTGTAACACCCTCGCGCTCCTCCTCGACTTAGCATTCAAACAATCCGCTCTGAACTCCGGACTTGGACGAGCGGTCCGCCGCTGCGATTCGAGATCCACTGAAAAGTGCTTCGTATATTCTGGCTTCGAGGTCGGCGGCGAACTGCATATACCCTCTGCGCGTCGCACCGCGTTCTACCGCTAGGATGTCGAGCTGGCGATGCACGATGGAAACAGACATGACGAATGCGCCCACCCGTTCAGAACCACGTTGGCCTGCAATGCTCGCCCTCCTCGCGGTAGGCGGATTGCGCCTGGCCCTGCCGGAATCCCTATCGGTCGGTCCCGATTGGCTGCTCCTCGCGATCGTTGGGGTGTTGTTGATTCCTACGGCATGGGCGCGGCAACGAGGAATGGATCGTCTCAATAAAGTTCTGGGGTATGTGTTGACCTCCATCGTGACCGTCGACATGATCTGGTCACTTGGCCTGCTCCTCGTGGCGCTACCTTTCCATAAGGAATCGCCGCAGGACCTGTTGCGCTCGGCATCCGCCTTGTGGATCACGAACATCCTGGTCTTCGCTTCATGGTATTGGCGCCTTGATGCGGGCGGTCCCCGTGCGCGCGAGTTGCGCGGCATCCACGCCGATGGTGCGTTTCTGTTTCCGCAGATGACGCTCAATAGCCAGGCAAAACGTGAGATGGGCGAGGAGAGCTGGAGTCCGGGCTTCGTGGATTACCTGTTTCTTGCTTTCAACACCAGCACTGCCTTCTCGCCCACGGACTCTCCGGTCCTGTCGTCCTGGGCCAAAATCCTGATGATGATTCAGGCGCTCATCTCGTTCGCGACTGTAGCTCTCTTGGCGGCGCGAGCGGTGAACATTCTCTAGCCCGCGGTGCGAGCACGTTCTGGCATGTAGGCCGGCAGCCTTCGGGATCGGCTTCTCGGCAAACAAAACGTTGTAGTCCTGGCGCGAATTGAAAGGCGGATCGAGATAGACGAGATCGACACTCTCGTCCTTGAGATAGCGCTGCCGAACGTCGTACCTTCGAGATGCTGGGTGCCCCGGGTCCCTCGCCGCTGGGGACCCGGGAAGCAACATACCCCTGCCCTCCACGCTCAACGCCTTGTCCCATTCGCTAGATGGTTCGCTCTATCGCAGAGCCGAGACCCAGGAAGGCCCCGAAGGGGCCGAAGGAAAATAGCCCAGGGCAAACGAAGTGCAGTCCTGGGAACCCGACCCACCAAATCCCCGCCGCCCCGTAGGGCGCGGCAGGAACCGCCGCCTCATCCCTGTGGGGTGGGATGAGACCATTGCGAGGGATTTTCCCCTTTGGGCGCATCATGAAGAAACGGGCAAGAGAGATTGCATTCCCGGGTTCAATCGGCCAGACGTGCGCCCGGTCAGGGCCAGTGCAGACCCTAGCCCCCAAGGGGTCGCCTCACCTTCCTTTCGCCCCAGGGGTACCGTCTGGTTAATTGCCCCTCACGGGTGCATGATGTAGAAGAATCCCAAGGAGGGTCGCCCCCAGCCGTGATCGATCGTCCCGCCGAAGCCAATCCCGCCGAAGCCTTGGACTGGCTGCTCGCTTTGGCCGGTCTAACTTCGCTTCAAATAGAACAAAATAAACAACTTACATGCTACCTATCGCTTCTCCTTCGCTGGAATGCCCGCACCAACCTCACTGCCGTCCGCGATCCCGACGCCATCCTCCAGCGCCACTTCGTCGAATCCATCGCCTGCGCCCAGGCGCTCCCCGCCGGCATCGCCACCCTCCTCGACTACGGCTCCGGAGCTGGCTTCCCCGGCATTCCCATTGCCGTCTGCCGCCACGAAATCGCCGTCACCCTCGCCGAATCCCAGAACAAAAAAGCCGCATTCCTTCAGGAAGCCATCCGTGTCACCGGCCCCACAGCCCGAGTCCACTCCGGTCGCGCCGAAACCCTGGCCGCCAAATTCGACTGCGTCACCCTCCGCGCCGTCGACCACATGGACCAGGCTGTCCAGTCCGCCGCTCGCCTCGTCGCTCCCAACGGCTGGCTCGCCCCCCTCACCACCCGCGCCGAGCTCACCACGCTCAAATCCAGCATCGGATCCATCCCGGGCCCGCATTTTTCTTGGTCCGAGCCGATCGCACTTGCCGGCAGCGACCAGCGCATCCTCGCCCTCGCCCACCGCCTCAATGTGCCATCTTGATCGTCGCCAGGGTCTCAATCGCCGCCAGATCGCCATGTTTTCGTACCATGAGCCGCAGACCCGTCCCCTCCGAGTAGCGCGGCGCATGTTCCAACTCTTCGAGAACCTGCTTCGCCAGCCGAGCCGTTCGCGCCGCCTCCACTGCCCGGTCACTCAGGACAAAGGCCACACGAATACAGCCTGTGCAGGGGCTCATGTAAACGATGTTGCGCTTCTTCTGTTGCAGCCGCAGCGACCAGCCATGCTTCGGCGACGTGCACTTCCACTCTTCGCCGGCAGCCCCGTGCTGGTGGGCCCACTCGACGAACTCACGCCAGAGCGGCGCAGACGGTCCCAGCGCTGTATCCACTTCCTCCATCGTTGGCAATGACGCATGTCCCACAAATGCATTCGGAAACTCCATCCTGCTTACCCCCAGACCGATTCCGGGACCGAATTATAGCCCGAGGGTGCCTGAGGCGCCGTGAGGGGTCCAAAGAATGTTCCACGTGGAACATTCTTGGACCGTCCTACTCCAGGTTCAACGCGCGAACGCGCCCTCGTCCAGCACAACTAGGCCTAATTCTTCGCAACCTGAGCCAGGATCGGTAGAAGCATCACAAACGCTCCACGTGGAACATTCCGGAGACCCCAACCTGCTGACCGGCGTATCCCAACTCGGCCAACCAAAAGCGAAAAGGCGAAGAAAGAGGAAAATGTTCCACGTGGAACAATTTGCTTCAAATTATCCTCAAGTACTTCCGCCTTCTAAGCCGATCACGTATACCGTCAATCCATTGCGCTGCCATCCAACTTGGTAGCAAGCGTCACGAATGTTCCACGTGGAACATTCTGGCAGTTCATCCCGCCGCCAAGCCTCTCATGGAACGATTTCTGGCCTCGCACGCGCCCTGATACCTGGCCCTCCATGCCGAACCATCTTCGCCAGAGCCGACGAAATTCAGCGTGCCACGTGAAGCGATTGCCTCGACGGCTAGCCGAGTTTCAGAAATTTTTTCGCCCCGGTCTGTTGATAACTCCCCGATTCTCCGTCCTTTCATATCCCTCTCAACTCCATGGCTCACAGAGGGTTACCGCAGTTCGGTCTTAGCCCTCCGAGCGCTTTCCACAACTGCCCCGCGTTCTCCACAGCCTTACGCGCACACTCCTAACGGCGCGCGCATTTTAATCTGAAATGCCATGGGCAAGGTTCTCGGTGTAGTCAATCAGAAAGGCGGAGTTGGTAAGACTACGACCGCAATTAATCTTGCCGCGTGCCTGGCGATCGAGGGTCTGAGCGTCCTTCTGGTCGACTGCGACCCGCAAGCGAATGCCAGTTCGGGACTCGGCGTTCCCCGTGACGACAACCGCCATTCCATCTATGATGTCCTCGTCGGCAACTCCCTGGCAGAACAAGTCATTCTGCCCACCGACATCCAGAATCTGTGGCTCCTTCCCGGCTCGAAGAATCTCACCGGCGCCAACGTGGAACTGACCGGCGTCGAGGGCCGCGAAACCCGGCTGCGGGAAGCACTCAAGCCCATCCGCGACAATCACGATCTCGTGATTCTGGACTGTCCACCTGCCCTTGACTTGTTGACTTTAAATGTTTTAGTTGCTTCCGATTCGCTCATTGTGCCCATGCAGGCCGAATACTTCGCTCTCGAAGGCATCTCCGAATTGGTTTCGACCCTGGAGCGTGTGCGCGCGGCTTTCAATCCCGACGTTTCGATCGAGGGTGTCCTCCTCACCATGTACGACGACCGCACCAATCTGGCGCAGCAGGTGACCGAGACTCTGCGCGACTACTTCCAAGATAAGCTCTTCCAAACCGTGATCCCGCGCAATATCCGACTGGCGGAGGCACCGAGTCACGGCAAACCCGTGGCGCTGTACGACGCACGATCAAAGGGGACCGAGGCCTATTTCGAGCTGACTGGCGAATTTCTGGCGCGCAACAACATCGAGAGCCCACGAAGCCTCGAGCGCAAAGCGGCCGTCGCCAATGCTCCCAAGGCCGAAGTTCGATTCTGGCCATATTCCTGACAGACGATAGGCGCTGTCGATCTCCCCTAAAGAATTCAGTAATACCGGCCAGATTTTGCCGGGAATGAGGCGTATTTTGATGACAACAATGGCAACCGATCCGAAACGACGAGCTCTCGGCAAGGGGCTCGACTCACTGCTGCCGCGGGTGCAACCTCCCGCGGCTTCCGGTCCCACCCCGGCCACTAATTCCACCGAGAGTGAAGCTGGGAGGCCGCGCGAAATTGCGCTCGAGCTGCTCGACCCGAACCCGTACCAGACGCGATCGAGGATGAACGAGGAGGGGCTAGCAGAACTGGCGGCATCGATCACCGCGAATGGGGTGGTGCAGCCCATCCTGGTGCGTCCACAGGCGACGGGGCGCTTCCAGCTCATTGCCGGCGAGCGGCGCTGGCGGGCATCGCAACTGGCGGGGAAGAAGACGATTCCGGCGATTTTGCGGCAGGTGTCGGACGAGCAGGCGATGGAGATCACCATCGTCGAGAACCTGCAGCGGGCGGACCTCAATCCCATGGAGCAGGCGCGGGCCTTCGAGCGGCTGGGCAAGGAGTTTCACATGACCCAGGACCAGATCTCACTGCGGACAGGGAAGGATCGCACGACGATTGGTAACTTCATTCGTTTGTTGAAGTTACCAATGGACGTGCAGAACCGTGTGGAGTCGGGTGAGCTGAGTTTCGGGCACGCCAAGGCGCTGCTGGGGTTGCAGCATCACCCGGGGATTGAGCAGGCGGTGAAGCGGGTGTGCGCACATTCGCTTTCCGTTCGCCAGACGGAGATCCTGGTGCAGGGGATCCTGTTTCCGGAGGGAAAGAGGGGGCCGGCGAAGGAGGAGCTGCCCGTCGATCCCAATGTGAAGGAAGTCGAGGAGCAACTACAGCGCGCGCTAGGCCTGAAGGTCCATGTGGAGGACAATCGCGGACGCGGCAAAGTGATCATCGAGTACGCCAGCCTGGCGGACTTCGATGGGCTGCTGGAAAAGTTAGGGACCGGGGACTGAGGGACTAGGGAACAGCACGGACCAGTTCCAGTTCTGGATTTGGGGCGGACCGCTCGATTCCGCCCATCTGGTAACCTAGTCAGTGGTTACCTGGTACCCAGTTTGCGCGTACTTCGGGTCTGTGCAACAAGGGCTGAAAGACTGAAAGGCCGATCCTCTTCTACTCGATGTGCCGATAAACCGGGCGAGGAAAAAACATCATGACGCTCCCCATCGACCTGAACCTTTCGTCCCAGATCAACTCCGTTGCTTCGACAGCTGCGAGGGATCGCGCCAGCACTTCTGCCTCCGGAGCGGAACAGCTCTCTGCCGATACAGCCAACCTCAGCCAAATCTCCAGCCTGGTGGCGAAGGCCATGGAGCAGCCTGAAGTTCGGATGGACAAGGTGGAATCCATCCAAGCCCAGATCGCGGCAGGCACCTACGAGGTGAGTCCTCCGAAGGTCGCGGACGCTATGATCACGTCCGCGCTGAACAAGGATATTTGAGGTGGATCTCTGAGCTGCAGAGGCTCGGCGCGCGGCACAGCTCTTATGCCGCGTTGGACTTTGAGCCAGCGCGGCGAAACCGCGCGAGATACCTGGCGCACTCGACCACGATTTGGTAGTTGGGCCTTTCACGGTCAACCTGATTCTCGAGCCGGTTGAGGATCGCGCTATATTCCTCCTGCTCATCGCCGTCCAGTTGGAGAGAATCCAGGCGGCTGGCGAATTCATCGACAAGATTCTCGAAATCGGTGAGGAGAGCCATGCCCCATCTTCGCGCGATCGCTGCGAGCACGAGACGGTCCGTTTGTGGAAGAGTGGGGGCGAAATCCTGAACGGGAATCAAGTCTGTTAACGGTCAGGCGTTTCCAAAAGCGGAAAGCGCCGGAGTCCGGCCCCATCTGTTCCGGACGGTAAATGGCTCTCCAAAACCGGGAGACATGGGGCACCCATTTTCGTGCGGATGAGGTGTCGAAAGACAACCACAGGCCCTTCGACTTCGCGCAGGATGACAAGGTCTGCTCCGGGTCCTGGTTGATTCTGCTCATTCAATCCGCAGTGCGGTCATCGGGTCCACGCGCGTAGCCCTCATGGCGGGCGTCCAGATCGAGGCGAGGGCGACGACACTCAGCAACAGCGGGGTAGCGGCGAACGATACAGCATCAAAGGGCTTCACGCCGAAGAGGAAACTGGCAAGGAAGTGGGTCAGCCAGAAAGCGCCTCCGCAACCGATGAGCACGCCGATGAATGAGAGCATCATTCCCTGACGAAGGACCATGTTGCGCAGATTGGAAGCCTGCGCTCCCAGCGCCATGCGAATGCCGAGTTCCTGCGTGCGCTGCTGCACGGAGTAGGACGTCACGCCAAAGATGCCAATCGCGGCCATGAGCAAGCCTGCCGATCCGAAGATGGTCAGCGACAGCATGTTGAAGCGCTGGCGGGCGATATTGCGCGCTTCGATTTCGTCCATGGTGCGTATGTGCGCGACGGGCAGACCGCCGCTGGCATCGCGCAAGGCCACGGTGATGGGCGTAACAAGCGTTCGAGGATCCACCTGGCTGCGCACGATCCACCAAAGCGGAGCGACGCGCGAGTTCAGGGCGGTTTCGAGATCGGGCATCTGAGCGAGCGGGATATACATGATCGGAAAAGGTTCGCGATTGGGTCCGCCATCGTGGGTGTCGCCGACGATGCCGATGATGTTGCGGGGGCCTTCTGCAAAGGCCGGTCCGGCTCCGGGGCCAATGACCATGCGATCTTTGAGCGGATCGCTTTTGGGCCAGAACTGGCGTGCCATCGCCTGATTGACGAGGACGACACTGGGCGCTGTGGCGTCATCCTGTCGGGTAAACAGACGGCCACGGATCAAGGGGATATTGAAGGCATTGAAGTAGCCCGGGGAAATCGAATAGAAGGCTGCTCCACCGGTGAATGGGCCATTGTCTTTGGGGCGTCCGACGATGTCGAAGACCATGCCGAATCCACTTGCCATCGGCAAGCAGTTGGTGACGCCGATGTCGACCACTCCGGGAATGGCACGGAGACGATCGGTGCCGTCCTGAATGACCTGGTCGACGGGAGCGGTCTTTTGGAACCGGTCGCCGCTGACCGACATTGCCATGCTGATGACCTTGTGGGTGGCAAAGCCGGGGTCGACAGATTGGAGATTGAGGAAGGTGCGAATGAGCAGTGTTGCTCCAATGACGAGTACCACGCTGAGAGCCATCTCGCTGACTACGAGGACTGAGCGGAGCTTGCCGCTGCGAACGCCGACACCGGAATGAGCACCGTTTTCATTCAACGCTGTGGCGAGATCGGGCCGCGATGCACTGATGGCGGGGATGAGGCCGAAAGCGATTCCGGTGAGCAAGGAGATGCCCAAGGTAAACAGGAGGATATTGAGGTCGAGGGCCACGGCCGAGCCGTCTTCACCGATGCGGGGAATATTGCCCGGGTTGATTCGGAGCAGGAGACGGACACCGCCGAACCCGAGGAGGAGGCCCAGAAATCCGCCGGAGAGCGACAAGACCAAACTCTCGATCAGGAGTTGGCGAATGATCTGCCCGCGTCCAGCGCCAAGCGCCGCGCGTGTGGCGAACTCGCGTTTCCGTGCTGTGGCGCGTGCAAGCAGCAGGTTGGCGACGTTTGCGCACGCGATCAAAAGGACGAAACCGACGGCTCCCAGGAGCACAAGGAGCGAGGGGCCAATATCACCGATCTTCGATTGCACGAGCGAGAGAACGCTGAATCCAGCGTCTGGCGGAAGTGAATTGACTCCATAGATACGGCGATACTGATCGGCCGCGAGGCGCAACTGAGCTTTGGCCTGCGCGACAGTGACGCCGGGCTTGAGGCGCGCAGCAACGGTGAAAAAGTGCGCCATATCCTGGGAGTTGAGATCGAATTGGAATGGCACCCACAGATCAGCAGGCGTGTCGGTGACAAAGCTCCGGCCGATGACGCCTACGACGATGTAGGGCTGCCCATCGATCGGGATGGTGGTGCCGACGATATGGGGGTTCGCGGCATAGCGGCTCTTCCACAGGCTGTAGCTCAACACCGTGACGTGGCCACCATGCGGGCTATCTTCCGCGGCAGTGAACGTGCGCCCGGCGATCACAGGAGCACCGAGCATGGCGAAGTAGTCCGCGGATACGTGAACGCCCTCGACCTGTTGGGGATGGTCGCCGCCGGTGAGATTGAGTCCAGCGCCGCCGAAATCGTACGCGGCAACCCTTTGAAAGATTCCGGGCTGCTGACGCCAGATGTTGAACTTGGGAATGTTTGCACCGGGGAATGATCCGCGGGGGCTGGTATTCATCAACTGGACAAGCGCCTCTGGATCGGGATAGGTGAGGGGCCGGAGCAAGACGGTATCGATTACGGAGAAGACAGCGGTGTTGACGCCGATGCCGACAGCAATGACCAGAACGCAAATGACCGCAAATCCCGGGGTCTTTCTGAGGGCGCGGAACGCGAAGGACACGTCTCGCTTCAGATCTTCAAACCAAGGGAAGGAACGGTAACGCCATTCTTGCTCACGAACAGTGCGCGGATTGCCGAAGCGCAGATGGGCCTGCCGGCGGGCTTCCTGCGGGGAGAGGCCGCGGGCCATGCTGGCGTCCTGTTCATGGGCGAGGTGCGATTCGATTTCTTCGGCAAAATCCTGATCTTTCTTGGTTCGATCGGTAAAACGCTGCAAGCTCATTTACCTATTCCTCCGATCAATCGAACGATTCCCCGAGAATGAGGCCGATGGCGCGCGTCATCTTTCGCCACCGGCCTGTAGCGGCGTTCAGTTCTTTTCGGCCTTGGTTGGTGAGCCGGTAGAACTTCGCCTTCCGGTTGTTTTCGCTTACGCCCCACGCTGAAGAAACCCATCCACGGTCCTCAAGCCGATGGAGTGCTGGGTAGAGCGAACCCTGTTCGACCTCGAGTACGTTCTCGGACGTTCGTTCGATGGCTTGCGTAATCGTGTGTCCGTGGGCGGGTCCCATGACCAGGGTACGCAGGATCAACATATCCAGGGTGCCTTGGAGAATGTCACCAGCCTCGTGGGGTCTCTTCATGATCATGCGATCTCTCCACTCGAATGTCTATGCAAAGGCAGAATACTCCACTCGAATGACTATGGGAAGGGGGCGTTCGTAGTTTCGGAGATTTGTCCACGGATTGAGGCGAGTTGAGAGTCGGGGCTGTATTTCCTGCCGCGCCCTACGGGGCGGCCGGGGTTTGGCGGGGTTGCGGTCCCATGGTTTCACCCTCCACCCCGCGGACGAAGACCCATCCCCACCCCAGCGACGAAGACCGATCGCTGGGGACCCCACCTGTCCGTGGGGGCCCCGGCCTGGGCTATTCTCCTTGCGCCCCCTGGGGCGCTTTGGCTGAAAGAACCTGCGCGTTGGCACCCCGAGGACCCTGGGGCACCCAGGATCGTGCGGATTGGTGGATCCCGAGAAGCGGTCCCCTTCGACTTCGCGAAGAACAGCAGCAGGTCCTTCGACTCCGCTGCGCTTCGCTCGGATGACAGCAGCTGATTTGGGGAGGGTGGCGAACTCGAAGACAAGAATCTTTTGGGGCTGGCGGGCATATCTTCAAAGGAGAGATGTTTTCTGCAGGCAGTGTTGGGGGAATCTTTGGATCGACGTTCATTTCTGGTGTCGGGGGCTGGTGTCATCGCTTCCGCGGTGGGACTGCTAGGCGGAGCCATTTGGGCCTTCCTGAAGCAGGCGCAGTTTGGTGGTATGCCAGCGGATGCGCGGCTTGAACGGATTCAGAGGTCGCCGAATTTTCGCAATGGGCAGTTTCAGAATCAGCTCCAGACACCCATGATGACGGGGGACTCGGGGAGCCTGGGGACGATGGCGAAGTATGTCTTTAACCGTAACAAGAGGCTCAAGCCCCAGGGTCCAATTCCGTCGGTGCGGCGCGATTTGCGGGGGCTGAAGCCGGAGGAGAGTGTGCTGGTGTGGTTTGGCCACTCCTCGTATTTTTTGCAGGTGGAGGGCAAGCGGATTCTGGTGGACCCGGTGCTGAGTGGCAGAGCGTCACCTCTGTCGTTCACGACGAAGGCCTTTGAGGGGACCGATCCTTATACGGTTGCCGATCTGCCGGACATCGACGTTCTCTTTCTCACGCACGATCACTGGGATCACCTCGACTACGACACGGTGACGAAGATGCATCCACGCGTGAAGAGAGTGATCTGTGGACTCGGTGTGGGTGCGCATCTGGAGCGATGGGGTTACGCGAGCAGCGCGATTGACGAAGGCGATTGGGACGATAAGTTCGATCTCGGGGGCGGGTTCGTTGTGCACGTTTTGCCGGCGCGCCATTTTTCGGGAAGAACACTGCGGCGCAATGCGACTTTGTGGGTCTCGTATGCGCTGGAGACGCCGAGTGGTCGCCGGATCTATCTGGGCGGCGACAGCGGGTATGGGCCGCACTTCAAGGAGATTGGAAAGCAGTTTGGCGGATTCGATCTGGCGATTCTGGAGAATGGCCAATACGACAGGGCGTGGAAGTACATTCACATGATGCCGGACGAGACGTTGCAGGCTGCGCATGATCTGCAGGCAGCGCTGGTGTTCCCGGTGCACAATTCTAAGTTTTGTATTTCAAACCATGACTGGGACGCGCCTCTGCGGACGATTACGTCGATTGCCGGAGAGCTGCGTCCGGAGCTGATCACGCCTGTGATCGGCGAAGTGGTGCCGATTCGGAACCCGAGGGCCGATTCGTCGGAGTGGTGGACGAACGTAACGTAAGGCCTGCGGATGCCGATGGCAGGTAAGTAGCTTTCGAGTCAGCGTGTTCAATATTAGACAGCACGAGGGTGGATTCGAGCGTATGCTCGGACTTGTAGTTCGTTTCTCCCTCTCGCCTTTGGCAATCCAGGCTTCGCTTCGGACGAGCACCGTTCAAGTACATAACCGGTCTTCTCTGGAGTTGCCATGAGTCCATTCAAAAAGAGCGATGTCAAGAATCACCTTTCTGTTCACGATCGCAATGGGAGAGTTCTGCACCCAGTGCCAAGTGTGGCCGATGCGACCGGTTTCTCGAGTGAGGAATTGGTGCGAGCGGAAGCGGTACCGGCGGCGCAGGAATCGTCAGGGCAGGCTGCTTCGACTGGTTTGAAACCAGTCCTGGTGGCTGGGGCAAAACGCGGGCAAGCTTGAAGCTGCATTCGATTTTTCTGCGCAACGGCTGTGTGCTTCCCAACCGTCTGGATCCGCTGCGGGAGCCCGTGGGCAGCGACTGGTCCCGGGTCGAGGATCTTCCTGCGTTGGTGTTCGATACCATGATCCGCCAGGCCGGATGGCACTTCATGTGGATTCCGGATGCCTGCGCCCGTTGGGGCTTTGGCAGTTCCCGCGCCGGCGCGACTGCCAACGCGCTGAGTCGTGCGCTCAAAGGAATCGCGCGGCGGTTCAATGCCGCCGAACTCAATTCGGTGCAGGTGGCCGTGTACCTCGGTCTCTATGTCGCAACCGTCTCGCTGCAGCCTCGGCAGGTTCAGGAACAGACCTCTCTGGATTGCCCGACCGATATCTGACACGGGCATCGTGCGACCTCAATTCAGTGGTAGTTCGACGGCCCACGCCTGGGCCACGTGTCTCTTCTCTGGGCGGCGGGCTCGAATGAAAGCAGGAATCAATGGACACCCAGGAAATCACGCATTCGGACCCGCATTTGGAAAAACCGGGTGAAGGTCATACCTCGGCACTGTTGCCTTCGATCGGATGGAAGGCTTCGCCCGTTCCTTTGCCCACGCGGATCGCGTTTGTCGGAAACTATCTCCCGCGCGAATGCGGTATTGCGACGTTTACCACCGACCTTTGTACGGCGCTGGCGGCCGAGTATGGGCAAGAGCGTCTGTTTGCGATCCCCGTGAACGATCCGCAGGCGCACTACGACTACCCCGAGCAAGTCCGTCTGGAATTGCAACAGGAGGAGCCCTCGTCGTATGAGCGTGCGGCCGATTTTCTCAACTTCAACGGCAACGATCTGGTGTGTCTGCAGCATGAATACGGCATCTATGGCGGGAGCGCTGGCAACTACATTCTCAAACTGCTGCGCAAACTGAAGATGCCCCTGGTGACCACGCTGCACACCGTGTTGCGCGAACCGGATGCACAGCAGCGCGCAGTGCTTGAAGAGATCGCGACGCTGTCCGATCGGCTGGTGGTGATGAGCGAGCTGGCCGCCCAGTTGTTGCGCGATGTGTATGCGGTTCCAGAGGAGAAGATCGATCTGATTCCGCATGGAGTGCCGGAGATGCACTTCATGGACCCTAACTATTTCAAAGACCGGTTTGGCACCGAGGGGAAATCGGTGCTGTTGACTTTCGGACTGCTGTCTCCCAACAAGGGCATTGAGAATGTGATTCGCGCGCTGCCCGCGATTCTGGCACGGCATCCGAACGTGGTGTATATCGTCTCCGGCGTCACCCATCCGCACATCCGGCGGCGGGAGGGGGAGCGGTATCGCGAGGGGCTACAAGCGTTGGCAGAAGAGCTCGGCGTTTCCGGACAGCTGATCTTCAACAACCGCTTTGTGGATGCGGAGGAGCTGATCGAGCACGTGGGTGCAGCGGATATTTACATCACGCCGTACCGGCACGAGGCGCAGGTTGTTTCGGGCACGCTGGCTATCGCGCTCGGCGCCGGCAAAGCCATCATTTCGACGCCGTATTGGCACGCGAAGGAGCTGCTGGCGCAGGAGCGAGGCGTGATTGTTCCCTTCGACGACCCCAACTCGATTGCGGATGCGGTGCTGCGACTGCTGGAGAACGATGCAGAGCGCCACGCGATGCGCAAGCGCGCCTATCTCTACTCGCGCGAGACGACATGGCCGAAGACGGCGCGCGCGTATATGGCGAGCTTTCAGCGAGCGCGTTTCGAGCGCAATCTGAGGCCGAGACCCGCGCAGCAGGACGAACTGGCGCTGCGCGAGCAAAACGAATTGCCGGAGCTGAATGCCGCGCACCTGCTGAACATGACCGAT
>Ga0181526_10001264_pt1 | contig 24481 bp, 16 predicted proteins | sample PEATcosm2014_Bin_35_FD_119750 | JGI IMG/M metagenome (GOLD analysis project Ga0181526, IMG submission 119750) | Peatland microbial communities from MTU Mesocosm Facility, Houghton, MI, USA - PEATcosm2014_Bin06_30_metaG | ecosystem: Environmental > Terrestrial > Soil > Wetlands > Peat | place...
CCCAATATCGTCTTGCCAATGATCTTGTCCCAATCCGCCCTCCCGCCAATCGTAACCACCAGCGGTCGAATCACCTTCCACGAATCTTGGAGGAAATAACCGAACTGCGTGTTGTCGAGGTGAAAATACGGCGCGCCGGTAAAGGTGGTTTTCAGGAGCAGCGTGTTGTCGGCGCTGAGCGTCTCGATCGGATTGCGAACCGCCCCTTGAGAAAAGGCCAACTCATCGGCGTTGAACCCCGCTTTCACCTCATGCGTGCCGTGCCAGCGGAGCGAGGAAAGATTCAAGTTTCCGATCACCTGCACCCGGTGGTTGCGCTGGAGCAGGGTTTGGAAATAATTGCCGGAGGCAGCGATCGGCTCCACGACGTAAGGCGCGGAGCCGAGTGGCTCGTTGTTCAGTGTGGCGTTGTCCGTGGCCGCGCCGAGTTCAAACATGTTCCTGCCGAAGAAGAATTGGTCCTTGACGGAGACGAACTCGCGATGCGCATGATCGTCCGTGGTCGTCGAAAGGGGAGTAAACAGACTGAGGCCGAGATGGGAATACACGCTTTGGTTGTAGAGAAAGCTGCCTTGAAGAATGTTGGTGGGCGTCAGGTTCATTTGTACTCGGGCGAGATTGTCGCCTGACCACTGCTCCTGCGTATCGCCGTTGCGCGGCAGCCCCTGAATCAGAGAAAAGGTGTGCTGAATGCTGATGCCGTCGGAAAACCAGGCGCGGCCCTTGTGCAGAGGGCCCGAAAAGTTGAAGCGTGGGTACCAGTTTCCAAGATGCACGCCTTGCTCGAGATTGACCGCGGGAAAGAAATCCGTGGTTCCGAATCTCCAGCGGTCGTCACCCACGTAGGTGCCGAATTCCATCACCGCACCGGCGGCGTGGGCGTACTGAGCTCCGTAACGGCCGTCGTCCACTTTCACCTCGCGCACGCTGTCGATATCCAGGTTGCTGGTCAGTTGACCTGAAACAGGATCGCCAATCTCAAAACCGTCCAACATATATTCGGCGTCCCCTGAGCGCCCCCCAGCCACGTGGAGCCCGCCGGAGTTGTCCTCCGTGACGCCCGCGATCATGGGCAGATAGGCTGCGAGGTCGTGGGTGCTGTAAGTGGGAAGATCGAGGATGTCCTGGGCATCGAAAATCTCCTTGTGCTCGGGCTCTAAGGGATCGATCTGCTTGGCTGACGAGCGGACGTCCACACTGGAGTGCACCTCGAATTCGTGGCTTAGAGTGAAGGAGACTTCGTTGGTTTCGTCCTGCAAGGGCACCGGCTGGTCCGCAAGGCGGAAATAATCCGGCTTGCTGAGGCTGACGAGGCACTCGCCAGGGGCCGCTAATGACGCTTCGAAATGCCCCGTGTCGTCCGAAAAAGCATATTGGGTGATCCCGGTTTTGGACTTTATTGTAACCTGGACGCCATTCACCGGCACGCCGTTCTCGTCCACCACCACGCCGCGCAGTTGCACGGCCGCTGTCGCTCCGGCCGCTGCAAACAGCGACATCAGGATGGCCAAACACGCCATCGACAGCCAGTCACCGGGAGTGAGAAGCTTGCGGGCTTTTGCGGCCAATGGTCCTCGCTGTCTTGCTCATTAAGCATTCTATTCGAGGCTTGCCCGAGAGTGTAAGGGGAATAAACGCGCCCCCGTAAAACAACGTCAGTGGCCCTATCCCTCGCAAGGTGTGAAGGAATTCGGAATGTGTCATCCTGAGCGAAGCGAAGGATCTCTGCAGTTGATCGTAGGCCGCAGAAGCGTACGAAACTGCGGGGATCCTTCGCTTCGCTCAGGATAACAGCCGGTTGGTTTCTTTACAGCTTTTGGGGGAGAGTGCCCTGCGAAGGCGTTTTCCGCAGCCGTCGAGGGACGGGTGAGGGGTTCCGGACTCTCTACTCGGCTGGACGCCAGGAGTCGCCGCTTGGCAGTTGTGCAAAGCGGCGCAAAAAGGTGACAATAGCCTCTATGCGAAAGGCCGCCCGATTATCCCTCCTGTGCGTCCTGGCTTCGGCCCCGCTCTACGGGCAGGGCAACTACGAGATTCAAGTTTACGGCGCGGACACCGTGCCTCCTGGCCGCACCATGGTTGAACTACACAGCAATTTCACTTTCGAGGGTTTCAAAACGCCCCTCGACGGCGTTCTTCCCGACGAACATCAATTGCACGAAACGGTCGAGATCACCCAAGGCTGGAATGATTGGTTTGAGACAGGATTCTATATCTTCACGAGCGCCGGACCGGGGCAGGGGTATAAATGGGTTGGCGACCACATTCGTCCGCGGATCCGCGTTCCTGATAAGTGGAATTGGCCGGTAGGCGTCAGCCTTTCCACCGAGATTGGCTACCAGCGCCCCATCTTTTCGGGCGATACGTGGACCTGGGAGATTCGGCCCATCGTCGATAAACAGTGGCACTCCTGGTATCTTGCCTTTAATCCTGCCCTGGAGCGCTCGTTCCACGGCCCCAGCGTCCATGAAGGCGTGGGTTTCTCACCGGATTTCAAGGTTGCCTACTCCATTACTCGCAAGCTCAGCGCGGGGCTTGAATACTACGGATCGCTGGGGTCCATAACCGGGTTTGACGCCCTCTATCTTCAACAACACCAAATCGTGCCGAGCATCGATTACGATTTCGGGCCGAACTGGGAGTTCAACCTCGGTATATGCGAGGGGGTTACTCGCAGCACCGACCATCTGCTGGTTAAGATGATCATCGGGCGGCGATTCCGATTCATTACGCCGCGTCTGCCTCGCTTTCTGAAGTCCGGTCAGACGGAGATGGACTGATCTCGCCCATGACGCGACACGTCAGGTTCGCAACGTTGCTCCTCTTGTGCTTGCTGCCGGGCTTGCTGGCCTTTCGAAAAGAGCCGTCCGCGCCGTCCGGGCCGCCGCTTCCCTTGGGCCTTCCGCCCATAACGTGGCCTGAAGATAATCCCTTTTCACTGGCGCGCGCTGAGCTTGGAAGAATATTGTTTTTTGATGGCCGCCTATCCTCAAATGGCATCGTTTCCTGTGCGTTCTGCCACGAACCGCAGCACGCCTTTTCGGCAAGCACCGCATTCTCAAAAGGCGTGGATGGAAAGCAGGGAACGCGTCACGCTCAGACGCTTATAAACCGCGCGTGGGGCCGGTCAGAATTCTGGGACGGCCGTTCCCCCACGCTCGAGGCGCAGGTCATCGTTCCGGTCACGAATCCCGACGAAATGGGAATGACGGCTGAGCGGGTGGTTCAAACGCTCCAGGGGATTAAAGGCTATGCGCCGCTTTTCGTCGCCGCCTTCGGAGACAGCACCATCAACTTCGACCGTGTCTCGAAGGCAATCTCGACCTTCGAGCGAACCATCGTCTCCGGAGATTCCGCCTTTGATCGCTACCTCGCTGGAGACAAGTCCGCTCTGAGCAAGCAGCAGAAGGACGGGCTCGACTTCTTCAATCGCAAAGGCGAATGCGCCGAATGCCACGCCGGCCCGAACCTTACCACGGAAAAGTTCGCCAACCTCGGAATCGGAATGGACATTCTTCATCCCGACGCCGGGCGCGCGGCGGTCACGAGGAAGCGCGGAGATTTCGGGAAGTTCAAAATACCCACCTTGCGCGATCTTTCCTATCGCGCCCCCTATATGCACGACGGCCGCTTCAAGACTCTCGGAGAGGTGTTGGATCTCTACGCCAAAGGAGGTGAGCCTAATCCTCACCTCGATACCCGGCTCACACCTTTCTATCTGGATGAGGAGACGAAGCTGGATCTTCTCGCGTTTCTGGATTCACTAACCGGAAAAGGGTGGCAGAAGATCACGCCGCCGACCGATTTCCCACAATAAATCGACCTCTCTGTCATCCTGAGCGGAGCGAAGGATGACAGCGGTTTTCATCTCTATGAGTGGGCCTCAACGGCAAACCAAAGCACTGTGGGTCACTCGAGGTTTGCATGGAGCTTGAACATCTGCTCTGATGTCTTGTCAAGTTTCTCCATCAGCATCATCACCATCACATCCAGCGTGACGAGCAGGCTCTGCTCGAACAGGCTTCCCATCGGTTGGATCGAGGTCTCAGGATTCTGCTGTCCGCTCTTGGGTGTTGGCGCAGGAATCACCACCAGATGGTCCGCGAGCTTGGCGAGCGCGGACTCGGGGAAGATGGTGATGATGCCGACTTGCGCTTCATGCTCAATCGCGCTCTGCGCCATGGACACGATTCCCCGCGTCTCGCCCGAACCGGAGGCGGCCAGCAGAACGTCCCCTCGCCCGATGCTGCGTGTCGTTACGTCGCCGACCACCTGCACGGAGAGGCCAAGATGCGCCAGGCGCATGGCGAAACTGCGGATCATCAGCCCTGAGCGCCCGGCGCCGGCAACGAAAACGCTCTTGGCTTGTGCAAGAAACTGAACCATCTGCTCCACGGCGGCAGGGTCAACTCGATCGAGCGTCCGGCCAACTTCCTTGAGCACCGACTTTTCATCCTCACGGAAGTGCATGAACTACCTCCGCACCCAGCCGGCGCAGATTTGGTGGAGGGCGCGGGCCGCTTCGCGCGGGTCTTCGGCCTTGACGATCCCGCTGCCCACCACCAGGATATCCGCGCCTGCTTCACAGGCCGCTCCTGCGCTGTTCACATCAATTCCCCCCGCCACGGCAATCAGGGCCGTGGAGAGTTTGGAGCGGAGTAGCCTCACACCCTCAAACGCCTGGTCGCCGGATCGGTGCGCGTCTGTCGCGGTGTGGACACACAAAATAGCGCAGCCAAGGTCTTCCAGTTCCCGGGCGCGCCGTGCAGGGGAGGGAATTGCCATCAGATCAGCCATGATCTGGCCTTCGAACTTCGCCGCCGCCCGCACTGCGCCCCGTATTGTTTCATCGTGCGCAACGCCCATGACGGTCACGATGCCGGCTCCTGCCTCAAATCCCAAGCTCGCTTCCCCTTCGCCCGCGTCCATGATCTTCAGATCGGCCAGCATCGTCTTAGCGGCGTAGCTCAGATAGATCCTCCGAACGGCCTCCATCCCGTACCGAATCACGCAAGGAGTTCCAACCTCGATAATGTCGGCAAAGGCGTGGACTTTTTCGAGCAGGCCTAGGGCCTCCTCGAGTTCAAGGAAATCGAGCGCAAGTTGGAGCTTGACACTCATGGCGCTTAATACTTCTCCCAATGCAAAACCTCGGAAAGGCGGCGCTTCGGTTGTTCCGGCGTTTCTGCCGGGTAGCCGATCGGAATCAAGCTGACCAACCTGTAGCTTGCGGGTGCACTGACGAGACGGCAAATGGCAGAAGCGTAAGGCTTCTTATCCGCCGCCACCCAGCACGAGCCTAATCCGTGCGCGCGGGCCGCGAGCAGGATGTTCTCCGTCGCAGCGCTACCGTCTTCGAGGTAATACTTCGTGTCGTTGCACAGCACCACCACACACGCCCCGGCCTGGGCAATGAACTTCCCGTAGTCCGTAATATCAGCAAGCTTGCGGAGCGTCGCGGGCTCCGTCACGACCACGAATTCCCAAGGCTGTATGTTGATGGCGGTGGCTGCCAGCCGACCGCAATCAATGATGTCCTCGAGTACGTTCTTTGGTATGGGTTCGTTTCTGTAGGCGCGTACCGACCGCCGCGTCTTCAGCACCTCAATCGCGTCCATCGCTGTTCGTCCTCCCGGAGATAGGGACGGCTCTAATGACCGCCCTGGGCAGCGCCATTTTAGCAGGAGGAGGAACGCCGTGCAGAAGAATCGGTCCCGTGTTGCCTTCTCGACACATCTGTGCCTTGTCAGAGGCTTAAACGGCCCTCTTACTCAGGTAATTCTTCCACGGCTTCCAGTAGTATTTCGGCCATCCCCTGGTTACACCTTTGTGGTCATGGGCTGGAACGCCCACATGAACCAGGTCGATTCTGCCGCCGCCCGGCGCCTTCGAAAAGTTCAAGACCAGAATTGAATCGAGATCGTCGTCCTTCCAGTGCGTGGCTCGCCACGCCTGGACGATCATGCGACCCGGAATCACCACGAGGTTACGCCCGGCAAGCATGCCGTCGAACGCCGTGAATCTGCCTCCCGCTTTGCCGCTGACCGTCGCCTTCGCTCCGGTAGCTGCGGAATGCTTCTTTGAGTCCGTGTAGATTTCGAACAGTTCTTCCGGGGAAGCCTTAAAGATCACCGATTGCACGATAGGCTTGGTCACGCTGCTCCTCCGATTTTGATTTGAGCTCTGAACTGGCTTAGTGTAGCACGCCACCCAGCAGGCGAAAAAAGCAGACACGGCTGCCGGGGCGTGCGTTACTCGTACCTGAGAGCCACGATGGGATCGACCCTGGTCGCCCGGCGCGCGGGGATATACACGGCCAGGCAGGCGACCCCGGCGAGGAGCAAGGTGACAATGGCAAAAGTCAGCGGGTCGGTGGTGGGAGTGTTATAGAGAAAGCTGGTTAGGCCTCGTGACAAAGCGAGCGCTCCGGCAAACCCCACGCCGATTCCGAGGCAAATTGTGCGTACGCCTTGCGCCATCATCATTCTCATGACGTCTTGACGTTGTGCACCCATTGCCAGCCGCACGCCAATTTCGTGAGTCCGCCGGGTGACCGAATACGAGGTCACGCCATAGATTCCGCTGGCCGCGATCAGTAATGCCAGTATCGCGAAGGTGCCGAGCAGCAGGAGTCGCTCCTGGCGGGTGGACAGGGATTCACCGACGCGCTGCTCCATGGTTTTCACATTCGCCAAGGGAAGACTTCTATCGACCGCGAGAACTGCATCGCGCAGTGACGGGGCGTAGCTCAAGGGGTCTGACGACGTTCGCACCACGATGTCCATAAAGAACGACGGTCCCTGCAAATAGGACGTGTACAGCTCAGGTGTCACTCTTTCGCTGAGGCCGAGATGGTGCGTATCGGCTACCACACCCACCACGGTTTGCCAGGAATCTTCCATCCGGATGCGTTTACCCACTGCGTCTTGTGTGGGAAAAAGGGCGCGGGCCAGACTCTGGTCGAGAATCACGACCTGCAACGTCCCCTCCGCGTCTCGCTCGTCGAAGAACCGGCCCGAAAGCAACTTGATCCCCATGGCTTGAAAGTAGCCGGGGGAGACCGTAGCCGGACAATAGGTGACGCCGCGTTCGGGTTCGGGCTGACCTTCCGCGCGCAAGCCGCTCCCGAGCGCGTTAAACATGGTAAATGGCATCTCGGTTGTTGCCCCGGCAAACTCCACGCCAGGGATCATTCGAGCGCGCTCCAGCGCCTGCTGGAAAAACTCCCGCTGGCGAACCGGGTTGTAGATATTCTCAGGCGTCAGCCACACTTCGGCGGTGAGCACGTTGTGAGGGTCGATGCCTGAGTTGACTTTAAGAAGCAGGAGGAAGCTTCTCACCAAAAGGCCCGCCCCCACCAGCAACACCAGGGAAAGGCCCAACTGCGCAACGAGCAAAGCACTGCGCAGGCGTCGATGCGATTTCGACTCACCGAAGTGACCTGCGCTTTCCTTGAGGGAATCTGTGAGGCGCAGCTTGGATACCGCGAAGACCGGGGCGAGCCCGAATACGATACCGGTGGCGATGGCGCAAGCCAGCGTCAAACCCAGCACCTGAAAGTCGAGGCCGAGATGCCCCGGCAGCGATTCCGGCACGTACGATCGCAGGATGGAGGTCAGCAGGGGAACAAGCAGCAGCCCGAGCGCGCTGCCGCAGACGGCCAGCAGCGTGCTCTCAGTGAGCATCTGCCGCACCAGGCGCGAGCGGCCGGCGCCAATAGCGGCTCGAATGGCAATTTCCTTTTCGCGCGAGACAGCTCGCGCCAGCAGCAAGTTGGCCACATTCGCACACGCAATCAAGAGCACGAGACCGACAGCTCCCAGCATGACATACAACGCAGGGCGGACATTGCGAGTAAGCCAATCGTGCAGGGGAATGACCCTGGCATGAGCGCCGGCATGGTAACGCGACCACGGCGGAGGATACTGATTGTCCATGTGGCGCGCGATAACTTCCAGTGCTGCCTGGGCGCGCTCCACGCTGACGCCCGGCTTCAGCCGCCCGACGGCACTCACGATGCCCATGGCCATCCCGGGACGCTCCGATTCTGGGCTCAAAGCGTCTGGCAGCCAGACGCCTACACCGGCCGAGCCCGGGTGGAAGAAGCGGCGCGGCATCACGCCAATCACGCCGTAACTCACGCCGTCCAGAATTATTGATCTGCCCAGAATGTTCGGGTCGCTGTTGAAATAACCCCGCCACAGATCGTGGCTGAGGATTGCAACGTGGTTGTGCCCGGGCTGTTCCTCTCCCGGCAGGAAAGTGCGTCCCCGCGCAGGTTCGATTCCCAGCACCGGGAAGAAACTCCGAGTCACATGACCGGCCAGGATGCGTTCCGGGTGCGTGCCCGCCGCGAGATTGATGCCACGCGTAACACTGAAAGCCCCGAACTGGTCGAAGACCTTTTGCTCTTTCTGCCACGCGGCATACTCCGGCGTGAGAACGGTGTCGCGGCCCGACTGCGGCATGAGTTCGGTGACCCAGACCACTCTGCCCTGATCCGGATAAGGCAAGGGACGCAGCAGTACAGCGTCAATGACGGTGAAGATTGCCGTGTTCGCCCCGATGCCCAGTGCCAGCGTCGCAACTGCCACGACAGTGAAAGCAGGATTCTTACGGAATATGCGCAAGCCAAAGCGAACGTCCTGCCACAGCCGCTCGAGCCAGACAAGGCTCCACACTTCCCGCGTTTCTTCCTTAACGCTCGTTACGTTGCCGAACTTGCGCAGCGCTGCATAGCGCGCATCCTCAGGCGCCATGCCGCGCTCAATGTTGTCCTGAGTCTCGCGCTCGATGAAGTCCCGGATGTCCTGATCGAGGTCTTCCATCATGCGCTTGCCGCGGCTGAACAACCGGCTCATTGCTTTCCTCCGTCACTCATAGCGCAGCGCCACCATGGGATCGACCTTCATCGCGCGTCGTGCGGGAATGTAGCATGCGAGCAGCGCGACCAGCGCGAGCAGGAGCGAGACGGCGATGAACGTCAGCGGGTCGCTCGGCCTGACCCCGTAAAGCAGGTTGGTCATAAGGCGCGTGAGCGCGAGCGCCCCGGCGGCGCCGATGGCGAGCCCAATCAGTGTCAGCCTGAGTCCGCGCCCCATAATCATTTTGAGGATTTCGCCCTTTTGCGCGCCGAGCGCCATGCGAACGCCGAGTTCGTGCGTCCTTCGCGCCACGTTGTAAGCCATGATTCCGTACAGTCCCACACAAGCCAAGGCGAGACCTACAATCCCAAAGAAGCTTGTAAGGACTGAAATCAGGCGCTGCGGCCCCATCGAGTTGCTCACCTGCTCGGCAAGCGTCGTAACATGGGTGATGGGCAGGTTGGCGTCGATCTGGTGGATCGCCTGCCGCACTTCTCCTGTGACGCTCGCCGGATCGCCCGCGGTCCGGATTTCGATCTCGTTGACGGAAGTCATGACCGATTCCAATTGGAAGGCGGAGAGAAAGACCATCGGCTCCGCGGCTTCACGCGGGCTCATAAACCTCGCGTCTCTGGCTACGCCGACGATTTCAAGTCCCGGCGGCTCGAACTTTGGCCCCGCACTGAACCGTCTTCCGACAGGGTTGCCGCTGGGGATGAATTTCCGCACAAATGCTTCATTAGCCACCGCCACGGGAGACGAGGCTGAGGTGTCACGCGTGGAAATAGGGCGGCCTGCAAAGATGCTCATTCCTTCTGTATCGAAGTACCCGGGCCCCGCCACCTCCACTTGCGGGCTGACACTGCCGGCGGGAGGCGGCTGGCCCTCCACAGAAACTTCGAACCCGCCCGAACTGCCGCTCATCGGACTGTTCGTTCCGATGCTGGCTGAGCGGACCCCGGGCAGAGCGCCGACTCGGTCCAGCAGCGTGCGGTAGAGGCTTGCCAGCTCGCTCGGTTTGTAGCCGGCCAGGTGCGGGTCGATGTTCACCAGCAGAACGTGCTCCGGTCGAAACCCGAGGTCCTGTTTTTCGAGATCGACCAGGCTGTGGAGCAGTAAACCTGCCGCCACCAGCAGCACCAGCGAGGAGGCAATCTCAAACACCACGAGGTTTTTCCCCAGCCCCAGCCGAGTCCGATCCTCGATGCCCGGCAGTCGCCCATCCTTCAGTGCCGGAACCAGGTCCGCGCGCGCCGAGCGCAGTGCCGGGGCGAGGCCCGAAAGAATCGCGGTCAAGAGCGAAACGGCCACCGTAAATGAGAGCACGGCGAGGTTCGGTGTGACGTTCAGCGGGACCTTTGCGGCCACCGTGGCCACCAGAATGTGAACCCCCCAGAAAGCCAGAATCGCGCCCGCCGCTCCACCCGTCATCGCCAGCAGCACGCTTTCCGTGAGTATTTGGCGCACCAGCCTCCCGCGCGTTCCGCCCAGCGCCAGCCGCGTCGCCATCTCCTTCTGGCGCGCCGTCACGCGCGCCAGCATCAGGCTGGCGACGTTCGCGCAGGCGATCAACAGCACTAAGGCCACAATCGCAAGAAGAATGCGCAGGGGCTCGGAAGACTCATGCCGCAAGTGGGAAAGCCCGCGTCCCCCCGGGGCGAGCGGCACATAAGCGTGCTGGATCTGACGCCGCTCAGCTTCAGTGATCTTCAACCCGGCACGCCCTGTTAGATATTGCCGCAACTCGCCGTCCGCCTCCGCGCTCGCCGCTTCCAGGCTTGCGCCAGGAGCGAGGCGGCCGATCACGTTCAGCCAGTAGAGATTCGGATCGGTGAGCAGAGACTCTGCCTGCGGCATCATGGTAAAGGTGAGGCGCGGACGAAGGCTGAGCGGTATCCAGAAATCGGCGGAATCCGCTTCGACCCTGACCCCAAAAAAACCGCGCGGCGCAACGCCGACAATCGCCATCGGCACCCCGTCAATGGCTATCGGACGCCCCACAACAGTGGGATCGCCACCCAGTTTGTCCTGCCAGTAGTTGAAACTCACCATGGCAACGGGCGGCGCCGCAGGCTGGTCGTCAGCCGAGGTGAGCGTCCGGCCCGCGGCAGCCCCCACGCCCAGCACGGAGAAGAAGTTTCCGGAAACCGTTTTCCCAAGTGCGACTTCCGCAGCGCCACCCCCGCCCTGACGATCCGCTCGGACCGTCAGCGTGTCAACGGAAGTTTGGAATGCGCAAATTCCCTGAAACAGCCTGCTGTGGTCTCGCACATGGAGATAAAACGGGTATGAGAAGACTGTTTGCCGCCCGGAAGGGATGTCGGAGGTCATCGAAAACCCATCATAGGGACTGTCTGAGAACAACACGAGCCCGCGAGGGTCTGCGACCGGCAGGTTCCGCAGCAGAACGGCGTTTGCAAGACTGAAGATCGCCGTGTTCGCGCCAATTCCCAGTGCCAGCGTGAGCACCGCAACCACCGTCAAGCTCGGATTCTCGGCCAGCATCCGAGCCCCGTGCCGAAGGTCTTGCCATATTTGCTCAAGCCAGACCATGCTCCATACCTCCCACGTCTCTTCCGTGACCCGCGTCACGTTGCCGAACTTGCGCAGGGCCGCATAGCGCGCATCCTCAGGCGCCATGCCGCGCTCGATGTTGTCCTGAGTCTCGCGCCCAATGAAGTCGCGGATATCCTGATCGAGGTCTTCCATCATGCGCTTGCGGCGTCTCAACCAAACCCAGCGACTCATGGCTCTCCTTCGTTATTCATATCTCAGCGCCACGTTCGGATCGACCTTAGCCGCGCGCCGTGCAGGCAGATAAGACGAGGCGAGCGCCACCAACAGCACTGCGAGGGGCGTGCCGGTGATGATCCAGTAGCGGTAGCTCATGTGGACGTCGTTAAACGTGGCCGCCACCAGCCGCGGCAGCATGAGCGAAACCAGGAATCCAAAGGCGACGCCTGCGAATACCATGCGCATCGAGCCGCGCAGCACCATCAGCAGCACCTCGCGTCTGCTCGCGCCCAGCGCCATGCGCACACCGACCTCGTGGATCCTTCGGCCCACAAGATAAGCGATGAGGCCATAGATCCCCACCGCGGCCATCGCCAGTGCGATCGCGGCGAAAGCGGCCATCAGTTCCGCCATAATGTTGTCTCCCTGGCCGGAGTCCTGGAGCACGCGATCCATGGTCCGGAGGTCGGTAACGGGCTGGTCCTTGTCCACGCTCCATACCGCGCCACGCAGAGACGAGCTGAAGGCCCCGGGCTCAGTGCGCGTGCGGACCAGGAGCCGCATCATCGGGTCGGGCCGCTGAAGGAACGGTTCGAAAACCTGAGGCCGCGGCGTGCGCTGTCCCACGTACTCGTTAACATCCCGCACCACACCGATGATCTCGTTCCATTTTGCGGCGGGCTTCGAGCCGCTTCGTGCTTCGTCAGGATGCGTGATACCAATGTGGCGCCCCATCGGGTTCTCGTTAGGGAAGAACTTCTTCGCGAACTCTTCATTCACAATAGCCACCGGAACAGAGCCGGTGTTATCCGCAAGCGTGAATTCGCGGCCCTCGCGCAGCGAAATCTGCGCGGCGCGAAAATAGCCGGGACTCACCGCGAAGTAAGCTGACAGCGCCTCGTGCTCGGTCTTTGGCGCCGGGCGGCCTTCGACCGCAATGCTCGCGTCAGCAGGAAATGTGTAAGGCAGGTCGGTCGAGATCGCCGCGGATTGAACCGCCGGAATGCCTGCAAGCTGGCGGAGAACGTCCTGGCTGAAAGCGGCTTGGCGCGCCGCATCCTTGTAGGGGGCGCCCGTCAACGCAACCGTCGCGGTCAGCAGGTTGTGCGGATTCATGCCGGTTTTTTCCTGCATATCTTCGATGAAGTTCTCGACGAACAGCCCCGCGCCCACCAGCAGGATCAGCGACAGTGCCAGTTGGGCGGCCACCAGGAGGTTCTGCAAACGGTGATGCTCGAGGCTCGCAGTCGCCGATCGCGAACTCTGTTTCAGACCGGCATTCGGGTCCCGGCGGGAAATCTGAAAGGCCGGCAGGAGGCCAAAGATCATGGCTGACGCGGCCGAAGCCGCCAGCGTGAACAGCAGTACGTTGGGATCGAGGGAAAGTTGTTCGGCGATCAGCACGGACCACTCATTCCAGTTGAATGCCCCGCGCAGAAAGTGTAAGCCGCACGAGGCGAACACCAGGCCCAGCCCGCCGCCGAGAAGTGCCAGCAGCAGGCACTCGGAAAGCAGTTGGCGGGCCAGGCGAAATCCGCCTGCGCCGAGCGCCGCGCGAACCGCGAATTCACGCTGGCGTGCGGCGTTGCGCGCCACCAGCAGATTGGCGACGTTGGCGCAGGCAATGACGAGAACGAATCCCACCACCACCATCAGGAACATCAGCGCCGTCCGCGAGTTGCTTTCCTGAATGGCATACTGCTGAACTGTCAGGACGTTCGCACCCCAGTCTTTGCTGGTTTCGGGGTTGCTCCGGGCGACGCGTTGCGCGATAGTCTCAAGCTCGGAGCGGGCCTGGCCCTCGCTCACGTCCGGCTTGAGCCGCCCGAAGACGCTGAGGCTGTGCTGCGCGCGTGCGGCAGGGCTCAACTGTGCAGGCGTGAAGGCGAGCGGAATCCAGAGCTGCTCGGGGAATATCCAGAGGCTCCGGAGCGTAGCTGGCATGACACCGATGATTGTGTAACTTTCCCCGTTCACTTTGACCGTTCGCCCCAGCACGTGCGGATCGGAGCCAAACCGGCTTTCCCACAAATCGGCGCGCAACAGGGCTATGCGGTCGTGGCCAGGCTGGTCCTCACCCGGCAGGAACGCTCGCCCCAGCAACGGGGAGACGCCGAGCACCTGAAAGTAATTCGCCGAAACTTCGCCGCTTGGCACGCGCTCCGGCTGGTTTCCGCCGCTCACCGTGGCCTGGATATCATTTTCAAACGATGAGGCCGCCGCCATTTCTGAAAACGACGTGGCCTGTGCGCGCCAGTCCAGAAAGTCCGGCGGCGATACCGGATCGTGGCTTGCCATCGGGCCGGCCCCGGCAACCTCGTTCCTGCTGCACAGCATCATCAGCCCGTCAGGGTCTTTGACGGGCGGCTTGCGCAGCAGCATGGTGCTGACGACGCTGAAGATAGTGCTGTTGACGCCAATGCCGAGAGCCAGCGATAACACCGCAACCGCCGCAAAGCCGGAATTCCCCACCAGCATCCGGACCCCGAAGCGAACGTCCTGCCAGAATTGCTCAAGCCAATTAAAGCTCCACACGTCTCGCACCTCCTCCTTGACCCGCACCGCGTTGCCGAACTTGCGCACGGCTGCGTAGCGTGCTTCTTCCTGCGGCATGCCGCGCTCGATGTTGTCCTGAGTCTCGCGCTCGATGAAGTCACGGATGTCCCGGTCGAGGTCTTCCATCATTCGCTTGCGGCGCCTAAACAAACGATCCCAGATGATCACGGCATTCCTCCCTACTCATTTCTCAGCGCAACCATGGGATCGACCTTCGTCGCCCGCCGCGCGGGGATGTAGGAAGCGGAAAGACCAACCAGGATCAGCGCAGTCGCGCTTCCGAAGAGTGTCAAAGGATCATGCGCGCTGACGCCAAACAGAAACCCGGCCATCAGCCGCGCGAGAGCGAATGAGGACACAAGGCCGATACCAACGCCCAGCAACGCCATCTTGGCGCCTTGACGAAGTACCATGAGCAGCAACACATGAGGGCCGGCGCCAAGTGCCGAGCGAATCCCAATCTCTCGCACCCGCCGGTTCACCGTGTGGGAAATGACTCCGTAGATTCCCACGGCCGCCAAGAGAAGCGCCAAACTGGCAAAGACGCCGAGCAGGATCATAGGTAAACGCTGCCGTGACATCGACTCTGCTGCGATCTCGTCCATAGTTCGCAAGTTATACACCGGCTGGTCCTTCCCGGTCTCGTAAACAGCTTTTTTGATTCCGGGAATGACCAGTCCGAGAGGGATCGTGCTGCGAACGGACGCCGTCAAGTAGCCAGAAAATGCAGGCACGTACCGGTCCGGAAGTTGGTAGAAGGAAGCGTAGACGGGTTGCGACGGGGGGAATAGGCTCGCGTCGCCCAACCCCCAATGTTTGACGTGCCCTACCACGCCAACGATCTGAACCGTACCCCAATAGGCAATCGTGACGGTCTTGCCCACAGGGTCGCTGCCGGGTAACCAAGTGTCTGCGAAGGCCTCGTCGACAACGATCACCGGTGGGGAGTGTGTGGTGTCTTCCGGGGTAAGCAGACGGCCTCGGAGAAGGCGTATCCTCATGGTTTGGAGGTAATCTGGACCCGTCCAATAGAGGTTCAATCGAGGCGCCGATTGAGAATACACGGCCTGGTGCGGGCCAATCCAGAACGGGGAATCATTGTCCTCGCCGCTTAAGGGGATTTGATTGGTGAAGTCCGCAGCCTCGACGCCGGGGATCTGCCGAATCCGGTTCATCAGCCGCTTACAGGTCACTCGAGTGCCTTCGGCAGTCTTGGTGAGTTGCGGGGAAAGCCCGACCTTGAAGGTGATCACGTTCCGCATGTCGAAGCCAGGATCCACACCCCACATTAGGTGAATAGTGCGGAGCAACAGACCGGCGCCCACCAGCAAGACCAAGGTCAGGGCCATCTGGACAATCACCAAGGCGCCTTGGGCGCGATACTGCCCGCCCGTCGAGCCGCGGCTTCCTTCCTTCAGGCAGAGATCCAGATTCGCCTTGGAGCTTTGGAGCGCGGGTGCGAGTCCGAACAGCAAGCCAACCGCGACGGAGATTCCCATTGCGAAAAGCATGACGGGAACATTTACGCCGATACTTTCGGGGCGAGGCAAGCTTCCGGGTACGGCGGCCAGTACTGGCCTGACTCCCCACACGGCCATCACAATTCCTGCTCCGCCCCCGGCGAGCGAAAGGAGCACGCTTTCGGTGAGCAACTGGCGGACGAGGCGCGCGCGGCTTGCTCCCAGCGCGAGACGAACGGCCAACTCGCGCGTGCGCGACGCCGAACGCGCCAGAATAAGACTGGCGAAATTCGCGCAGGCAATCAGCAGCACCATTCCCACCGCGCCGAACACGAGCAACAGCGCCCGCCCCACATTCCCCACCATTTCCTGCTTCAGCGGCACCACATCTGTTCCAAGATCGCGATCCGCGTCGGGATAAAGCTGGTCCAGACCCCTTTGGATGCTGCTCATCTCAGCTTCCGCCTGGGGAAGAGTCACCCCGGATCTTAATCTCCCGATGGCGAGGATCCCTGGGTGGATGGCGCGATTGTTAAGGAACAAGGGATCGCCTTGCGCGATCGGTCGATAAACATCGGGATCAGCTTCGAAATGAAACTCTGCCGGTAAGACCCCGACGACGATGCAACCGACTCCCTCGAGCGTTACAAGCTTTCCAACCGCCTCCGGGCTTCCGGCGAACCGATTCTTCCATACTCGATTGCTGAGGATCGCCACCGGTGCGCCGCCCTGCTGGTCTTCCTGCGTGGAAAACTCACGGCCGAGCGCAAGCCGGGTGCCGAGGGTGCGAAAGAAGCCCGCAGAGACAAATTCCCCTTCAAGGTGTTCAGGCGTGCCGGGGCTGGTCAGATCAAGACCCTCTGTTGCAAACGCTGCCACTTGCTCGAAAGAGTGCGCGCTCCGTTGCCAATCCTGGAAGTTCGGGTACGAAATCCATACGTGCGCGGCATGGGGGTGGCTCTCCCAGACCGCGACCAGACGGTCAGACTGCGCATAGGGCAGCGGAGCTAACAGCACTCCATCTACGACACTGAAGATTGCGGTGTTAGCGCCGATGCCCAGCGCCAGCGTTAACATCGCCACTACCGTGAAGGCGGGATTCTTGGCCAGCACGCGCACGCCCAAGCGAACGTCCTGCCAGAGTTGCTCGACCCAGACGAAGCTCCAAACTTCCCGCGTGTCTTCCTTAACCCGCGTCACGTTGCCGAACTTGCGAAGGGCCGCAGAATGCGCTTCCTCGGGCGGCATGCCGCGCTCGATGTTGTCCTGAGTCTCACGCTCGATGAAGTCGTGGATGTCCTCGTCGAGGTGCTCCATCATGCGCTTGCGGCGGTTGAATATCCGATCCCAGCTGCTCATGGCATCCTTCCTCACTCACATCTCGCTGAGGCGGCTGGTGCAGACATCCGATCTTCGATGTCTGTCCCCATGGACCTCGGCCTGCGAAACCCCACGAAAAACCATCTCGGGTGGCGCAGACGTGCCGCAGTTTGGCATGTCTGCGTCCCTGTCCAGAAGGCGCATACATCCCGCCAAACTACGGCGGGACGTATGCGCCACCCAGGCTTTTCGACCGTGCGAGGTTCGCCGCGACGAATCTTAGTTATGCAGCGGCCAGCACCTCAGAAGGTTCGTTTCGCGAAATCGCAGACCTCAAAGAGCAGAGGTCTGCGCCAGCCCGCCTGCGTTCAAAACTGTTTGACATCATGATGCCCTGGCAGTAGCATCAAGATGTGCGAACCACCTTAACCCTCGATGAGGATGTGGCGGCCAAGCTGCGCGCCGAGGTGCGCAAGTCCGGCGAGCCTTTCAAGCAAGTCGTAAACCGCGTCTTGCGCACGGGCTTGAACGTTCGAGTGAAAGCCGCTGCTCTTCCTCCTTACCGCATCAAGGCGCGGTCCTGGGGTAGTCCGGGCTTCAACTACGACAAGGTTTGGGATCTTCTGGAAGAGGCTGAAGGTCCCTATCACCGATGATTGTCGTCGACGCCAATCTCCTCCTCTATGCTCACGATGCCGGTTCGGCATATCATTCGAAGGCCCGCCGCTGGCTTGAAAATACCCTTTCCGGCGACGAACCGGTAGGGCTGGCGTGGGCGGCGGTGCTCGCGTTTTTGCGTGTGGGCACAAATACCCGCCTTCGCAGAGACGCTCCGACTCTGGACGAAGCGATCGCTATCGTCTCCGGCTGGCTCGAGCATCCCACGGTTACCCTCCTCAATCCCGGCGAAAGGCACTGGGAGATATTGCGCGAGATGATGACCAAGGGGCAGGCCCGCGGACCTCTCGTAACGGATGCCCACTTGGCTGCCTTGGCCATCGAGCATGGCGCCGCCCTCGCCACCACCGATCGCGACTTCGCGCGCTTTCCCGGCCTGAAGTTCTTCAATCCGCTGGACACCCCCTGACAAGATGTAGGGGGACGGCTTGCCGTCCCCTGCCCGTGTGCTGGGCCGACGAGGGCAGGGCAAGCCCTGCCCCTACGTTCCCCGGGTGGATCGACCATCATCCCACGCGCTTCGCTCCGCGAAATCGCAGACCTCAAAGAGCGGAGGTCTGCGCCAGCCCTCGTATGCGCCACCCAGGTTTTTCGGCCCTGCCAGATTCGCGGAAGCGAACCGTAATTGCCCACCGGCTCATGATTCGCCTTCCGATTCGGCGGGCCTGAGAATGCGCGCGATGGCTCCCGCCAGCTTGTCCCACTTACCGGTCTCGACTTCCAGTTGGCGCCTTCCCCGGGCCGTCAGGCGGTAGAACTTGGCCCGGCGATTGTTCTCCGAGGTGCCGTCCTGGACGGAAATCCAGCCCCGCTTGATGAGCCGATGCAGGGCAGGGTAGAGTGACCCCTGCTCGACCTGCAGCACGTCGTCGGATCTCATTTCGATGGCCTTGGCGATGGCGTGGCCATGCGTGGGGCCCAGCAGCAGCGTGCGAAGAATCAGCAAGTCCAAGGTTCCTTGCAGAAGTTCAATGCGTTCTCGTTGCTCTTTAGTAGACATACTAGGGGAAGGTAGCGCCCCTCAGGTAGAATGTCAAGGGGAAAGTAAGTAGGCAGATGGGCAGGTCGGCAGATAGGCAGATCGTGAGGTGGTGAGATAGGCAGATCGGCAGGTGGGCAAAACTACTAGGCCCTGTCATTCCGAGCGCAACCAGGAATCCGCATTTTTGTCTTCTTGCGGCGGCAAACGCGGATTCGTCCGGCTGTGAAAATGCCCCTCACCCGGCCCGCCAGCCGATGAAGTGCATCGGGACTGCGGTCCACCTTCTGGCGGCGAAGGACGCGGGAGGAGCTCAGCTTGCGCCGCTCGGAACAACTCGCCTTTCTGCCATTTCAAGCGGCGCGAGAAGCATTCCAGCGTTATTCGCTTGACAAGCCGAGCGAGTCATGATAGGCTACTACACTGTGGCGCCTCATGGGCACTTTGTCGCAGGAAGCCCCAGGGTCGTCGCCGGCGGAGAGTAAGGATGGGTTAGGTTGGGTCGCGATCAGAATGCAGCTTAGCGCAAAATACAAATATAGTGGGAACGAAGCACGTCGCGTGCAGGTCGTTGCCGCGAAAGCGGGAATCCATCGTGCCGATACGGACCCCCGCTTTCGCTGGGGTGACGATCTCGACGCTGGGTTTTCTGACCCCCTTGCCCGACAACTTGTCCTTGCTGTTTGTTTTCATAGACATTCCCGGTTCGTTCGTAAGAATTCTTGTAGCGGCGACCTTCAGGTCGGCAGAACTTGGCGTCCTGGCCTGGAGGTGGCCGCTACACGACAATTTTGCCTTGTTGTTTGTTTTCATCGACATTCCCGGTTCGCTCGTAAGAATTCTCGTAGCGCTGGAACGGTCTGGCGTGAAAACGACAGACTGTGGGCGAGTGGCGGCCGTTCGCGAATGTCGTTCATGCGTGGTATTCACAATCGGCCGAGGGCAAGGACCCCCTCACCCGGTCCGCCCCGGCTGAAAAGAGCGCCGGCTGCGGCCCACCCTCCCCGATTTCTGGGGTCCGATGAACCCCATCGGGGTCCCGAAATCGGACTCCCCCAGGGGGGAGAGGGACTTGGTCAGGGGGCGGCGAGACGCTCGCTTCAAGATGGTCACAGATTGATTTTTTGTCGCTCATCGGTCATTCTGGGCGTTCGGACCGCCTAATCGGCGCAAACTAAGCCATGAAAAAGATCCAGATTTACGACACAACATTGCGAGACGGTTCCCAAGGCGAGGACATCTCGTTTTCTCTGGAAGACAAGCTTCACATTTTGAAGAAGCTGGACGACCTGGGCGTGGACTACGTGGAAGGCGGCTGGCCGGGATCGAACAGCAAGGACATCGCCTTCTTTGAGCGCGCGCAGGAATTGAAGTTGAAGCACGCCCGGCTCGCGGCCTTTGGCAGCACCCGACACCCTCGCCAGGCTGTGGCGCACGACAAAAATCTCCAGGCGCTTTTGGAAGCGAAGACGCCTGTGGTGACCATCTTCGGAAAGTCCTGGGACTTACACGTCAAGGTAGCGTTAGGCATCTCGCTCGAGGAAAACCTCAACCTGATTCGCGAGTCGGTGGCCTTCCTGAAGTCCAAGGGAAGGGAAGTGATCTACGACGCCGAGCATTTCTTCGACGGTTTCAAGGCGGACCCGGAATACGCGCTCTCGACGCTGGCCGCGGCGGAGGCGGCGGGCGCCGACACTATCGTCCTCTGCGACACCAACGGCGGCACCCTGACCACCGATCTTGTCGAGGCATTCCGGGCCGGCGCGAAACATGTCAAGAGGCCGCTGGGGATACACACTCACAACGATTGCGAAATGGCGGTCGCCAACGCCATTGCTGCCGTGCAGCAGGGCGCCGTGCAGGTGCAGGGCACCTTCAACGGCTACGGCGAGCGCTGCGGGAACGCCAATCTCTGCTCTGTGATTCCGAACCTCGAGTTGAAGTTGGGCATGCGCGCCATCGGCCGCGAAAACCTGAAGCACCTCACCGAGGCGTCGCGCTACGTCAGCGAGTTGGCGAACTTGCATCCCCGCCAGGACCTGGCTTATGTGGGTAAGAGCGCCTTTGCCCACAAAGGGGGAATCCATGTGAGCGCCGTGATGAAAGATTCGGCTTCTTATGAGCACATCGACCCGGCGCTGGTCGGCAACGAACGCCGCGTGCTGGTTTCGGAACTTTCCGGCAAGGCGAGCGTGCTTTACAAGGCGGCGGAGCGGGGCCTGGAGATCGACCAGTCCACGCCCCACGCCAAGCTGGTGGTTGACAAACTTAAAGAGATGGAGCACTACGGCTATCAGTTCGAGGGTGCCGAGGGATCGTTCGAGATTCTCTTCGACAAGCTCGTGCACCACACGAAAGAGTTCTTCGAGCTGGACGGATTTCGCGTCATCACTGAGAAGAAGGGCTCCAACCAGCCCTACTCGGAGGCGGTGATCAAGCTGCGAGTGGACGGGACGGAAGAACACACCGCCGCGGAGGGCGTGGGCCCGGTGAGCGCCTTGGATCGCGCGCTGAGGAAATCGCTGAGCACGTTTTTTCCCTGCATCGGCGAGATTCGCCTGACGGATTACAAGGTCCGCGTTCTGGACGCCAAGGCGGCCACAGACGCCAAGGTGCGCGTGCTGATTGAGACCACCGACGGCCACGAGACCTGGGGGACCGTGGGCGTTTCCGAAAACCTCATCGAGGCTAGTTGGAGAGCCCTCGTGGACAGCATCACTTACAAGCTGAAGAAAGAGTACGGGTACAGGAAGAAGGAAGTCGGCAGGTAGGCAGATGGGCAGGTCGGCAGATCGCTATCAGGTGCTCTGGTACCGGGTGATAGGCGGCAAGCTGTCGCGTGGTCCTACGATTCATCCTCCGGCCTGGGCTTGATGGTCCTGTGGTCCAAATAACAACCTGATTTCCGCTGTTTCCATCTGCCGAACTGCCTACCTGCCCATCTGCCGACCCGCCCATCTCACGATCTGCCGACCCACCTACTGCCCATGCTCGTGCGCGTACCGTGTAAGGGCGCGAAGATTCGCGTGAGGCGTGTCGCGAGGCACTTCGCAGCCCGCGCCGACGATGTAACGCGGCCCGGCTTGCTGGTGGCATTCGGCGATAGCCGCCGTTATTGAGTCTGGCGTCCCTTCGCGCAAGACGCGTACCGGGTCGATGTTGCCGAGCAGGACTTGATCCGGTCCCATCTTCTCACGCGCCTCGGAGATGGGCACCATGTAATCCAAGTCGACGAGGTCGCACCCAAGGCGGCCGACGTTCTCGAGGACGAGCCGGATATCGCCGCAAATATGCAGCCGCACCTTCGTGCCGAGTGCGTGCAGCCCGTCGACCATTTTCTTTTCGTATTCCCACACGAAGTCCTCGTAAATCTGCGGACCCACCAGCGACGCCGCGGCATCACCGATGCCAACCAACTCCGCTCCTTCGGCAACCTGCGCGGCGGCGAAACGCAGCTCGAGCTTGAGCACGAAGTCGAACAAGCTGCGCACGAACGCGGGATCGTCATAGAAATCCAGCATCAGGTTGTTGATTCCCCGCAGATCCGCGCCCTGCGCACATGGCCCCTCCACCCAACCTTCGATCAGCTTTTCTCCGCCCACTCGTTGCCTGTAGAGGGCCAGAGCTTGCAGGCGATTGTGCATGCGCTGCCCGACATACGGGTCGGGAACCTCGAGCGTGTCGAGAAGCGTCTTATCCGTCAGCAGGGCATTGGCCTCGTCCAGGGCCGGCGGTTGGTTCGGGAAGAACTTCACGGCTGCGCCGCAATCGGCCGCCTCGCCCGCAGGGTCTGACATGGTGTTGACGTGGTCTATTCCGAATTCATCCGCCGCCCGCATCTGGCCTTCCGTCAGAAAGCGGAAGTCCGTCGCATAGTTGATGTAACTCGATCCAATCAGGTCTCCGGCAAACTGCATGAGAATCGGCATGCAGGGAAGATGCTCCACCGGGGCACCCTCGAGCATGGCCAACACACGTTCCCGACTATTCACGGTTCCTCCTAAGAACGAGTCCATGTTTATAGATGGCGAGGGGTGGGGCGGTCAAGCACGAAAACGTGCCGGAGTTCTTGCGTATCCGGTTAAGGCTTTGTGGCCAGGATCAGCGGTGACGGCCCTGGGGCATCGAGGGTGCGCGAGTTTACAAACCCGGCCTCCCTCAACCAGGAACTGATCTCGCGGTAGGAGTAGGTGTCGCCATGGTCGGTGTTCACGAGCATGTTGACGGCGAAGAGAAGGCCGGCCAGCGGCTCGGTTCTTTCGTCATTCACAAGAATCTCGGCTACGGCGATAGTGCCGCCCGGGGCTAGGGCGTCGAACGTTCGTTGCAGCAAAGCGTGGCTGCGCTCCTCGCCTTCGCTGTGCAGAATATGGCCCAGTGTTGCGACGGCGTGGTCGGTCCCAAAATCGGCTGAAAGCAGGTCGCCGGCAACGAACTGGAATCGCTTCATCAGCCCGAAGTGGGCCACTGTCTTGCGGGTGACGGCGATCACTTCCGGCCAGTCCACAGCCGTTACGCGGACGAAGGGCGATTTCTGCGCCAGGGCTATGCCCCACACGCCGGAACCTGCCGCCAGGTCAAGCACACTGACGGGCCTCCCGTCGCCGCTCAAGTCGAGCGCGCCCGCCAGGGTCTGCGCGGAGGCATAGCTCCTGGGGAAAATATCCGCGACGAACTTGCTGAAGAAATCCCCGCCCAGCCGCTCTTGGTTGACCGGTTCCACGGGTTTGCCGGTGGCGACAATGTCATTGAGCCGCAGCCACTTCGGAATCAGGTGCTGGCTGGAGTGCAGGATCATGCCACCCTGGAAGCCCGGCTTGCTGCTGACCAGGAAGGCGGCGCTCTCCGGAGTGAGCGCGTAATGGCCTTGCACGTCTTTGGTGAGCAGGCTCAGTCCTACGAGTGCGTTCATCAACGCGGTAAGTCCGCGGGCTGAGGCGCCGGTCGCGTCCTCGACTTCCTCGACGGTCTTTGCGCCGTTGTCCAGCACGTCGAAAACGCGGTGGCGGATGGCCGCCTCGAGGATCAGCGGCGGTGCGTAGCCCCAGGTAAGCTGCATGATCCGGTCGGGCTTAACAGGCGACTGGGCAGTGCTCACGTTTCCCCCGAAGTTATTAATTTGCATTTATAGCCCTGGCCAATCTCAATATATCTCTAACTCACCGCCTCCGGCAAGCCCTGGCGGAATCCCAAGCGCCTGAGGCTGGCGCCGGCCGAAAAAAGACTGAAAAAGGGGCTTGCAATTCGCGATTGAGAGGAGTGACAATAAGACCATGCTGACGGAAGGAGAAATAACTCCACCGGGCACGCATACGTGAGACAAATGATCACACCGCTCTTGCGGTGCGCGCTGTTGGCTGACGTTCCGCGGACGTTACCACAGCGCAAAAAACCGGTAGCAAACAAGACGGGGGACCGGAAATGGTTCCCCGTTTTTGTTTAGGGGCAGGGCTTAGCGGTGAATGCCGCTCAGGCAGGCATCAAGTATATCAATCGCCTCGTCCATTCTCTCTTTGGTAATGGTCAAAGGAGGAGTTAACTGGACAACGTTCCCCATCATCAGTTTGAAGCTCAGACCCTTGCTCAATGCGTCGTACATCACCTGCTCAGCTTCCTCCACCGCACGCTCACGCGTGTTCCTGTCCCGAACCAGTTCCACGCCGAGCAGCAAACCCAGGCCTCGGACGCGCCCGATGATCTCGTGTTTCTCTGCGAGCTCCTTCAGCCGTCCTAGCGCGTACTCTCCCATTCGGCGCGCATTCTCGATCAAGCCGTCCTCTTCCAGGCAGGCGATGGTTGCCACGCCAGCCGCGCAGGCGACGGGGTTTTTCTCGTGCGTATAGTGGCCCAATGAGCCCTTGCTCACCACGTCGAGCCCTTCTCGAGCGATC
>Ga0181526_10001265_pt1 | contig 24479 bp, 15 predicted proteins | sample PEATcosm2014_Bin_35_FD_119750 | JGI IMG/M metagenome (GOLD analysis project Ga0181526, IMG submission 119750) | Peatland microbial communities from MTU Mesocosm Facility, Houghton, MI, USA - PEATcosm2014_Bin06_30_metaG | ecosystem: Environmental > Terrestrial > Soil > Wetlands > Peat | place...
CGTTTTTCTTGCATGCGCTGGACCTCACGACCGGGGCCGAAAAGTTGAACGGTCCCGTGCAAATCCAGGCGGCGGTCGCGGGCAGCGGGTGGGGCGGCACGGGAGATGCGGTCAATGGCAAACTTCCGCTCCTGCCGGCGGGTCACATCCAAAGGCCCGGATTGCTGCTGGCCAACAATTCGGTTTACACCGCGTTCGGTTCGCATGGCGACTATGTTCCCTGGCACGGCTGGATCGTCGCCTACAATGCCGCGGACCTGCAGCAGCAAACCGCCGTCTTCAACACCACGCCCTCGGCGGCCGGCTCCGCCGTTTGGCAAAGCGGCCGCGGGTTGCTCGCCGATCCGGAGGGAAGCGTTTATTGCTCGACCGGCAATGGCAACTACGACGGCGTGGTGTCGTGGGGCGAGACCGTACTGCGGTTGACGCCCGGACTCAACGTCGCGGACTGGTTCACACCCGCGCAGTACGCCACTTGGACCGAGGACGATATGGACTTCGGCTCTAACGGTCCGATCCTGGTGCCGGGGACCAATTTCCTGATCGCCGGCGGTAAAGCCGGCCTGGTGGTGCTGATCGACCGGACCGACATGGGCGGCCAACCTCTGGACACAGATGCGCTGCAGTTCTTCACGGCGGTACCCAACAGCCAGTTCGCCATTTTCAATGCAGCTCTTTGGAATCGTCCCGACGGTGCGGTACTCTACATCTGGGGCGACGACGATGTGTTGCGCGAATTTCAGATGCAGAACGGCCTATTCAATACCAGTGCGCTGGCGGTGAATAGCGGCGTGCAGAATGCGTTGCCATTCAGCGGCATGACGGTATCTTCCAACGCCTTCGTGCCGGAAAGCGGCATCTTCTGGGGCACCACCGTGACCAACGGAAGCCTGCCGGCGGCGGGCACGCTGCACGCTTTCGACGCGATGAACGTAAGCCGGGAGTTATGGAACAGCGATATGCAGGGAAACCGCGACGCGCTGGGCAGTTTCACGAAATTCGCCAATCCCACGGTGGCCAACGGCAAGGTATACGTGCCGACGGCTTCGGACCAGGTAACCGTTTACGGGTTGCTGCCGGTTCCCGGAATCACGGAAGTGGCGAGCGCCGCGAGTTTCACCAGCTCCGCAATTGCGCCGGGTGAATTAATCGCGATCTTCGGCAACAGCATCGGCCCGTCCGTTCCAGCGGGCCTCGCATTGGGGTCGTCCGGAAGGGTAGCGACGTCGCTGGAGGGACTCACGGTCAGCTTCGATGGCAACCTGGCGCCGCTGTTGTACGCATCGTCGGGCCAGATCAACGCGGTGGTGCCGTTCGCGGTGGCGGGGCAGTCCACGACCGTGATGCAGATTGCAGCGCCCGGCGGCGCGACGTTTACCGCCACGCAACCGGTAGGCGCGGCCGCTCCCGCCGTGTTTGCGATCGGCGCATCCGGGCAAGGCGCGATCCTGAACGGCGATTTCACGGTGAATTCGCCGGCGCACCCGGCGGCCCGCGGGTCTTGGATCTCGATTTATGCTACCGGGGCCGGCCTGCTCAGTCCTGCAGTAGCGGACGGCACGATCATATCCACCACGAATCTGCCGTTATCGGTGGCGGCCGTCGCGGTGACCATCGGGGGCCAGGCGGCGACAGTGGGTTATCAAGGCGCGGCGCCTGGATTGGTGGCGGGAGTTTTGCAGATCAACGCGCAGGTGCCGGCGGGTGTCACGCCAGGGGCGGCGGTGCCGGTGACCATCGGCGTGGGGGGAACAGCCGGGCTGAACACGGTTACTATGGCGGTGAATTAAGGAAACCAAAAGGCGGCTTGCGAGGCCGCCGCAGGCTGGGAGCCTGCCCCACTATTTATAAGTGACTAACACAAAGTGTTTGTCCACCCAGTCCAGTACATAGTCGTAGCCGGCCGGGTTCACTTGCACGTGGTGCGCCTTCCACACGGTCATGCGCTGCACCTGTAGGTCCGGGTCGCCGTAGTAGAGGCGTATCACGAAAAAGACGTCCCAGTCGTCCCGCCCGTCGGCGTCGGACAGCAGCAGAATGTGGGCGCCTTTGCGCGGTTCGGGAATCAACGCGTGGATCTGCTCGATGTATTGCCGGTAACGCCCCTGCATCTCGTGCGCGGCATGCCCGTGCATTCCAATCCACTTTCTCTGCCAGGGCGCCAATTTTGCAGCCAGCGCGACCAGCAAAAGAGTTTGCACGGCCAATCGCAGCCAGACCCGCCGGCGCGTGAGCGACTCGGCCAGCCAGTCTAGCAGCCCGGCCGTGTACACTGCCCAACCGACGGAGGGCACCATATACGCGGAGCCGGATCGCCCGGGAATGAACGACAGGGGCAACACACCCACGGCGATGAATCCTACGGCCCACAGCAGGCAGCGCCGCCGCGTTGCGGTGGCCACTGCCAACATGGCAACCAGCAAGCCGGCTGTTTGCCAGGTGGAGATTGCCACAGGATGGTATATAAGCTGACGGAGGTAGTGTGACAAGGACTGAAAGTACGCGTCCGCCGAGTAATGCGGACGATATGCCTCCGCCAGCCACAAGGAATCCGGGCCATACTCCTTGCCAAGAACGTAGACAACATCGGCTAATCCGCCGATAGCTGCAAATCGACCCTCGCGCCATAACCAGCGCCACATTTCGCGAAGCTTCCAATTGGCGGGCGGATGCCAGAGCAACTCGTATAGGGCGATCGCAACGGGCAGCGAGACCGAGATCTCCTTGGCATCCAGCGCGGCCACGAACAGGCACAAGACGAGCGCCAGACCGCCCCATCCCGGCAGCCGTCCGGCCTGGCGAATGCGCACGTACAATGCGAAGCCGCCCCAGAAAAACGTATAAGCCAGGATGTCGTAGATATTGCCCGTGCCGAGGTAGGCGAACGCGAAAGCGGGGCTGATGCCTAGCAGCGACAACGCGACCAGCACGCCCCAACGCGATCGCGTAAGCTGCCAAACTACAATGGCCAGCAGCATGAAGTCGATTGACAGCAATAGCAGCGCCGCCACATGGAACGGTAGCGGATGAAAGCCCCATAAGGCGTAGATTGGCCGGTAGAACAGGCCTCCCGCCGGCCTGTAGTAGCTCGACCAAAATGCCAGGTTGGCATTCAACAAGGCGGACCAAGGCCGGCTCCAGTAGTAATGGAGGTTCATCAGATCGTCATTGTCGAACCAGGATGCCAGCCCGATGCGCACTACGAAGAGGAACCAGGCAAATAGGGCGCCTCCGGCGGCAAACGCCAGTAAGCGGCAGTAGAAGTCCCGACGAGCCGGCTGCCCAATGTCACTTAGTTTACGCATTGTGAGCAAGGTGCGTGATTTGTGGCGCAGGACTCCAGTCCTGCGGACGACGTCCACGTCGGCCTCCTGGGGCGGCGAAGCATATCTATTGCACCTCGAATCCATCCACATCGACGAATCTGTCGAGAGACTTGGGGTTTTTGTCCTCAAGCACGGTAATCACAGCTAAGTGCCGGCCCCGCGCTAGTTTAAAGATCGAGCGTTTTTGCCATTGCGTCTTGGGAGAGTAAAGATCCAATGTAGCCTGGTGGGCGCCGTCTATTGCGACATCCGCCATACCGCGGTTGTCGGCCTTAGTATAGATATAGCTCAACAAACCGCCATCGAAGGCAAACCGCACTGCGGAACCGGGTAAGTTGGCAAAAGTCACGGTATGCGACTGGGCCTGGGCCCAACCGGTGTTCTGAGTCCATGGGCCGTCGAACACGATGGCCGGGTCGAAATCGTCGTACAGTCCGGGCTGGACAAGCAATGGCGGACGCTTGGCCGGGTCGGTGTGCCGGCACCCGTCTTCCAGGCGCGCCAGGTAAAAATTGGTGGTCTGGTATTCCGGAGTCGCGCACTCGTTCAGCAGGTCCTGCAAAGTCCGCGGGTTGACCACAATGCCAAAACCCGGCTTGGGGGCCGCTATGTAGCGCACGTTCCACCGATCCAGCATACTGTAAAGCTCGCGCGGCGTGCGCGCAAGCTGCAGGCGTGCCCATATGCCATATTGATGCCAGCCCATGGCGTAGACTTCGGAGTTGAAGGCGGCGATTTCATTACCCTCGGCTAGCAGCACAGGGGATCCCGGATGTTCGCGATTCATGTATTGGCCAATCTCGCGCATGGGTGCGTAGCGATGCATGTAAGGCTGGCGCAAAGACAACGACAGCGGCGCGCGTTCATAAAAATCGCCGTGATAATAGTCCGAAGCGGTGAGGAACCACGCGTTGAACGCCACGCAAACGACGGCGATCGCAACGAGCGCGCGTCTGAGCGCGTCAGGAGCCAGCCAGCCGAGCAGAGCCGCCAGTGGCACGAGCAGCAGCGGCAGCGATGGATAGAGATAGCGAACATTGGGCAGAAACTGCAGAACGGCCAACCCTCCGGCAATCGAGACCCAAGCCGCGCTTCCGGCGGGCCGGCGCTTCATGGCGGCGACGAAGATCAGGCCTAGCGGCGCCAGCAGCAGGTAATGGAAACCGAGCGATGCGGGCCGCCCTTCAAAGTAACGGTCGGTATGAAAGGTCAGGTCGAACGGCGTGTGATAGGTCAGCGGCTGGTTAAAGCGGGGGTCTGCGATCACCGCGGCATGGTCGAGGATGGGCGATGGAAACTTCTGGTTGAGGAACGGGAATACCGGATTTCCGGTCATGCGCCAGGCGATGAGGTAGGTAGGCAGTGCGGCCGCCACTAACAAGGCGAGAGCGATGCCGGCGGCCAGGAGCGGTCCGCGGCCGCGGCCTTTCCATTGGCGGCGAGCTTCGATCGCGGCAAAGGGCAGGATGGCGGCCACATACGCCAGTCCGCCGAGTTTCACCGCCAGCGCCGTCCCGCCTAGTACGGATGCGGCATAAAGGAATCGCCGCTGGCCCGTGTCGCCGAAGCGCCAGAGCGCGACGAGCGCTCCAAAAACCATGGCGGCCAGGAAGTTCTCCACAAACATCGAGCCGGTGACCAACTCCACCAGCGAAGTGCTCGCAAACAGAGCCAGTATCACAAAGGCAATGGCCGGGGAAACCCAGCGGCGCGCGGCGCGGTAGAGCAGCGCTTCCACTAACAGCAGCATTGCGAAATTCAGCAGCCGGGCCGCATATTCGCCGCCCAACAGGTAGACCATCGTGTAGCAGCGGTCTGCGCCCATGGGCATCACGGACCAGAGAATGCGGCTGGGCTGGTAGGTGAACGCATGGTGGCGCGCGATGTCCAAGGGAATGGCGAGGTGCATGGCCAAGCCGTCTTCGCTGGACTCCGGCTGCGGGACGATCATCCAATGCATGCCGAGCACGAAGACCAGCAGCGCGAACGCCGCTACCTGTGGCCGGGGGCGCGGGCGAGGCGGCCACAGCAGCCTCGCCCAAGACACCAGCCGCCGCCAAACGCCACGCATGTCGATGAGCGCCGGAATCGCCAGCAGGACCGCGTAAACGGCGGGGTAGTTCACGGGCAACCGTACCAGGAACGCGGTCAGGAAGATGTAAACCGCGATGCCCAGCAACGTGGCGCAGAGTTGATTGTCGGGGGATGAATCGTGGCTCGCGCCCAGCAGCAGCGAGCCCAACGCGCACGAGCAGATCAGAAAGGCCGCCACTGACAATAGCGCCAGCGGTCCGATGGCGACCGCGGTGGCCGCCAGGACTAGAAGCGCGACGATCGGCGCGAAGGCCGAGGGCAACGCGAGCGCCAGCGCGGAGCTAGCGGCGCCACAGGCCCAGGTGTAGTGAATCAAGCGCTGCCGGCCCACCTTCGTCCAGCCCGAATTTCGCAGCCCCATGGCGCCTATGCCGTACAAGACAATCCCCAGTAATACGGCGGCCAGAGCTGCCAGGGCGGCGCGCGGAATCCACGGCGGCACCCTGCCGGTCCAGGCCGGCCTCGCGCCGTCCGGGTTAGATTCCGGCGGGCTCTTTCCAAATATGAAGTCGCGTTGAATGGCGAAGTTGGCGAAGAACAGGAGCGTTTCGACTAACAGCTTGGCGGGAAGCGGCTGGATATGAAAACGCGCATTCAGCAGTTGGATGCCCGCATAAGAAGCGGAGCCGCTCAAGCAAACCAATAGGAGATATTTGGGCAGCACCGCGGCGTGCCGCAACTTAGAAAAGAAAACGGCCCGCCGCACCATGGAGTAATTGAACGCCACTGCCAGCAGCCGGCCGAGAGCCTGCGACGCGGCCAGGTTTCCCAGGCGGCGGTAAGCCAGGTAGAAGACCAATGTGTCGAGTGCGGCGGTCATCAGCGATACGGAACTGAACCGCAGCAGCACGAAGTAGATCTTCATCGAGTCGATCAGCGGATTGAAATGCGATGTCCGGTTGCCCGGCGCGTAGATCGTCCGAATGGGCACCTCGGCGATGCGGATGGCTTGCTGCCGCACGGCGATGAGCATGTCCAGCTCGAAATCGTAACCGTTGGACTCTAGGCGCAGTAGATGCGGCAGTAATCGAACGGGGATGCCGCGCAAGCCCGTCTGCGTATCGGAGATATGCTGGCCCACCAGGGCGCGCATGACGGCGCGCGTTACGGCATTGCCAACCCGGCTGCGCAGAGGCACGCCGCCGCTGAATGTGCGGGTTCCCAGGATGACGCGATCCGGCTCCGCGGCGAGCCGCTCGGCGACTTGCTGGATATCGTCGGGATGGTGCTGGCCGTCGGCGTCCGCGGTGACCACTCCCTGCAAGTCCGGAAACTCGCAGAGCGCGTAGTTGATGCCGGCCTTCAAAGCGGCGCCCTTCCCCAGATTGACGGCGTGGCGCACCAGCCGGACCTTGCCAAACTCCGCGGCGCGGCGAAAAATGTCACGGTATTCGGGACCGCTGCCGTCATCCACCAGCACAATCGCGGGGATGGGCTTTGCCGAAAGCGCGCCGATCAGTTGGAGCAGGCTCTGCTCGGGGCGATAGGCGGGAACGATCACCGCGAAACGTACCGTTTCCGCGTGCACCAGTGACTCTGTGTTTGCCGCCTCCGCAGACTGGGCCTCGTCCGGTCGCTTCACGTATTCTACAGAGTATCGCGTCTGGCCCCGAGTCTGGTAACTTGAAGGAATCGAAATGCGGATTGGTTTGCTTGTGTTGGAGTGCGGATTAGCGGCGGCCTTTGCCGCCCACGCGGCCGATCCGCGGGAGGTTTGGGAGCAGGCCGTCCAGGCCAAGGGCGGCCGCGACCGGCTGCATAGCGTGCATGCCTTGGCGATTTACATGAAGCCGGCCGATGTCAAACTGCCTGGTCCACTCACTAACTGGCTCTGCGTATTTCCGGACCGCTTCTTCGAATTCGAGGGGCCGATCGCCGGCAGCGAGCGCGCGGTTGTGGTGGATGGAACCGCCGACCGGGTGTCCCTGGACGCCACCGGCAAGCCGCGCTCTACCGGACATCTGACGTGGATGGAACGCGACCGGCTGACGCTGAATCAGCTTGTTTTCCTGCTGGAGAGCGCTTGGCTCCAGCCGCGGCCGGTCGAGGTGCGGCATAGTGTACTGGTTGTCGAGGCGGCGGGCCGCATGTATCGATTGTTCCTCAACAATGCGAGCCTACCCGAGCGGATCTTGTCGCCTCCGATTCCGGGGCAGAAGCCTAAAATCCGCTATGAGTATAAGCTGGAACGCTACCGCGAGTTCGAGGGCGTGATGCTGCCGGCCCGCGTAGCCTGGGTCGGCGACGTGCGCGAATGGACCTGGGACGTGGATTATGAGATCGACGCCAAGTACAATCCAAAGCTCTTCGCGCGGATGCCGAATACCGCCGACGGTCCCGAGCCGTGGAGGTTGCGATGAACCGGAGCGCGCGTTCATTGTGGAGCGGTACCACAGGACCCTGCCGGCTGTTGGCCCTGTTCGTTTTGCCACTCGTTGCGCAGCCGCCGAACGTCGCGGCGCAGGATGAACAACCGACATTCAAAGCCGAGGTCAAAGTAGTCAACGTGCTGGCCACCGTGCGAAACAAGAAGGGCGCATTCATCCGCGATCTGGGCAAAGACGACTTCGCGGTCGTGGAAAACGGCCGGCCGCAAACCATCCGCTATTTTTCGCGGGAGACCGATTTGCCCCTCACCATCGGCCTGATGATCGACACCAGCATGAGCCAGAAGCGCGTGATGGAAGCGGAGCGCATCGCCTCATACACCTTTCTGGAGCAGGTTCTGCGGGAGAAGAAGGATCAGGTATTTATCATGCAGTTCGATCTCTCGCCCATCCTGCGGCAGGAGTTGACTTCATCTTTCCTGAAGCTGAGCGAGGCGCTGCAGCGAGTAGATACGCCCAACATGAATGACTTGCGAAGCCAGACCGGCGGCGGCACGATGCTATACGATGCGATGTTCAAGGCATCCAGGGAAATCATGATGAATCAGACCGGCCGGAAGGCGCTGATCGTGCTCTCAGACGGCGTAGATACAGGCAGCGAGGTGCCTATGATGGACGCCATCGAAGCCGCCCAGAAGGCCGACACGCTCATCTATTCGATTCTCTTTTCGGATGAGGGCTTCTACGGCGTGTTTGGCGGAGGGGACGGACGCAGCGTCTTAATGCGCATGTCGCGCGAGACGGGCGGCGGTTTTTTCGAGGTTTCCAAGAAAGAGAGCCTGGATGCCATCTTCACGCAGCTTCAGGAGGAGTTGCGCAGCCAGTATAACATCGGATATGTCTCGGATCAGCCGGTGAGTGTGTCGGAATTCCGTAAGATACAACTGACTACGCATCAGAAAGGGCTTTCGGTGCAAGCTCGGGGCAGGTATTGGGCGCAGCGGTGATGTGGGGCAGGCGTCTACGCCTGCGGCGGGTCTCCAGACCCGCCCCTTCCCCCCCCAAGCCGGAGTGGGGCTTGTCTTCGAGTATTCGCTCGTCGTCTTACGAAATCCGCTATTTCCGAGCGGGCTCAGGCCGACGTAGACGTCGGCCGCAGGACTGGAGTCCCGCCCCACTTTGCAGCGCATTTTGCTCTGAGGTGATCTCCGGTCTTGCAACATCGTGCTTCGCCGCTACACTATGTAATGAAAGGGTAGCGTAAGCGGGTTGGCCGGAATATGAGTGAAAACAAACCGCCTGGGAGGAAGCTCGTGGTTCGCGAGACGGCCGCCGCCGCGTTTCCGCCAATTTCGCAAGCTGGCGCCGCATCCGTCTTTCAGCCCCCCATCTATCATCCCGGCCAATGGCTTTCGTTGGCCGAGGCTGCCGCTTACACCGGACTGCCGCAATCCATCCTCCGCAAGATGCTGGCAAACCGCAAACTCCCCGGTTTGGATACGGGCCCGCGCTTCGGCGGGCGGTGGCGCATCAAGCGATCGGATCTGGATAACATTTCGGCGATCTGAATCGCTTCCCCGAATGCTACGATTGGATGCATGCGTGAGACCGTCGCCGAGTTGGTTCGCACCTCGCTGGTGATCGTGGGCGCGCTATTTCCTATCGTCAACTCCCCCGAAAACCTGCCCATCTTTCTGTCGCTGACCGCGGACCTTTCAACCGGGGATCGCGCGGTCATGGCACGCAAGATTGCCGTGAACGGCTTCGCGCTTCTGGTTGTCTCTGTCCTGATCGGCACCCACATCCTGGCTTTTTTCGGCATTTCTCTGCCTGTCGTGCAGGTGGGCGGCGGCTTAGTAGTCACGGCCGCGGGCTGGAAGCTGTTGAATCGGCCGGATGACGACGGCAACGCGCCGGTGGTTCCCGCGAAGGCGCCGAAGGCTTCCTATCTATCCCGCCGGGCGTTTTATCCATTGACCCTCCCGCTGACCGTGGGACCTGGATCTATTTCCGTAGCGATTGCGGTGGGCGCCAGCCGGCCGCCCGCGGACGCGGCCCGTTGGACCCTACTGGTGGCCGCGCTGTTGGGATGCGCGTTCCTGGCGATTACGATCTATGTGACGTATCGCTTTGCCGAACCGATCGGGCGCATTCTAGGAGATACCGCCATGAATATCGTCATCCGATTATCGTCGTTCATTCTCCTGTGTATCGGCGTGCAGATCGTTTGGAATGGAACGAGCGCGCTGCTGCGGACCGTCTTCGTCCACGGTTAACCGCCCATGGAAACCGGGCAGCCCCGTTCCACCTACTCATAGCGCAGCGCGACCGTCGGGTCCACAAGGGCCGCGCGCCGCGCCGGCAAGTAACACGCGGCGAGGGCCACCGCCAGCCATAGCAGCGAGACCGCCGCATAGGTTGGCAGGTCCGTGGGACTGACCGCGTATAGCAGGCGGGTCATCGCACGCGCCAGCCCCACAGAGGCCGCCAGACCGATACCTACTCCCAGGAGCGCCAGGAACAACCCTTGGCCCAACACCATGCGCAACACGTCGGACGGCTGCGCGCCGACCGCCATGCGAATGCCGATTTCGCGCGTACGCAGAGTCACATGGTAGGCAATCACTCCATACAGACCAATGGCCGCCAGCAGCAGCGCCAAGCCGCCAAACGCGCCGAGCATGCAGACCTCCCAGCGCACCTGCCAATAGGACCGGTCGATCCACTCGCGCAGCGGATGCACGCCATAAATACGGGCTGCCGCGGCGGAAGCCGCGATGGTCTTGCGCAGGGTTTCCGGCGAGGGGCCGCCAGCGGAGGCCGTCTCCACGACGATGTTTTGGATACCTCCGGAATCCTGTGCAAAAGCGCGGTAGACATGCGGCTTGGGAGCCTCGCCCAGCGATACGACACGCGCATCGCGCGCGACTCCTACCACCTGCAGCGGGCGGGGATCGTGGCATCCCAGCAGCAGGCGTTTGCCGATTGCCATCTGGCCCGGCCACAGGCGCCTGGCCAGCGCTTCGTTGACCATCGCCACGGGCGTCCCGCCAGGCCGGTCGACGGCGCTGAAATCGCGCCCAACGGCCAGCGGAATGCGCATCGTCCCAAGATAGCCCGGGCCGACGGTGCTGGTGGTTGCCGGTAGCGGATCGCGCCCCGGCTCGGAAACGCAGTCCGGGTTGACCGGCGTCAACGGCAGCAAATTCGTAATGGCCGCACTTCTTACACCCGGCAACCCGCGGAGACGATCGAGAGCCTGCGCGTAGAACTGGCGGCTGGTTTCCGGCGTAAACTCGGGGGCTGAAGCGAGGGTCGTGATATAGGTCCGGTTTGTCACGGCAAAGCCCGGGTCGGCTGCCTGGAATGCGAATAGTACGCGCAGGAACAGTCCGGCGGTGAGCAGCAGAGCCAGGGACAGAGAGACTTGCGCGACGAGCGAGACACGGCGCAAGCTGAGAAACCTCTCTCTAGCGGTCGCGGTTCGGCAAGCCTGCATATCCCTGCGGCTGGCGCGCCAGGCCGGCGCCAATCCGAAGATCAGGGTTGTGCACAAAGCCAGCACCGCGCCGCAGAGAAGCACGCGCGCGTCGGGCGTGAAGTCCACGCGCAGAGCTTCGCCGAACGCGGTGGTGGGCAGCAGGATCTCGAGCAGCTTGCCGGTCCAGGCGCCCAGCACCAGGCCCAACAATCCGCCGCAGGCCGCGAGCGAAAGGCTTTCGGTCAGGAGCTGCCGCACCACTCTGGCGCGCCGCGCCCCCAGCGCCATGCGTAAAGAGATCTCCCGTTCGCGGGCAGCGCCACGGGCCAGCAACAGATTGCCGACGTTCACGCAGGCAATCAGGAGCACGATTCCCACCACCGCCAGCAGGACGGCGGCGATCGGCACCGACGCGCCGCGGCTGCGGGCGTTGGGAATGCCGCGCACCCGCTCCACAATCAGAGGTGCGGCGCTGGTTTCCGATCGCGGCTGTTCCCTTTGGATTTGTGCCGCGATGGCGTTCAGTTCGGCGCCGGCTTGCGGCGGCGCGACGCCCGGCTTCATTCTGCCGAATACGAAGACGCGCGGGTGGGCGCGATCCTCCAGTTCCGCGGCGAGTCCTGGATACTGGCTGGCCCACGTCCGGAACGGTACCCAGATATCCATGTTGAGGGGCAGGTAAATGCCGGCGAATTCGGGAGGCGCTACGCCCACAATCGTGTACCACTGCGTCTCCGAACGGACGCGCTTGCCGAGGATATGCGGATCGGCATGGAACAGGCGCTGCCAGGTGCGGTAGCCGATGACCGCGGCCCGCTCGTCTTCACGCTGGAACCAGCGGCCCATGAAGGGGCGCACGCCGATCGCTTGCGCATAGTCTGGCGACACGGCCTCGGCGGCCGCCGGATGCGTTTCGCCGTCGAAATCCAGGCTCGATTCCGTAGGGTTGGACGCCGCCATACCCGTGAGCAAGCGGCTGCGGTCGCGCAGGTCGCGGAACTCCGGCCAGGAAAGGAGCTGGCTGCCGTCGCGGCCCACCACCACCAGCCGGTCCGGCGCCTGGACCGGCAAAGGCCGGAAGAAGAGGTAGTTGAGCATGCTGAAGACCGCCGTGTTGACGCCGATGCCCAGCGCCAGGCACAGCACCGCCGAAAATGTGAAGCCGGGAGCCTTGCGGAAGAGCCGGAACGAATAGGTGAGGTCCTGCCGGAAACTGCGCATGGATGTGGAGACACCGGCGGACGCGGATTGTTCCCGGAGCGACGTGCCCCACGATTACGAAATCGGTGGGTCGTACAGGCTGATCAACTGCCAGCCCCTGTAGCTCTCCGTGGTTTCCACGTTCAGAACCTGCTTGCCAGTGAGCGCGCCGGCCTTGGGCAGGATCTCCAGAGCGAAGCTGTCCTCGCTGCTGAGCGAAATCAAGACAGTCGCCAACTGAAAGTAGTAGTTGCCGTCGGGCAGCAACTGGGCATTTCCACCCGAAGTGGAGAATTCTCCCAGGTTCACACTCAACTCCGGCGTAACCTGCATGGCCGATTCACTGATCCGGAGCGCCATGCCCCGGCTATTGCAGTCGCTGGGCCCGCAGGCGGAACCCAGGCCGAGCGGCGGCGGAGAGGTTCGCGTATTGCCGTTATCCATCGCCGACAAGGGCCCCGCGCCATTGTTTTCCATCGCCACGTCGTGCTGGCCTGAGAACCATGGCCATGGGTCGTTATCGATGTTATTAAATGTGAAGTCGCCGGCGTTGCCCATGCGCCACAGGATGTTGCCGCTGCCCGCGCCGTTCTGATAATCGATCTTCATCACCCAATCCTGGTTGCGCGCCGACCAGATGATTTCTCCGGCAACGCCGGCCTGGTCGTGCGGCCAGTAATAGATACTGTTGCCGTGCAGCCAGTCGTATCCCAACGGAGCGATGCCCGGCCCCAGCAGGAACATCGGCGGGCAGCCGTCGGCGTTCTTGCCGCAGGTAATGTTCAGAACGGCCGGGCGGTTAATATCGAGCTGCGGTGGTCCGCCATCGTGTTCGAAGGCGTCAAAATACCAAATGGCTTGCCAGTTCGAATCCAGCACCACAATCATGTCTCCAAGAATGTCGACCGGAAGGCCGCTGGTATCCCCCTGGGTCCCGGGCGGGAAAATCTTTTCAATGCTCACCAGGACTGCGGTATCGCCGTTCGGCAACGTCTGGATGGCGTCGTGATGAAAATCGTCGAGGCATGCCGAGCCGACCGGCGGCGGGCTCGGAATCGCAGTGCACGGCCCGGCATCCGTGGCGCCCAGAGCGAGTAGTTCCTGCTGCAGGATACCTGTGTTGGTCCGCCGGATCAGGTTGCCCGCCAAATCGATCTGGACCAGCATTTGTTTGTCTGACGAGGCTGGATTCCAGGCTGGGTCGCTCTGTATCGTGAGCATGGTGCCGAACGCCAGGGGGCGGGCCAAAACCAGGTTTTGCGGCGGGTTGCGGCCGTAGAACCAAATGATATTACCGGCCAAGTCGGTGGCCAGGTTGGGGTAAATGGCTCCGCCCCCGAATTGATGGGGATTCAGGAGCAGCACCGGGGCGGCCGTATCGGTCTTCGGACCGGCCGGCGTGTTGACCGTGAACGAGGGGAACGGCACATCGGTGGGCAATTGCCCGGTGGTGAAGTTCACGGTGGGTCCGTTGGCGATTACGCCGCCGGTATCGGTTTGCGCGAACATCTGGTAGGCGGTCGCCGGATACATGCCGGCGATTTCGAAATTCATGGTCTCGCGGCCACGGCACGGCACCCAACTTGTTGTGGTGGCCGGGGCACTTTTCGATTGCGGCTGAAAGTTGACCCGCATGGTGCTTCCCACCAGGCACGCGGGCGCGCTGAACAAAGCCACCAATGGGTTGGCCATTGCCGTCACTACCGGGCTGCCGCCTGCCAGCGGATCGATCTGGAACTGCACGATCTTGTCGGCACTTTCGCCGGATACGAAGTCCTTGGCGACCACTTGAACCTGATAGGTTCCTTCGATCTCCTGGCAGGAGAGGGCCACCACCCCGGTGCTTTGGACGAGGTTACTACATGCGGTCGGCGCCCAAACGAAAACAACCGTCCAGGCGCCGGCGCTGAGAGTACCTAAATTGAAATCGTCCGCCATGGTGCTGGTCCCGCCCGGCGGAGTTATGTTAAAACGAAACGCGAGCTGGCCGGAAGCGCTGTCGGTAGCCGTCACGGTGAACGTAATGAGACTGCCGATTTGCTGCGGCGATTTGACGGATGACTTCATCGACGTGATCGTGACTGTGGCATAGGCTGGGGAGCACAGTGCCGCCAGCAGCGCTACGCGAACCGCCAGGTTTGATTTCAACGATGTATGCATACGATCGCCTCTTCCAAAGTGCCAGAACGAAAGATAGCACCGGCAGGTACACGATGCAAGCCCCAAATATGTCTCACGAAGCTCTCACGCGAGCTGGATCTGTAAGTATGCGCGTCCGCACGGTTAGACTTACTGGTACTCCCACGTGACAATGCGTGAGGGCATTTGCCACCGACAACCATGGCAGCGCCACGTCGCTGTCGGCGACAATCACTGCGGCGGATATTGCCAATCCAGGCGCGGCCAGCGTATCGGTGACGACTCCAGCGCCAGGCGGCGGCACATCCAGTGCGATCGCATTCACCATCGACAACCCGGTGCCCACAATCGCGTCGTTGCAGCCCGCTAGCGCGACGCACGGAGGCGCGGCGTTTACGTTGACGGTGCGCGGCACGGGATACCAGGGCAACTCGACGGTGCTTTAGAATGGATCGCCGCGGGCCACCACCTACGTGCACGCCGCGGAGGTGACGGCGTCGATCGCGGCGGCGGATATCGCGGCCGCGGGCACGGCCAGCGTGACGGTAACCACACCGGCGCCCGGCGGCGGCACGTCGGCGCCGGCGACGTTTATGATCCGCTAAAGCGATCAGGCGGCGAGTTTGGGGCGGATATAGGCGCTGTACTGTTGGTCGGAGCCGGCGATATGGTGCTCCAGCCAATTCTTCAGGAACACCATCAGGCTGATGCTTAAGGTGCTTTCACCGGCGCGGAACTTCCTCTGCAAAGTCAGAACTTGCGTGGTCAGCTTATCGTGTTCCGCCTTGTGCTCGGCCGCATGCGGATAGCGATACTGGCTCATCAATCGCTCTTCGGCCGTGAAATGCGCCTTGGTATAATCCACCAGGGCGGCCAGCAACTGTTCGAGGACAGCCTTTGCCCTGCCGTTCGCCATCGCCGCGTGCAGTTCCTCGGCCAGCGCAAATAGGTGCCGGTGCTGGTCGTCGATTTCCGAGATCTTGACGCTGTATTCGGGTTTCCATTCAAACATATCAATGGTTCAATCGGCGGGCTTTGGTGGAACCTTTAGAGGGTGGCTCGGCGGCGATTCCAGGTAGGGGTCAAGCTTCGGCGAATCTGTGCCGATAAGCATCGCAGAGGAGTTCCAAGATGTTCCACGAACAAACGGATAGCAAGTCTAGAGTCTTCGTTCATCCGCCGGAGGATCTTCCCTACAAGGTGGTCGCGGCATATCTGGACAAATGCCGCAAAGGTCTACAATCGCTGCAGGATGCGATCGACAAACTTGACTATGATTATATCGGTGTTTACGCACACCAGATGAAAGGTTCCGGAGGGGCATATGGCTTTCCGGAGCTGACGGAAATCGCAGCCGCCATAGAGCAGGCGGCGGGTGTCCGGGACGGCGCGGCGCTACGGACCTCCGCGGCCACACTGGAAGCGCACCTGGGAGCCTTCGAAGTCCTGGAAACCTAGTGAAATTCCGGTCCTCCCGGAATCCTTACGCGGCGACTGGTGTCAAATCTCGGGCGTACTCATCCAGGGCGGCCACCAGGCGGTGTTTGGAGATCGGCTTGGAGAGATGCGCGGTGCAACCCGCTTCCAGGCTGCTCTGGATATCTTCCGGACGCGCATTTGCGCTCAACGCCAGTACCGGGACAGCCCGCCGGCCGCTCTCCAATTCCATGGCGCGAATCGCGCTGGTCGCCGTGAGTCCATCCATAACGGGCATCTGGACATCCATCAGGACTATGTCGAACGCTCCGGAAGCGGCTTGCTCGACCGCCTCCACGCCGTTCTCGACGAAGGTCAGCGCGTGCGGGCTTCCTTCCATATAGAGTTGCACCAGCAGCCGGTTGTCCGGCGAATCCTCCGCCACCAAAACGCGCAGGGGCTTCCTCGGCTCGCCCACCGATCCCCGCGCCGCCTGTCCGGCCGGCCCGGTACCCTCGGGGCACGAACACTCGAGCGCTTTGGACACCAGTTGCAGCAGACTGGCCCGGCCGACCGGTCTCACCGCATAACCCAAGCAGCCACTCTCGCGGCTGCGCGCCTCATCTCCCGGACCGTCGTCGGTGGAGAGCATGATTACCGGCAAATCCGGACTGATCGTGCGAATCCGGTCGGCGGTCTCGAAGCCGTTCGCAGGCGGCCGCCGGCCATCCACCCCGCCGCAGACCCGGCTATCGACCCGGCTATCGACCCGGCTATCGACCCGGCTATCGACAATGATGAATGAAAACGGGCTCCGCGCGTACGGAAGTCCGGCCAGATCGGCTAGAGCGTCTTCACCGGATGAGAATTCTCTGGTTTGTAGCCCCCATGCGCCCAAAGTCTCGCGCAAAATCAAGCGGTTGGTAGTGTTGCTGTCGATGATCGCGACGCACCGTCCGTGAAAGTCCGGGACCGCCACCAGCGGCTCTTCCCGCCGGCCGGTTGTGGGCTGCAGCGGCACGCTGAACCTGAATGTACTACCCTTTCCAATCTCCGAAGCTACGGAAATCGTGCCGCCCATCCGTTCGACGATGCCGCGGCTGATGGCCAGACCCAGCCCGCTGCCACCATATTTCCGGGTCGTGGAGGAATCGCCTTGTTTGAAGTCTTCGAAAATGGTCTCCAGTTGCTCTGGCGGGATGCCGATGCCCGTATCGCAAACCGAGAAACCTAGGGAGCCCCCCACCCCACCTGGCGGTTCTTGTACCGCCAAAGCGACCTCGCCTGTCTCCGTGAACTTAATGGCATTGCCAACCAGGTTGATGAGCACCTGCCGCAGGCGGGCCGGATCGCCCGCATACCAAGTGGCGACGTTTGCACTGAAACGCGAGACCAGCGCGATGCCCTTCGCCCGCGCCTTGGGCGCGACCAGTTCTACGATTTGATCCACCAGTTCCCGAAGCTGGAACTCGGTCTGCTCCAGGACCAGGTGTCCGGCTTCGATTTTCGAGAAATCCAGAATATCGTTGATCAGACTGAGCAGGCTGGCGCCGGCCCGGCGGAAAATCTGAACGTACTGTCGCTGTTCGTCGTTCAGATGGGTTTCGTGCAACAGGTCGGACATGCCCAGTATGGCATTCATGGGCGTTCGGATCTCGTGACTCATGGCGGCCAGAAAGGCGCTCTTGGCGCGATTGGCCTCCTCGGCCCGCTGGCGGGCGAACACTAGTTGCCGCTCCACCAATTTGCGCTCGGCGATATCGCGGACGGCGGCGGCCACCCAGGAACCCTGCGCCGTCTCAATGGGACTTAAGCTGACCTCGACCGGGAACTCTTCCCCGTTCTTGCGCAACCCGCTCAGTTCCGTTCCCATTCCCATCTTTCGCATGCCGCTGAACCTTCGGTAACTGTCGCACTGCGGGGCGTGGCCCGCGCGCTTGTCTTCGGGAATCAGCATTTCGACCGGCTGCCCGACCATTTCCTGCCGGCCCCAGCCGAACAGGCGCTCGGCTTGCGCATTCACCAGAACGATAGTACCCTGCCCATCGGCGATTACCACGGCATCGGGAGCGGATTCCAGTAGCGCGCGAAACTTCTCTTCGCTCTGCCGGATATTCTCGTCGCTCCTCTTGCGCTCCGTGATGTCGCGCGTGATCTTGGAGAATCCGCGAAGATGGCCGTTCTCCCCGCGCATGGCGGTGATTAAGACCTCCGCCCAGAATAGTGAGCCGTCTTTGCGGACCCGCCAGCCTTGCTCTTCGCAACGGCCGTTCCGCGTTGCGTCTCTTAGGGCGGCCTCCGGATACCCGCGGGCAATGTCCGCGGCAGTGTAGAAGCGGGAGAAGTTCGTGCCCAGGATCTCCGCCGCGGAGTATCCCTTGAGGCGCTCCGCGGCGTCCGTCCAGCTCGCCACGCACCCTTGTGGATCCAGCATCAGGATGGCGTAGTCCTTCACACCCTCCACCAGGCTGCGGAAGCGCTCTTCGCTGTCATGCAGTTGCAGGGTGCGCTCCTGGACGCTTCTTTCCAGGGTGTCGTTCAGTTTCTTGATTTCGTGCCAGGCGCCCCGGACTTGCTGCTCGGCGCGCTTGTAGTCGTCGATGTCGGTACAGGTGCCGAACCACCGGACGATGCGGCCGTCGGGGTCGCGAATGGGCATGGCGCGTCCCAGGTGCCATCGGTAGGCGCCGTCGGCCGCGCGCAGAAATCGATACTCGACCTCGTACGCCTCGCCGGCTTTGAACGCCCTGCTCCGCCGATCCAGGCAGTTGCCCAGATCGTCGGGGTGCAGTACCGGCTGCCATCCCAAATCCCGGCTCTGTTCAAAGGTGAGTCCGGTGTAATCGTACCAACGCTGATTGTGATAGTCGACATGGCCGTCCGGGCTGGCGGCCCACACGATTTGCGGCATGGCGTCGGCGAGCTGCCGGAAACTCGCTTCGCTTTCGCGCATGGCCTTGTCCGCCAGTTCGCGGGCGGTCAGGTCGCGCACCGCGCACACCGCCAGCACCCCGTCGGGAGTCTCCACCGAATTCAAACTGACGCCGGCCGAGAACTCCCGGCCATCCTTGCGCAGACCTCGAATGTCCATCGGCGCGGCGTACATGGGCCGTATCCGGGGCGCTTCCGCAAAGACTGCGCGATAATCCACATGCCGTGCGCGGGCTTCGTGCGGCACCAACTTTTCGATGGGCTCTCCCAGCAGTTCCGCCTTCGCGTAGCCGAACAGCGCTTCGGCCTGCGCGTTCACCAAAATTATCCTGCCTTCCCGGTCGGTGATGATCATGGCGTCCGGCGTGGATTCGAGCAGCGCCCGGAACTTTTCCTCACTCGCGCGCAGGTTCCGCTCCGCTCTAGATCGTCGCCCGTCGCTACCGTCCAGGGCCCGCGCGTCTAGCCAGATCAGCGCCGTAAACACGATGGCGTTGGCCGAGGCAAATAGCGCGACGCCGCACGCCGTGTCGTAATAACCCAGGCGCTCACCTTGCCAGCGCAGCCATCCGACCAGCGGCGGAACCAGAATCGCCGCCGGCAGCAGCCGCCTGGCTGTCCAACCGCCGGGCCCGCCGCTGGTGACGGTGCGCATCGCGCCGCGATGGGGATGCAGGAAGAGTAGCGCGGTCGAGGCGACAAATAAGGTCAGCGCGGTAAGCACACCCATATGCATGAGCGCACCGGTGCCGTATACATCGATGCCATATAGGTGCCCAATCAGACCGGTCGCGGAAAGAGCGGCGACCGGAAGTGCCAGCCACTGAATCGCACCGCGCGCACGGCGCAAGGCCGACAGCCCCAGCCCGGCGCCCAACAGCGAAAAACAGACGGCCGTGGCCGGCGCCATCCTTCCCCGCGGCCATCCCGGAACCGTTCGCATGCGATCCGGCATTACCAGTTCATCCACGTGCAGATTCAACCCGCAGGCATACTCAATAAGGGTGACGACACCCAACGCCGCAGCCAGGCATCCCGCGGCTGCGGCCCATTGACGCCACCGCCGGTTCGCCCACAGCGCCGCTCCCAGCAGGATCAGTCCGATGGCCGTGTTGACTCGCATGTAAGCCGCGCCGGCCAGAACGGTGGTCAGCGGGGTCGCACCGAGGCCCCACCCCACTACCAGCACCATGGCGCCGGTCCCCGCGCACCAGGCGGCGGCCACTGTCTGCACGAATTGCACATGCCTGTTGGTCATCACACCGCTCTGCCCATCTATCGGCGGATGGCGCCGGGAGCTTAGCCTTGCGCCGCCCAGCTAATGCGGGGCGCGTATTGTGCCGAATAACCTATTGGAACGGTTGTAATGCCGATGAATGGATCTCTGAATCGCCTGTCCGTGTTACTCGTCGAAGACGATCCCGATTACGCAACTCTGGTCCAGCAGTGGCTGGCCGGGACCGGAGACGATCCCGGATTTTCGTTGAACTGGACCGAATCGTTGAGCTCGGCCCTGAGCCGGCTGGCACGGGGAGGCATCGACATCGTGCTGCTCGATCTGAGCCTTCCCGACAGCCACGGAATCGAGACCTTTTTGACTCTCCGCAGCCGGTGCTCCGAGGTTCCCGTGATTGTCTTGAGCTCCGCCGATAGCGAGCCGATGGCCTTGCAGACCATCCGCCACGGCGGAGAGGATTATCTGGTCAAGAGCACGTGCACACGCGACCTGCTGATCCGGAACATATCGCACGCCGTCGTGCGGCATCGGCGCCAGGCCGAAGCCCAGGCAGGCGGCGCCCAGAACAAAGTTGTGACGATCGTTTCGGCCAAGGGGGGCACCGGGGCCACTACGGTTGCCTGCACCCTGGCGGCGGAACTGCGGCGCCAGAGCGATGAAAGCGTGCTGCTGGCCGACCTGGACCTGGATTCGGGCCTGCTGGGGTTCCTGATGGGAGTGCACAGCCGCTTTTCCATTGTGGACGCCGCGCAGAGCCTGGAGCGTCTGGACGCCACGTTTTGGGAGCACCTGGTGACGGAAGTTGGCGGCGTCCATGTGGTCGCGTCGACGGGATTGGCGCTGGGGGCCCGCGTCGCCCCGGCCAACATTTTGGAAGTGATCAAATTCGTTACGCCGCTCTATCGATGGCTGGTGCTGGACCTGGGGAGGTTGCGCAGCGGCAATCTGGCCCTGCTCGAACAAACCACCGAGGCGATGCTGGTGACCACGGATTCCATCGCCTCCTTGCACGAAGCCAAGCATGCCATCGAAGTGATGTGCGCCGGCGGATTCGACCGCGAACGCATCCAACTGCTCGTAAATCAAGTGGATGAAGACATTGAGCCGCAACGCGTCGGCGATCTTGTCAAACTCTTCGGCGTAGAGGTATGCACGCGCTTGCCATATGAAGGGCACGCGCTGAGCGGCGCTCTCGCGGACAGGAAGCTGCCGGCGGAAACCGGCGCCTTCAGTGCGCATGTGAGAAATGTGGCGCGCAAGTTGATGGGTCTGGAAGAGGTCAAACGCCGGCGCACGATTCCCAGCCTGATGTCTTTCCTGCGGGGGAGCAGGCGGCCGGAACCGGCGGCGGCCGGCGGCGCCTCCGATTCGTCGAGGCTGCATGCGTGACCATCTGCGTGTCCTGGTGGTGGGCGGCGACCCGGGTTTGGTGGAGGAGGCCCGGCGATGCGTCGCGGAAAACCGCCCGCCGGTGGACGTGCAATGGTTACGGGATCCCGCCGTGGCGGCGGCGCGCGTCGGCGGAGGGGATATTGACGCGCTGGTCGTCGATCCGTCCGTCATCGGCGGATGCGGCGACAATTTGCGGGATTGGCTCGATCGGTTGCGTCAAACCTGCAAGCGGACTGAAGTGATCGTGGTTTCAGGGTCCGGCGCCTGGACCGCGGATCTGCGGCGGCTGGCCGCGCGCGGCCTGCTCCATCCCGAGCCGCGCGGCACGCATCCCTCGGCAAGCCAGGCGCACAGACCGAAGCTGATCGGATTTCTCGGCGCGAAGGGAGGCGTCGGCACCACCACGGTGGCTCTTAACACGGCCTGCGCACTCGCGGAAAAGCGTAGCGCCGTGCTGGCGGAACTGGGCTCGGGCATCGATACGCTCGCGCTGCGCGTCCGGACCACCGCTAAATCCGTATGGCCTACGGGCGCGGCGCTGAGCGCCTTGTGGTCTGTCAAGGGGAGTCCCGGGCTGCGTATCGCGCTGGCGCAGGATATATCGACTCCCGAAACAGCCGCAGGCGAATTGGAAGACATGGGCGCCGAGGCGGGTTACCTGGTGCTCGACTTGGGCTCCAGCCTCACGCAGTTGGTGAATTGCGCCTTGCCGCGGCTGGACGTTCTCGGCGTGGTTTTAGATATGGAGATGTTATCGCTGGAATGCGCGCGGCGGATGTTGAGTACGATTGGCCAGAAGAGCCTCTGTCCGCGCGGATCCATCGCCGCGGTAGCGGTGAATCGCGCGTCCCTGGCCTGCCCGATCGGCGTGGATGAATTGCAAAGGACGATCGGCATCCCCATCCTGGGATCCATTCCTCCCGCCGGCGACCTCTGCAGCGCGGCACAGAAGGCGCGGCGCGCTATTGTCGCCTTCGACCCGGAGAGTCTCGCGGCGCAGAGCTTGGTTCAGATTGCTTTTTCCCTGGCCGAGCTAACCTGACCGGGTAAGACTTCGCGCGGATCCGGCGCGCGCCAGGCAGAGTTTCAGAAGAGATCCATCTGACGCAGGCGCATGGGCCACAACCGCACCGGCATCGGAGACACCTCCAACTCGTCGGACAGCCATAGCTGGCCGCGCTGCCGTGCGCGTGTGCGGCGCGCTATGGCGGTGCGCTGGCCGGCGTTATGTTTGGAGTGGCACCTGGGGCACAACACCGTGAGGCGCGTGCGGTCCGCCGGATCGTGCGCGAGGTGCGTCACGTTAAGCAACCGGTGCGGCTGGTGGCACATCTGGCAGACGTTGCCGGCGGCTTCCAACATCGTCAGACGGAACTTCCGCCAGCGCGCATCGTAATACTTCCGATATTCGCTTCGAATGGGCATTTGGACCGCTAAGTGTCATTGTCCTGCAACACCGGCGATTGTCAAGCGCCCGGGCCAAGCGCCCCTCGCGTGACAGGCCGCGGTCCGCCCGTCGTATCCAAGCCGGCTTACTGGATCGCGGCGCCGGTGAAGAGTTCTTCGAAGGCGCCGCGCGGGTTGCCCAGCTTCTCAAAATGATATTTGCTCATACGCATTGCGGCTCCGTGCGCGTCATTCCGGATCAGGCGCCCGAAAATGCGCAACTCAAGAAATGGCGCGTTCCCCAGTACCGCGGGCCAGCGCACCGCGAGCTCTACGTGGGGTCCGGTTAGCATGCCGTCCGCGGCATGAAACAGAACGCCTCCGCTGCTCATGTTTCCGGTCCGGCCGGCGCCGGTGGAAACAACTTTGTCTCCATCCATGATTCTGAATTCCAAATCCAATTCGAGGGGGTAGCGCCGCTGCAAGCGGCGGTCGCCCCGGATAGTGTCTTTCGCCACGTGGTTCTCCTGGAAGCCTCATTATGCGGCAGGAATGTACCTTAGACCTAGTCATGCGGGTACTAACAGGGTACGTACCAGGAGCCTAGCCCGCCCGAGAACCGCGCCTTTACGGCCGCGGTTCGGGCATGACCGAGCCGCGCGCGTAAGCGAGCGGCGCACTCTCAGGGCAGCATCTCAGCGGGGTCGGGAACCGTCCAGCGCAGCGCGGCGCGCAGGCTCTGCGATTCCGACAAGCGCAGCATGGCAAACACCGAGCGCAGCAGCGCCGGACCTTCATTCGGCCAGAGTTCCGCGATGGGCCGCGTCACGCCGTCTTCGCACTCGTAAAAGAAACGGTCCACCCAACGGGGCCGTTGCGCCCCTGGATTCGAGCGCACAATGTCCTTTACGGTTTCGAACCAACGCAACCCCAGCGTATCCCGGTACTGCGGCATGAACAGTATGGAACTGAGCCGCTCCCGCCGGATTTCCGCCACGAATTCGGGAAAACTAGCGGCGTGCGTCAAATTCAGGTTGGCGTTCGGTTCCAAGCCGTGCCGGTCGCCGCCCGAGATGGCCGGCAGTTGCCAGGCGTGCGCCAGTTCCAGAGCCGCGCTGTTCTCGTCCCAGGAGCGCAAGCCGTTCAACTCGACGGCGTGAATCCATTTGCCATGGCCGGAAAGCAGGGCGTCGAGCGTCTGTCGATGGGCGCGCGCACCGATATCCGCCTCGTCCCAAAGCGGATGGTTCAGCACCACCAGCAGGTCTTCGTGCGTGTGCAGCACCTCCAGCAATTCTCCCAACCGGGCGGGTTCCGGGCGCGCGGTATACTCGCGCAAATCCGCGAACATGGCGCGCGCTCGCGCGGCAGGCAGATTGTGAACGCCCAGGTGAAAAAAGGTCGGGCCGAAGGGCACGGTCCATTCGAAGGAAACCGGCGCGGCGGGCGCCAGGGGAGTCCGCCGCAGAGCTAAGCCGCCCTCGATGTCGTCGTGATCGGTGAGCGAAACGATGGGTCGTAGGCCCAGATTTCCGATTTGCCGGGCTTCC
>Ga0181526_10001268_pt1 | contig 24437 bp, 23 predicted proteins | sample PEATcosm2014_Bin_35_FD_119750 | JGI IMG/M metagenome (GOLD analysis project Ga0181526, IMG submission 119750) | Peatland microbial communities from MTU Mesocosm Facility, Houghton, MI, USA - PEATcosm2014_Bin06_30_metaG | ecosystem: Environmental > Terrestrial > Soil > Wetlands > Peat | place...
ACGGCGAGTTGTTGGCGAAGGGCGAGGTTTTCGAGCATCAGACTGCGGCGCGTCCGCAACCCGCGAAGCACGGCTCCGAGCCAGAGCCGAAACAGGTCAAACATGGCAACCAAGTTATAGCAGACCGACTTTGCCGACTGCCCTGCGAAGTTGTTGATTTCACAGCCGGACAGGATTGTGACGAGGCACAGATGACGGAAAGGTTGTCGCAAGGAGAGAACCGTTCTTATGCGTAAGAAATCGGCAGGCACGGCAACGGTTAGCGGCTATGCCCGAATGTGCATTCGTGCAGTATCTGCCCCCTACGACGAAGTTGCCGAGACGCGCACTTCGAGCGAACATCGAGCTGACGATATTCGCTCCGTGAGGTACGAGAAAGTTGTGAAACCAGCACGAGTGGCAATTTACACCCGCGTTTCCACTGATGACCAATCCACTAAAACTCAAGAACATGATCACGCGAGTGGGAGACATTCTTATCTGCGTTAGAAACGGAAGCCGCGCCCTGATTGGGAAATGCGCAATGATTGACGGACGAGGCGCTGGGCAGACTTTCGGTGCGTTCATGTCTATCTACCGCACCAAGTATTCACAGTTCATCTTTCATGCATTTCAGTCGCACGATATTCAGCGGCAGATTCGCGAAAATGTCGGTGCCACAATCAACCAGATCACTAACAAGGACATGAAAGCATTTCGGTTAAAGTTGCCACCGGAGCGCGAACAAACCGCCATCGCCGTCGTCCTCTCCGACATGGACGCCGAGATCGCCGCGCTGGAAGCCCGCCGCGACAAGACCCATGAGCTCAAACAAGGGATGATGCAAGAACTGCTCACCGGTAAGACAAGACTTATATGAGCAAAAGCAACATTGGACAACGAAGCGGTGCGGTTGGCGATTATCGGCAAACTCGGTTGGATCAAACGGCAGCAGGCCAAGTTTGAACGGCAGCCGCGCGAATCGCCGCCTTCCACGCCTGCGCCTTTATCAAACGCATACTTTGTTAACAGTGGCTAGCCCTAGCTTATTTCGACTATCCCCTGCGATGAAGTGGAATTACCGTGCAAATGAAAACCTGGACTTATTCCCTTTAGCCCGGTACAGCGCCTTATCCGCACTTTTGACCAACGTATCCGAAGTGGTGCCGTCTTTCGGGAAAATCGAGATTCCAATAGTTACGTTGATACATAGGCTGATGCTGAGGCCACGTACATTGACGTCACATGGCGCTTGAATCGCCGTGATAATCTTTTCCGCGATCGGCATGATATCTTGTTCGTTTCGGGCCTCCATTAGCAGGCACAAGAATTCGTCGCCGCCATAGCGGCTGATTGTGTCGTCGCCGCGAATATTTTCCATGAGCCGCTCCGCAATCGTCTGCAGGACGCTGTCGCCTATGTCGTGTCCATACGAATCGTTAATGTTTTTGAAATCATCCAGATCCAAGAACATCACTGCCAAAGCCCAACCACGCCGTTTTGCCTGTGCCAATCCATGTTTCAGTCGATCCTCGAATAGCGCGCGGTTCGGCAGGCCAGTCAAAGGATCATGGAAGGCAGCATGGCGAGCCTCTTTTTCCTCTTCTTTGGCCGCGGCCAATTGATGTTCCAGCATGTGCCGCTCCGTGACCTCATCCTCTAATCCCCGATTCACGACCGACAGCTTTTCGGACGCTTCTTGCACTTTGTTTTCAACGGCCTCGTTTTTTTCGAGGGCATTTTCAACCCCGGGCAGCGAGTCCCGATCCACGAGCTCTTGCGTGAGAGCCAGATTGACCGACGACAGTTCCTCGGCGCATTCGTCCACCAAGTCCTTGACGTGCTCGCTTTGCCCCAGCACTTTAGTCAGGGACTTGGGTAGATTCGTGCCCTTTGGCAACTCCGCGGTCGGATCGATGGTCATGTACCTGTAATCCTGAATTCGCTTTTTGGCGTTCGGTACCTGAGAGTATACCCGGAATCTCCTTTTTGATCTCGACAACGGCACCATAGTACACCCGTCTCGCCCGTTCGCGACATCGTGAAACGATTTGCCATCGGGAGCACTCCCGACGGTCTGCCATACACGCCAGCACAGTGCAAAATTGCCCCATTTGTGGCCTGCTTTTGCAACACCTCTCCTTACCCCAACCAGCTTATCGACGGATTCCGCTGCTGACTCGACCACGATCCACCTATCCCGTCGGTATCGGTAGCAGCGCGATCCGGCCCAGCATGCTCTGAACCGCCGCCGCGTCAGATTTCCTTCCGCAAGCAAAAGCCAGTAGTAGCGAGCATGTCTCACCAGCCGTCCTCCCGTCTTCACCAGTCGTTGCTGTAAAGCTCACTGGTGAGCAGTTGCGGAATCTCTGTCTCAATGCTGGCCCCAAGAGGTTACTCGGGTTGTAAGCCCACACATTCAGCCCACCATTAGCAGCACATAGACACCCTGGGTTTTCATCAAAAACTTGCCCGATACAAAACCTTACTCGGCCGGCATCTCACGCATGACATTGTCCGGGCATCTCATCGATACTCCGTGACGAGCCGCCTCCGATCGCAGCGCACGCACTCCCGTGATCCGCAAACCGGACTCGGCACGCTATGCACCAACTCTCTGGCCGCTCGATGGGTGCCGGTGGGTTAACGCGAACGAAACCGGCCCCTGGCGCGGTGCGCGGCGGGCGCGGTGGTGGGGGTGATCGAGGTGTGGTCTCTTCGATCAAGAGTAGAATCCGGGTGGGGATGTGCATCATGCAAAACGAGAAGTATGTAAACCCGTTCGAAGAGGTACACAAGAAAACCAAGGCTTTTAAAGACCACGCTCGCGAAACGACTAAGAAGGATGAGGAACTTCGCGAAAAACAAGCGGTGCGGGATGCAGAGGAGTCCCGAGACAAAATTGAAAAGCTTAACTAGCTGCCAAAACGCCTCTTACTCGAACAGAGCCACGGAGCGGGTGCGGTGGCACGGGGGCGGTGCCGGTCACGGGAGTTGGTGGGCGGTGAGCGATAGACCTGATTGACGTTCTCGCGTTTGCATTTCGCCCTGACCTATTCTGGGCGACCGATAGGGCATGTTGAACTACTGGTGAGGCTGTGGCGGCTCGCTGGTCGCCGGGGCCGTCAGATGCGCATTATTCGACGGCCGCTGCGGGGGAGCCGGCTGCGTAGAACTTGATTGCGGCCCGGAGTCGCTGCCCTGAGTTCCGGCGGTGGCGCCCATCTCGCCGGCCGGCCGGTTCGCCATAGCGAGTTGGTCCACGTTGTTTTTCAGCAGACTGATATCAATCCGATCGCCGTGAGCCGGATTAGCATTGCTGCTTTCCGTTCCTGGCAGCTTTGCATTACCCAGTCCCATCGTGAAGATGCGATAAACCGGGACGTTGTTCTTCTCGACCAGATAGCGCAACACCCGATTCGCCATCGCCTGCGAGCTTTCGATGCCTGCCTGTCCGGGTTGAAATGAGAAGCCCTGCACTTCGATGATGTAGCCCTTCTGGTCTTTGAGGTTCCAGGCAATGACGTCAAGGGCCTGCTTTGCCCTGAGTCCTTCCGACCGTCCGAATGCTAAGAACTGCACGAGCCCTAACTCAAAAACTTGGGAATCGGGTCTTTCGACCGCTTTTCATGTACTTTCAGTGCCGTCCGTGCTCTGTAAGTCTTTGCGTTTACGTTTTCAGGTCAATTCGCCGACTTCCTTTCCGGGCGGAGAGTCGAGTCGCGAACTCTCCAGTGCAGGTTGGCGCGCAGACCCGTACTCGGCGTTTGGCGTTCAGAGAAATTTTGGGGATTTGCGCCGGAAAGACCGCTGAGTTTTTTTCTCTGCTACAGGTTCGCGCCGCGATAGTGCGAGGAATGCGGCCAAATGCGATGTTTTTGGCGCTGCGACTAGTAGTTCTCTGAGATTAAAGACTTGCTGGCGGAGAAAGGTGAATTCGAACAGCTGATATAGGTCATTCTCTGCCAACAAGTTACGTGTTTGCGTGGGTTTACCGGTCAGCCTGTTTCCCATCTAGCCGGGGAGTCACGAGCGAACCAGCAGTGAATTGGCTGGCCTACCAGAGAGTCACGTGCGAACTATATTCTCTCGGGTATGCGTCCTTCGAGAGGGATCCATACAGGCTTTTCAAAACACCAATATCTTTCGCCTTCTCCCACCCTGCGTCGCGGAATGCACCTAACTTGAGCTCCGCGATTCAGGGTTGTTATAACGCTCGGAGCTCACAGCGAATACTTCCCACAAGAAAACTTGAACGAAGCCGTACGACATTCAGAAGATCTGGTGGCATTCCCACCACTGGAATTAAGGACTCTTGCTTTCGTCGCCTTCAGTTGCTTTACAGCGCAGCCTGGCTGGCTAGCTTCTTCACTCGCAGCCGGATCTTCTCGAATTCATACGTCCCCAGGCCTCGCTTCGCCGCCATTTGCAGATAAGGCAGCGATGAGACATCGAGGTTCCAGAACGCCTTGGCCACATAGGCATCAAGTGCAACTGGATTGGTCCCGGCGACCAGCGATTTCTTGAGCACAACGTCTTCCAGGTTGCCGCCTGTCGGTCCATTGCGAATGAGCACGCGGTAGCAGTCGATGATTGTCAGGGTAGGACGAATGAAGTCGGCGAGATCGACAAGGCTCTCGTGGATCTTCTGGTGTAACTGATGGCGCGGGCCACCGAGGATGCCGTACCAGTTTTTCATCCCTAACGTCGTGCCAGTGAGGCTGTGATGCTTGGCGATGGGAATATTGATGATTTTGTCGGCGTTCAGAAATGGTCCGAAGACCTGCCAGTTGCGGAGCACTTCACCTTGAAGGTCGATATCCTGAAAGCTGGCGGGATCGGGCAGTATGACCTCCGCGCCTTGGTGCTGCACCGCAGCCGCAATGCCCGATCGCTGGAAGCAGCGGCGCGGATCGTTACAACTTACATCCGTAACGATGACGCGCTTCGCGCCGGCATTCCAACATTGACGCACGACCTCGGCGACCACCGCGGGATTGGTGTTGGCTGCCTGCTCGGGCGTCCGGTCCCAACCGATGTTCGGCTTCACCACGACAATGTCTCCGCGCGCGATGAAGCGCCGCATGCCGCCCAGTTCCTCGATTGCCTGGCGAGCCAATTGCTGAGGATCGTCACCTTGCAGGATCGCCATCTCGGGAAGGTTTGAATCCGCGGCGACGGTGTGACTGCGTTTGACGTTCGTCGCCAGCGCGGACTGTGGCCGCGAACTGCGCTCGCCGAGCCAGAATCCCAAGCCCGCGATGCCCAATCCAGTCCCCGCCAGGCGCAACAGCCTGATCAGCGCCTGCCGGCGGTCCAGTGTGTCAGTCTCCGACGGCATGTTGGTGACCTCGTCTTTGCTTTTGGAAGACGACTGAATTCTAATTCCGCTCAGGTGGCAACGCCTGTGCAGTCCGTCACAGCTCCGCGTGCCGAGCGCCCGCCGCGCGCGATCAGGGGTGCTGTCGCCCTCATCGGATTCAGCGCGGTTATCGGGCAGATCGTTCTCATGCGAGAGCTGATCGTCGTCTTCAGCGGCAACGAAATGTCGCTGGGAATCATGCTGGCCACCTGGCTGTTCTGGACTGCCGTCGGCAGCTATGTGAGCAGCCGCTTCAAGCTGGGCGAGAACCAGGCTCGCAAAGCTGTTGCGACGCTCGAATGTCTCCTCGGCCTCAGCCTTCTGCCAACCATCTGGTTGCTGCGCGCCTCGCGAGCTGTATTTCAGACCGTGCCAGGCGAGTTGGTTGGACCGGTGGCGATGATATTCACGGCGCTGGTGTGCCTGAGTGTCTTCTGCGTGCTTTCCGGATCTTTGTTCGTGGTGGCGACGCGAATGTATGCGCAAGCGTGTGGAGTTTCCGCACGTGCGGCCACCAGCTCGGCGTATCTGCTGGAGGCTGCTGGCTCCGGCGTTGGCGGCATTTTGGCCAGCGTGGTGCTGCTCCGCTTCTGCAACTCCTTCCAGATTGCAACTGTCGTCTTGCTGCTGAACTTGTGTATGGCAGTAATTCTGTTGTTGCCGATGCGCCGCATGCAGGTGATATCGACCGGGCTGGCGATCGCTGTCCTCGCAGGCTTTCTTCTGGTTTCCGTTACACCGTGGCTGGAGGAGTCATCGCAGAGGCGCTTGTGGCGCGGGTTTCATCTGCTGGTATCGCGCGACTCGATTTACGGCAAGCTGGCTGTCACAGAAACTGGCGATATCCGAAGCATCTACGACAACGGTATGGTGCTGGCCAGCGCGCCCGACGAGAGCGCTGCGGAAGAGGCAGTCCACTACGCGCTGTTGGAGCACCCTGCGCCGCGGCATGTCCTGCTCATCGGCGGCGGGGTAAATGGCAGCATCGCGCAGGCGCTCAAGCATCCCACGATCGAGCGCATCGACTACGTTGAGCTCGACGCGGCGCTGGTCTCCATCGCGCGCCAATTTTTTCCGGAGCAGTCTGCTGCGTTCTCTGATCCTCGCGTACACGTTCACTATGCGGATGGACGGCGATATCTGAAGACAACTGGTGACAAATTTGACGTGATCGTTCTCAACCTGCCCGATCCGCAAACCGCGCAGTTGAATCGCTTCTACACCCGTGAGTTCTTCGCGTCGGCGCGCGACCATCTGGCTCCGGGCGGAGTGGTGGCGCTGCAACTCCGCTCCTCAGAGGACTACATCAGCCCCGATCTGGCGGCATTTCTGCGCTGCATTCAGCACACGCTGCGGGAGGAGTTTCCGCAGGTCGCAATCATTCCCGGCGAAACGATTCACTTCTTCGCCGCGATGCTGCCGGGCGTTTTGACGGAAAATCCGCAGACCCTGATTTCCCGGTTGCAGGCCCGGCATGTGGAGACGCGCTACGTTCGCGAATATTTCCTGCCCTTTCGCATGATGCCGGACCGCATGGCTCAGGTGCACGAGCAATTGCAGCCATTGCCCGAGACGCCAATAAATCGGGACTTCGCCCCCATCGCCTACTACTTCAGCGTAGAACTGTGGAGCGCGCAGTTTCATTCCGCATACGCGCGCTGGTTTCAGGTCGCGGCACAGCTCAGTTTTGGCAGCATAGTTGTTTGGAGCTGTGTCCTGCTGATGCTGATGGCAATTGCGCTGGCATATCGGCCGGCCTACGAAAAACGGGCTCGCGCTGCCGCGGCCGTCTGCGTGACTGCGGCGGGATTCACGCTGATGGCGCAGCAGATTTTTCTGCTGCTGTTATTTCAGTCGGTGTATGGCTACGTTTATCACCAGCTCGCCATCCTCATCGCCATGTTTATGACTGGAATTGCTGTGGGAAGTTGGCTGGCCATTCATCATCTAGCCTCCCGCGTTGATGTCGGGCTCATGGGAACGGCTGCTTCGGTTCAGTTCCTTCTAGCCGTTTCCGTACCGCTGTTGATGCTGCTGATTTCCTTGCTCGCGCAGACTTCCGGCGGGAGTTCAACTTTGCTGGCAGCTCAGCTTGTCTTCCCGTTGTTGGCGCTTCTCAGCGGAATGCTCGGCGGATATCAATTTCCCATCGCGACCGAGATCTATCTTCTTAGCGACGGCAGCGCGGAGCGGGGATTGGGCACGCTGTATGCCCTCGATCTGCTGGGTGGGTGTGCGGGCGCTCTGCTGTTTAGCGGATATCTTATCCCGGTGTTCGGCTTCTGGAAGACCGCCTGGTTCAGTGCGGCGGTAAACCTGGCACCGGCTGTCCTGGCCGCAAAGCTAAGCCGGGAGCGGTCGCCGGCGCAGCCGTAGTCGCCTTGGCCTCGCTAAAAACAACTGCTGTGAACGCGAATATGTCAGTGTTGTCGTCCTTCCAGCAGTTGGTTTGCATGCCGGCCTTGGCGCATGTTTGCTCGAGAAATTTCTGCCGGTCCCATCCTTCTTCGGTGGGCACTTGAGGAAGCAACAGGCCTTCGTAATCCCCATTCTTCATGAGCAAGCCGTCCTGCCCGACCTTGATCCGCCGCACATCGGTTACACGCCGCAGCGGCGAGAGCACCGAGATTTCGTACTCCAACATGCCCAACTCCGAGGCGGCAACCGGCCGGAAGCGGGAGTCGCGCAGGGCCGCCAGTGTCGCCGCGTCGTGCACGGTCATGTTTAGCGGCTTACTGGCCGAGGTGTAGCCGATGCAGCCGCGCAATTGCCCATGCTCGGTCAAGGTCACAAACGCGCCGCGCTCCTGGTTAAGCTTGCTGCTGGAGCTGGCCGCAACTTCGTAAGCCTTTCCCGTGCGCACTGCTTGTTCGACCGACTTGCGTGCCAGAGTGAGCAGTTCGTCCTTGTCGTGGGCGCTCAACGAGAACGGCTGCTCCGCACTGCGCTGGTTCTGGGTCTTCAACAGCAGCACAGCGCTGTATCCCACAACCCGCGAGTGGTCGCCAGTGGTGTCGCCCGAGTTGGCATATTTCAGCAGCTGAGCCTGGTTCGCTCCCATGCGTTCGGCAGCGATCATCGCCGCCACGATGGGCGCTCCTCCGCAAGCCTCCCACACGCGCATCGCAAAATTGCGAGACATACTGAGGTAGTCCCAATCCTGAAGCGCGGCGAGCGTTTTATGGTCGATCGCAACGGCCTCGTCGTAAGGGTGGTAGTGTGACAAATCGGAGCTGGCAAGGATGAGGGTGTCGCTACCGTGGATAATCTTGGCCAGCGCCACTCCCAGAGCGCGGCTGCTCTCGTAGCTCTGATCGCCCATGACGATGGGCACCAGTTGGAAATCCCCCAGCACGCGCTGCAACCACGGCAACTCAACTTCAATCGCGTGCTCCGCTCCCTGCGATGTTGGCGTGTGGCCGCGGCTGGAGAGCTTGATGCTCGGATCCATGTTCGCCAACTGCTTCGCGAATGTCTTGTCCACGACAACATTGCCGAGCGGCGTCGCGTATGCATCGCCGTCAAACACCGAGGTGAAGTCGAAAGCTTCGTAATGCGACGGCGCGATCACCACTACACGCGAATATTTACGGCCTTTCAGCGCTGCATAGGTGTACGCAGCGACGGGGCCGGAGTATGGATAACCGGCATGTGGAGCAACGACGGCCAGAATGGGGTCGGTGATTTTCGGCGTCGTGGCGCGCGCCAGCAGGTCGTCGATCATCGTCGTGAGCTCTTTGCTATCGGCAGGATAGAAAGCGCCAGCAACTCCGGCCTGTCTTACGTTTTCAGGACTGGAGGCGCGGGAACATTGCGGCACGATGACGGCCAGGGCCGCGAGCGACGCGACTGCTAGCCAAGCTAGTGGGAATCGAGATTTCATAACGAACCTCCCTCAAGCGTGCCATATGCCGGGAATCGGCTGCTTGCAGAATGGACAACTGTTTTTTTGAATCAACATCTGGCTGATCGTCAATCCCATGCGTTCGACCAGCAGCTTGCGGCACTTCGGGCAGTATGTGTTTTCTGCCGGATGCCCTGGAACGTTGCCGATATAAACGTAGTGCAGTCCCTCGGCATCGGCAATCGCCTTGGCGCGCTCCAGCGTAGGGACCGGCGTTGGCGGCAGGTTCTTCAGAAGATATTCGGGATGAAATCGCGTGAAGTGCACCGGTACATCGACGCCCATGTCTGTCTTGATCCAGCGTGCCAGCCCACCAAATTCAGAGTCACTGTCGTTGAGTGTTGGCACGACCAGATAGACAATCTCCGTCCACTTGCCCATCTTCCGCAGCGTGACCAGGGAATCCAGCACCGGCTTCAATTCGCCGCAAACTACGTCGCGATAGTACGACTCGGAAAACGACTTCAGATCGATCTTGACGGCGTCCATCTTGCCGTACGCCGCCTGCAGAGACTTCTGTTGCATGTAGCCGTTGGATACCACCACGCTGCGTACGCCGGCGGCGTGGCCGGCATCAGCGGTGTCCATGAGGAACTCGCTGAAGATGACCGGCTCACTGTACGTGTAGGCAATCGTCGGACAGCGATATTGCTTCGCCAGTTCAGCGACCGTCTTCGGGGGCGCGTAGTCGGCGCGAACCTGCTCCGGGCGCACCTGCGAGATGTCCCAGTTCTGGCAGAACTTGCAGTTTACGTTGCAGCCAGCGGTGGCCAGCGAAAACGCCAGCGTGCCCGGCAGGTAGTGAAACAACGGTTTCTTCTCGATGGGATCGATGTGCGCGGTGCACACCCGCGAATGCACCAGGCTGTAATATGTTCCTCCGCGGTTCTCCCGCACGCCACAGTACCCGCGCTCGCGATCGCCAACGGTGCATTCGCGCGGGCACAGCTTGCATTTGATCTTCTTGGTTTGCAGTTTCTCGTAGAACCTGGCCTCGACGACGAATTGCGAGTCGCTTTGGGCGGGCGCGCCGGAGAACGGCAGGATTGCAGTAAGCGGCCGGGCAAATGCATCGATGCTGCATACCGCTCCCGCCATCGCCGCGCACTTCATGAAGCAGCGGCGGTCAAGGATTGAGCCAAACTCGGAGCTGCGGACGGGTCCGTTGACCGGGCTCACGTCCGGGAACTTCATGTCGGCCAGCGCATTGGTCTCGCCTGCCATGTACAACCTCATTCACAGACCGACTTAGACTTCGACGACCACCATCCTCTTCGGATCATTAGTTCCCAGCCGATGCTGTGCATCGGCAGCCGTCGCGATATAGAGTGGCGCTCTCTTTTCCGCTTCCAGCGTCTTCAATCCCTTCTCGGCGCGTTTGCGCTCGATCATCTGCCAGCCGACGTAATCGAGCGCCACCGGATCGCGCGCGACAATCAGCGCATCGTTTTTCCAACTGTACTGCGGTTTGTAGCCCGGCCCGCCTTCATACGAACCCGTGGTCGCATCGCAGATCGTCAGCCGCATCTTGGTCCGAACGTCGGACAGCATGTTGACGTCAGCAATGTACGGATTGCAGCCGTTGGGATGGTATTTGTTCGGGTTGTGAATCACGCCGTACATGTTCTTCAGCGCCATGCTCACACCCGCGCCGTCGTGGTCCTTCAGTACCGGCAGGTTGATCAGGACATCGCAATTGCGGGTCAGGATCTTCGACAACCGGCTGCCGACACTGCCGTACGTCACCAAGTCGTCCTCGTAGCCGGCCTGATCGGTGCCGAAGCACTGAATGCGCTTGCCCTCGGTGGAAATATGAAACCCGGAGCGCTCCAGCTCTTCCGTGTCGCGGTCAAAGATGACAATGTCTCGCGCCTTGATCCCGGTCTCCTGCAAGCGCTCGCAGATCGCTTCAACGAGTTGCAAGTTGCTGGAGAACGCGCGTCCTCCAAGGGCGTTGACCTTCAATCCCACGCGCTCGCCGGGACGCACCAGTTTCTTCCACGGCTCGGCCGGCTGGTCGACGCCAAAGAGCGTCTGCATGGCCTGGTCGAGCAATTTCAGGACGCGCTGGGAATCTACGGTGGTTCCCGCGCCACGCAACATCGAATCGCGCGCGATCACTACCTTCGATTTCGCGAGCGATGATGTTTGCCCGGCCGCGTCGAGGAGTTGCATCCTGCCGCTCATGCTGAGCACAGCAGCGCCAGCGACACAGTCCTTCAGGAAATCGCGCCGCGTCGTTTCTACGGGTTTTTTCATAGGCGACTCTGTGACGAATAGCTGCCGAGGCAATTTACTTCAGCTTACTCATACTCCAATCCGCTGGGCCTCTGCAGTGACCAACCGCACTCAACGCGGCCCCTTACTGACCAAGGCGTGGCTCAATGCCTTGTCCCAGGGCAAGGAGTTCTTGCGCGATATCCGGCGATTCTTGATAGGCAACGATTCGCACCAGATAACGTCCCTTGCGGAAGACCAGGCTCTGGCTGAAAAGGCGCGCGGCGTCGCCCACTCGAACAGACTTCGCATCGCCGGCGGGCTCCGAGGTGAAGATCTGCGTGGCGCCATCGGCATTAGACATCGCGTAAATGTCAACGACTGCCTCGGTCGCGCTCTGAAATTTGTAGTCGGCGGTTGACACCCGCTGCACGCCGGCCTTCAGGTATTTCTCGGCTTCGCCGTCGATGTACTTCCACAAATCCGCAGCCTCAAAAGTGCGGACATTAGATGTTCGGGTCCAGCCCGCGACATCATTTGATGCGGGAAACGCAGCAGCCGGGTCCTGCTGTTGCCGACTGCACGCTCCGCCAGCGAGGAGGGCCACGCAAAACGCGACCGCGAGTATCGAGCGAACTGTTGAGCGTCCGCCGGTCATCTTGCCTGCTCCTTGCTTCGATTCAGCAGGAACTGGTTGGTCCGGGAGCGGCTCTCGCCGATGCTGGTCACGTAAATCGCCGGATGGTCCTGCACCGGGCAGGCGTACTCACAGGCACCGCAGCCCACACAACGGCTGGGATCAAGGTACGGTTGCTTGACCAGCTTGAGGCCGCCGTCAGCGGTGACGACCTGCGCGGGCTGCAGGTAGATGGCTTTGGGCGAGGTCGGGCACCACTCCTCGCAGACGATGCACTCCGTGGCCATGGCCCACGGCAGGCAGCGTCCGCGATCGTAAAAGGCCGTACCAATGTGGATTGGTTTGCCGGAATGTGTAGTTTCCGACTCAGCCCATCCTTTCTCCTTCGACGTGATCTCCCAGATTGCTCCGGTGGGACAGACTTGGGAGCACAGCACGCAACTGTTCTCGCAGTAGCCGATCCGCGGCACCAGAATTGGCGTCCACAGACCTTCCAGCCCAGCCTCGTTCAACGTAGGTTGAAGCGCGTTGTTCGGGCAGACCTTCATGCACTCGCTGCAGCGGATGCAGCGCGACAGAAAGTAGTCTTCGTCGAGCGCTCCCGGAGGACGCAGCAAGCGTTCGTTGCGCTGTACGGCGAACCCGGACGTGCTGCGCAGCAGGGGAACAATCGCAACTCCTGCCAACAAGCCAGTAAGTACCTTGCGACGTGGCAGGCTCGCACCGAGCGATTCTTGCGCCGCGAAAAACTTGAATTGCAGGCCGCCCTCAGGACAATCGGCAACGCAATTCAGGCAGAGATGACACTCCGTCTGCCGCCAAGGGACTCCGCCGATCGGATCGTCCCCGCCCTGGCAATGCAGCAGGCAGCGGTCGCAGTCCTTGCAGTGCTCCGCATTCTTCACCAGTCCGAGCACCGACCAGCGCGAAACCATTCCCAGCAGCGCACCGAGCGGACAGAGCGCACGGCACCAAAACCGCGTGATACGAAAATTCAGCGCCACCAGGAAAATGAAGATGAGCCCGAGCCAGATTGTCTGCTGGAAGTACATCTGCTTGAAGGTCAGCAGCCAGCTTCCAACAGCGAAGTGCAAGATGCCGCCGACGGTCTGCACAGGTGCGAAGCTGCTGTGCTCCATCGCATGCAACATAGCGCTGAGCGCATAATTCGTCGCTGGCAAAATCGAGAGCGCCAGAGAGCGCACAAGCAGCGCGATAGGATCGAGCCAGCCGATGATTCCTGCGCCCAGCAGCGCCGCCACCAGACCGGCAATCAGGAGGTAATACTTCGTCGTCTGCCAGCGTTTGTACCGGTTGGACTCGATCAGTCGCTTGCCGCGTTTGCGCTCCGATTTCAGGCTGCCGAAGAAGTGATGGACGGAGCCAAGCGGACAGATCCAGCCGCAAAAGAAGCGGCCGAGAAAGAGCGCAGGAATCAGCAATACGAGGCACCAGATCAATCCGTGGTACAACGCGCGGCTGGAGAGAGCGTTCTCCAATGCCACCAGCGGATCGATCTGAAAGAACAGGCGCACCGGATAAGGAATGCGGACATCTGACTCAGTCGCGCGGAGTGATCCGCGAAACTCCGTCTTCAGCAGAAGAAAGAGAAACAGCAGAAAGAAAACGATCTGCGAGGCCCGGCGCAACGTTGTCAGTTTAGGAAAACGCATTCTGTTGCTCCCGGCAAACCGCGAGCAATAACGAACCTGCCGCGCTTTTATTGCCGAGGGGCCTGCTGATGTCGTGCCACAGTGCCCCATAGGATTTTCTTCCGGGAGTGTGGTCTTTTTCTGTGAGCGCCATCACGCACTTCGGCCCAAGGGTACGCCATGGCGCAGGATGGAATGCTCCCAGGAATTTTCGCTCGAGTGACCCAGGGCGCCAAAACGCCATGGGTTTCTGTTGTCGTGCTGGCAACCGGCTGGGCGCTCTGCCTGGGCCTGGGCTTCGAGCGTCTGATCACGCTCGATATTCTTATCTATGGGGCAAGCTTGTTACTGGAGTTTGTGGCGCTGGTGGTGCTGCGCTTCACCGATCTGCCCCGGCCCTTCAAAGTTCCGGGTGGCATATTCGGGGTGGTCATGACCGGCACACTTCCCATGGCGCTCTGTCTTTCGCCATCGTGCACAGCAATCGCGAACAGATTCTTGCCATGAACAGCTTTGTCTTCGGTGCATTGATGATCCTGGCGGGCTTTGTTGCGTACTGGTTTGATAAGTTGTTCGCGAAACGTCTGCGCTAAGGCCGAAACATCGGGAATTCGGCGGAGCGCCAGAAAGAGAACTGGAGACTTGCTGCATCACTGGCCGGATCTCGCGGTTAATAAGTGAAATAAAGTCGCTGGGTTGGCGACTTCCTTGTCAAGCCGCCATGTGGCTGGCAGAAAGGCATGGGAGATTGAGGGGGAAATTCCGCGCATTCGCGCACCATTCGCTATCAGATCGCATTCCGTTCGCCTCGGATGAGGCGCAGACCTGTACTCCGATTTTCGCGTTCAGAGAAATTTGATGGATTTATCCTCTAGTAAACTTGTAGAGAGTTTCTCTGGTACAGGTCGACGCTTGAATATCGATAAAAACTGCGCCAATTGCGAATAAATCGAGGCTTTGGTAGTTACTTCTCTGATAACAATGACTTGCTGGCGGAGAAAGGTGAATTCGAACAGCTGATACATGTCATTCTCTGCCAACAAGTTACGTATTTCTATGAGTTTGCCGGGCCGTCTGTTCCCCATCCCGCCAGGAAGTCACGAGCGAACCACCTGTGAATTGGCTGGCCTGTCGGGTAGTCACAAGCGAACCGATGTCTCCGACTCCTCGCGCCCTTTGCCACCACCGTGTCCTCATCACAATTCGGAATTGACCCAACTAAGCCCTCAAACTACTCTGACCGCAATGCGTTGGCCGGGTCAACTGCAGCTGCTCGCCTGGAGGGCAGGTAGCAGGCGAAACAAGCGGATGCAATGACACAAGCGGTGATCGTGGCATAGGTGAGCGGATCGATGGGACTCACGTTGAACAGAAGTGACGACATGAGGCGCATCACAATGAAAGCGACTACCAGCCCGCATCCGACGCCGATACTAGTCAGCAACAATCCTTGCCGGACAAACATCGCGGTCAGCGTTGCTCGTTGTGCGCCAAGTGCCATCCGGATACCGATCTCGCGAGTGCGCTGCGAGACCGAATACGAGATGACACCGTAGATTCCGACGATCCCAAGCAGCAACGCCATGGCGCCTGCAACGCAGAGCATCACCAGCGTGAAAGAAGTTCGCGCCATAGACTTTGTATAGAGTTCGCCGAGCGTCGAAACGTCCGCCAGCGGGACGTTTGGATTGATAGCCCAGACGCTGTGCTGGACTTCCTTCACAAAGGCTTCAGATCCGGCGCGCGGACTGCGGATGATGAAAGCCACTCCACGCCGCAGTTCCAGCTTTTGACCCTCAAACCCCTCCTGTATGACCGGCCAGTACACCGTGGTTGGCGCCGCCTGGTCTACGCCGTCGTCGTGCACGTCTTGCACAACTCCGATGATGTCACGCCAAGAGTCCGTGTTTGCGACGCGAATTCTTTTGCCCAGCGCGTTGCTTGGATCATGCCAATACTCGCGCGCGAAATTTTCCGAGATGATTGCGACGGGCCTTTTTCCGTATGTATCCGCCCAGGTGAGATCGCGGCCAGCAACCAGCCGCGTGCCCAGCGTCGCGAAGGATCCGGGCGAAATGTATTTAAACCGGCGTATCGGCGGGAGCTCGCCCTCGCTGTGTGCGTGATCTTCCGCGAACAGCACATCGTTCGTATCGTATCCGTCCATGGGCACGGCGCTGGAATAGCTGACCGAAGAAACGCCGGGAATCGCCTTGAGTTTGTCCACAATGTCTTGTTGCATTCGCACAACACGCTCTGCCTGCGAATCGGGGATCTGCGTTTCAGGAATATAGAACCGAAATGTCTCTACTTCATTAGGCGCGTCAAAGCCGGGAGAAACGTGAAGCAAGGCCCGGAACGTCCGAATCATGAGTCCAGAGCAGATTAGAAGGACCAGCGCGAGTGCTACCTGCACCACAACCAGCGCCTTACGCGCGCGGTGTCTCTCACGACTCTGGCTGAGTGCGCGGCCGCCCTCGCGCAGAGCGCTGTTCAAACTCGCGCCCGCATACTTGATGACGGGGATTGCGCCAATCAAAAGGCTGGCGAAGAGTGCGAGAAACAGCGTGAACAGCAACACGGGAAGATCGATGCCGATTTCGTGAAGACGGGGAAGACCTGTCGGCGCTATTGCGACCAGAATGCGGAGTGCTCCGTAGGCAAAAGCCAGACCGATCAGGCTGCCTGCCACTCCAAGGACCAGGCTCTCGAAGAGCAACTCCTTTGCGATTCGTCCCCATCCAGCGCCTAAGGCCGAGCGGATGGCGAGTTCCTGACGGCGTCCTTCAACCCGCACCAGCAGCAGATTCGCGACATTGGCGCACGCTACCAGCAGCACAAGAACAATGGAGCCCATCAACACCCACAAGACGTTGCCCACGTCGCCGACAACATCTTTCTTTAACGGGCGCAGGTTCGGTGCCATGTGCGCTTTCTCGAAGAGGCTTGCACTGAAGCCTTCGGGCGCCGGGAAATTCCTCCATACCACTGGCAGCAGACGAGCCATGTCCGCATTCGCCTGGGCCATGGTGACTCCAGGCTTCAGACGGGCAAGGGCACGTTGACTGAAGTTGCCGAGTTTGGTCTTGTTGCGGTCCCACTGGAAGGGTAGTACGAGTGCGGCATCCTGTTGATCGAGAAAATGAAATCCCTGCGGCAAAACGCCAATGATTTCTCGGGGTTTTCCGTCCACAGTGATCGTGCGTCCGATGATGGAAGGTGCGCCGCCAAACTTCTGCTGCCAATATTCATAGGAAAGTAATACGGTTTCTGGCGTGCCGGGCGAATCATCCTGGCGCGTGAACAGACGTCCCAGCGTGGGAGTCACTCCCAGAATTGGCAAGGTGCCATCGGTGACATCGAGCCCACGCACGTGCTCTGGGTCTCCAATGCCCGTCACGCTCAGCGAATCCCCATCATAGGCGCCAATGTCCTGCAGCGTGGTGCTCTGCTCGCGATCGATAAAGTAAACGGAGGGCGACATATTGAGATCCTTGATCCCGATGCCGGGCGCCGTGTGCCATACTCCGATCAATTGCTCCGGATGGCGATAAGGCAAAGGCTTCAGAAGCACGCCCTCGACGACGCTGAAAATCACTGTGTTCGCTCCAATGCCGATGGCGAGCGTGAGTAGCGTGATCGCCGTAAACAGCGGCGCCCGGCTGAGCCTGCGTATAACCTGTCTCAATTGATCGCTAAACATTGCCATGCTCTAAGCCCCCGGGGCCGTCCGGATAAAGGTTTATTGCGGCTCTGCTGAACTGTGCAGCCCGCTCCTGCGGCTTTGTACGCGAGTAATGGCTAGACAGTTCCAAGATTTACGGTTTTACAAGCCGGCGAGACCGCGGTCGAGCGGGGAATCGGTGGCCTTGAAATAACACTTGCTGGATCGCTCGTATGCGGTTGTATAGAGCTGCCTCATTGAAATTAACCCGGAGTTGACGCGCTGTGTGTCGTGAAACAGGAGCTCTTCGCGAGACATTCGCGGTCGAATCGCATTCTGTTCGCCTTGAATGGGGCGCAGACCTGTACTCCGATTTTGGCGTTCGGAGAAATTTGAGGGATTTATGTTTTAGTAAACCGTCAGAGAGTTTCTCTGGTACAGGTCCCAGGCTTAGATTGCGAAAAAGGCCGCCAATTACGCATAAACCGGCGCTTTTGTAGTTACTTCTCTGATAATAATGACTTGCTGGCGGAGGACGCAGTCATGTGCGAACCGGTCTCCGCCGAAATTCCCTGCTAACAGGGAATATTACAGGGAATTTTGCGATTTTGCCGGCATAATAACGGCTCTCCGCGGCCGTAACCCTCAGTCCCGCTTGGCTTTCCGCCTTCAATGCCCAGATAGCACTCGAGTTGTAACAGGGAATTATCAAGAACGTAACAGGGAATTGAATTCCCTGTTACGGATTTCTTAGGCCCCCCCTTGTTCGGAATTCGCGAAAGTCCCCGGCGAGCTTTGCCCTTTGCGAATCACCGGGCCCAATAGGGTCTGTTCTCCGGCGGCAGTTCCTTCTTGCGATCAAGCACCGATGGCGGACTCTTCACTAGAGGGTCAAGAAGATCAGCTTGCTGAAGCGCCCATACGGTCCAAATGCCGATTGGGGTGTCGGGTCCCAGTTCCTCGCCCGACGCCTTGTTCAACTCGATAACCGCCAGGACATACTCGCGAATCTTCTTAGCCTTCGCCCAATTCTCAGCCGCCTGCTCCAAGTCCTTAACCCGGCGCTCCTCTTCGTCGATTCTGCGCCGCAATTTCTCCAGGGCGATCGCTCTCCGCTGGCGTGCCTCAGCTTCAGCGATCTGCTTCAACCGTTCCCGCCGACGCAGAACGGCAGCCTTGAAGAATGTGGCCATGATCTCTGGCACGAGTTCGTGGAGGTTGTTTTTACCCTCGTGCCAGGTCGTTCGCAGTGATCCTCCATAGAACTCAAGGGTGAGCGTCATCTTGCCTGTTGGCACATATTCAACAGGTTTGCCTCGGAATGTAATTATTCGGACGTATCGTCCTGGGCGTTGTGGCGCAGGCGATTCCAAAACCCTCCGATCTGCCGTCTCAAAGATGGAGAACGGGATGCTCTGGCCTAAGGCAACAAACGACGTCTCTGTGTCTCGATCCCGTTCAGCAACAACGATCTTGGCATCGTTACGCTCGGCTAACGCTATGATGCTGGCAAGCATCTCCAACGCCCGCTTAACGGTGTCTTTGCCGACGCGGACATTCAGGGCACCGGACTGGAATTTCGGTCGCAGTATCCTCCGATCGTCCAAACCACCCTCGCGAAGAGCCCTCCGAGTCTTCACGATCAGCGGATGACGAAGCGCTTTGGTGCTGGTAGCGAACGTAAATACTCCGTTTGCGACTGATTTGTCGATCCGGTCGAATTCGGCCTGGTCTTCTGGGTGCAATGGGGGCGGAGGCGGGGGTGCGTTGTTTGGTTTTGGTGAAGGCATGTTACGGGTGACCACGATTGGTTCCTTCAGCTTCGGCAGCGGCTTGCGAGTGACTGCGTATCCGTACTGCTTTCTTGCCCAGTAACCTCGTCCGGGTAAGGGAATACTTAACTTCCGGCAGACTTTGGCGATCCCGACATCGGACAGTCCATATTCCTTGGCAAAATGGGTGACGGGTCGACTCCAGACCTGCTCATACAATTCGTCGCGGTTCCAGGTGGTTTGGTTCATTGTGGCTCACGTCGCTCCCGCACATAACCGGAAAACAATTAGGGTAAAAAACCATGTAGGGCCCTGCAAAAGGACATGATATTGGTGCAGGGAATCAATGTTGCTCAACAGGGAATTTAAGTCGTGGCTCCTATGACGGCGCTCGCTGGCATTGGGCCGACTTGGCGTGCTCGCGACCGCGCGCGTAGACGGAATCTACGACTTCGTCAGCCGCTACTTCGCCCCAGCCAAGGGCACTCCCGAAGGTCCGTGAACATTCTCCATGACGGCATCGTCGAAATTGATATCCAATCGCCACGGGTCTTACGAAAGTGATTTCTGATTCCCACGGCGGCGGTCCAAATCGCCGACGTATATCCACCGATCCGCCAAGTAGAAATTTGTGAGCGAGCAGAAAAGGATCGCTGCGATGGCCGATAGAAGTATCGGAGCCTTGAGCCGTTGCACGCAGTAGTATGTCAGCACGGTATTTCCGAGCAACGACATGAGGCCGTTACCCGCGTGAAATCGCCCGAGCCGGATTACTCTTTGTCGTACGCTTCCGGGCGGGCGATCGCGCCAGGTGAAACCCTCGTGCCACAAGAAATTGTGCAACAACACAATCTCGACTGCCACCGCGGTAGCGGCTACAGCGGACATGTGAAAGAACTTGGTCAACAAGCCAAGTAGACACAATTGCAGCGCGGCGCCCATCAAGCCCACCAGATTGAACTTGCCGAGGCGCGCCAGCAATCGCACGGCGTTTCTCACGTCAGGTCCTCCTCCCGGTACAGCACGAAGGCGTGTCGCAGTGTGGCACTTACAGCCATGACTGCCATCCCGGCTATGGCAACCACTCCCCCAACGTCGAACAGCAGAAAGCGGTGTCCTGCGATACCGGCGTAGGGATGCACAAGGAGCACAACGTTCCCAGCAGCCAGCAGGATCCGAATCTCCGTCGGACCAAAGATGCCGTGCGACAGATGAAAGTGCCCCATCGTATAGGTTGCCAGGTAGCTCTCAATGGAGAGCACGTAGAAGCACAGCAGCATGCCGGCGGCTATCTGCCAGTGCACAAAACCAGAGCAGGCGAGTCCAGCCACCAGGGCCAGAGCGCCGAAGGTGTCGGCCATGTGGTCTACATAGAAGCCGTAGCGGGGGCGCTGCTGATCGCGGACTCTTGCGAGCGTGCCATCCAGACTGTCGCCCAGCCAGTTGAGGGCGATAAAGAAGTTCACCAGCCACAGAGCGTGAAAGTCCCGCGCTGCAAGCGCATATGCTAACCCTGCCAGTATCTGCGATACAAAGCCCAGGGCAGTTAAGTGATCTGGAGCGATGCCAGCCGGCACTCGCCGCGCCATCCAGATCAACGCCCGTTTCTCAACGCCAGCCGTCAGCGATTTGTGTACTCGCAGCGCGCTTACAAACCCACTCTGTCTTCTATCAGAGAGCATTGCGTCTCGCACATGAACCTCGCATTCTGGGCTCATCAGTTAGTTCCCCTGAGAGCGTTTGACTGGAGCGTCTTTCTTGTGGCCGTCAAGGTGAACTTCAGTGATTCCTGTGGCATCTCCTGAATGATTGGCATAATCAGCCAAGCCAAGCCAATAGGAATGTCACGCGTCAACGAAACCGCCTCGCATTCGATGAGCAGTCCATCCGACAACTCGAGGAAGCTCCAGTAGGAGTTCAGACGCCACAGGAAGCCGTCGTCGTCACCCTCAGCTAGCCTGCGTTCGTGCAATGTGCCCGCGCCCTCAACCTCCCACACATGGGTACTGCGCGAGAGGCTGTAACCGCTGATGGCGCTAGTTAGGTCTGTCTGCACGTTGTACTCTGTATCGAGCACCACAGTAATCACTTTCTGCTTCCTCATTCGAATTGCGATGTTGGCAGTCCCGTCCCGGTCGGACAGAAGGCGTGAGGACTCGACCTCCGGCGCGTAGTACAAGGCTAGATGGTTGTAATCTCGCAACAGAGCCAGCATGTCTTTTGCATTTGCGCCCGGGACAAACATCTCTCCGCGCCAGTGATGCAACAGCCCGCCGCTGACTTCATGTGTGCCCCCATTTACCGGCTCAACGCGCAAAACACCTGATCGCAAATCGCGATCTGCATCGGCTCGCTCAGCCGGACCGAGATTCAGCACCGCCAGGTACGTGTCGGGGCTGGCGTGTTGTTGAGTTAATCGCTTCTCCACGGTGGCCGTGTAATCGTCAAATGCCCGTTGGGCCGGCGAGCTCAAGTGGGCCGCCGCGCTAGGTATTGCCAGGCAAAGCACGATTTCCACGATCTGTATTCGAACTCGCATCTTTCCCTCGTGGGCAGGATGCCCAACGCATGCTAAGAAAGCAATGCAATGAATCTCAAATGACGCCTCATTTGGCGATCATCGTGCATGTGGCTGTATGGGCGGGACTTAGAAGAAGTTATCACTCTGCGCTCGAAGCAGTGGCGGACCACTCGAAGCCCTGGAATGTTGACGCAGAAGCAAAGCTAAGTAGAGTGGTCCCAGCCCTAGCTCGGGCTCCCAAAGCTGGCTAAACTGAGATTTGACCGATGCCCCCTGAGACAACAGACCGCTTTTTTCGCTTTGGAGCGTTCGAAGTACATGAGGCCGTTGGCGAGCTGCGGAGAAATGGCGTCCGCCTTAAGCTCCATTCGCAGCCGTTTCAGATCCTCATAATGCTTCTGGATAGGCCAGCGGAGCTAGTGACGCGCGAGGAGATGCGACAGCGGCTCTGGGACAAAGACACGTTCGTAGACTTCGACCACGGCTTGAACACCGCAATCAACAAGCTTCGCGAGGCCCTTGGCGATCCGGCATCCCAGCCACGGTACATCGAAACGGTCTCAGGCAAAGGGTATCGCTTCTTAGCCCCCGTGACGGTGGAGACCACTGCCTCGAAAGTGTTCCAAGCGCCGATAGCCGCGACGCGCGAGGTCACATCCGCCACGATCGCAGCAGCGGCCTCACGGGTCGAACCCGCATCGCAGGTGAGCTCGCCAAATTTCGCCAGAGAGGAGGGAGTAAAGACGTCGGCACGCACGATTCTGGTAGCGCCACACGAATTGCCTGGCGCCCCTAGAAGCCGGGTGCGGACTTTGCTGCTGCTCACCCAAGCCATGTATTTGGCTTTCTATCTCGGTGCGCTGGCAAACCTGCAGGAGATCCACGACATTTTTTGGGAGTCCCGTCTGCCGTCGCCTGCAGTGCTCATGACTGTGCTAGTGATGACTGCTGTGGCACTCATCCCCGTCCGGCTGTACCTTTTCGCAGCCGTGGCATTCGATTTTCAGCAGCTGCCAGTTAAGTTCACCAGGCTCTTTCCGGTACTGTTGTGCATGGATCTCTTCTGGGCCCTGTCGCCGTTCCTCCTTGTCCATCATTTGAGCCTGGGTTTGGCTCTGGGGCTGACCGCCGCGCTCGTCTATATGCCATTTGCTCAGCGCTCGCTGATTCTGATGTACGCCCGCGGCCAAACATGAAATCGCTGTGCATCCAACACACGAGTCGATGAACGGGCCCTTTACGGTCAACCGTACGGAAACAGGTTACGTCATGCACTTTCCGGCGCGATTGTCGGAAGCAATTCCGGCCCCCCCGGGCCTAACCTTGAGGTCACACCGCAACGTAACGCGGCGCACAGACGGACGGTCATCACAAATGTGACGATTTACAGCCGCTCGACTGGAAGAACGATGGTCCCCATTTACCCCAGCCAAGGCAGGAGGTAGGAATTGCGCTGCAATCGACGAAGTGCCCGAAGTTATCGTGCTGTGGACGCGAGATTAATACTGATGTTTGTTCTTGTGACGATCCTGCTGGGCAGAGCCGAGGCCGCAATGCAATCGGATAGCACAGTCCTCACCAATCAGTCGGTAATTGAAATGGTGCAAGACAAGCTACCAGAAGAGGTCATCGTAACCAAGATTCAAACTAGCAAGACTAATTTCGACGTCTCGACCAACGGGTTGGTGGCTCTGAATAAGGCTGGTGTTCCGACGAGCGTGATCAAGGCCATGATTACATCGACGGGCAATGCCGCGTCCGGGTCGGCCGCTGCCACCGCAAAGACTGGGGATCCCAACGATCCGCTGGTCGATCACGATGCCGGCATTTACATTTACTACAAGACTAGCGGAGGGAAGCGTCAACTCGTCGAGTTAGAGCCGACGGTTTACACCCAGGGCAAGTCAGGTGGAGTATTCAAGTCAGCTATGACATACGGGATCGCCAAAGTTAAGTGGAAAGCCGTAGTCCGTGGGCCGCACGCAGCCATTGCCACAACGGATCCGGACGCCGTTTTCTATTTTTATTTCGAAGAAAAAGGCGCAGGGCTGAGCCATTCTTCGTTCAGCACCAGCACGCCGAATGAGTTCACGCTCTTGCGCTTCGACGTCAAGAAGGAAGAGAGAGAAACGATTGTAATGCAGGCTAATGTCTTCGGCTCAGAATCTGGCTCGCAGGACAATGCAACAATTCAATTTACCTTTAGCAAACTCCGTCCCGGGGTCTACAAGGTGACGCCCAATGCGCCGATGCATCCCGGCGAATACTGCTTTCTGAGCGCACAGACCGGGGGTGCTTTTGCTCCCGGAGCGGCTGCTGCGAACAAGGTATTCGATTTCGGCATCATTCCAGCCGAATAGCCGGAGACGGGAGCAGCAAGTGGGGTGCCCTTGTTTTCGACAACATCGCGAACGGTCCCTTATTAACGCTCGCGAGATCGGCAGTCGTAAATAGGCGGACGACCATTGCTCCGCTCCCCTAACGTAGTTCACCGGGGCCAGAAGTGGGATCGAAGTCGATCGAAAAGATTGGAGGAGGAAGTCGTGCACCTCAGATCTTGGTCCATAGCCGTAATGGTCACTCTAGCGTTGTTGGTGATTTCGCCGCGCTGCTTTGCCCAAACTCCGCTCGAAACGGTGAATGGCCTCAACCAGCCATGCTCTGCGATAGCATTGCCGCGCGTCCTGACCGAAGTGAACGAACGCATGCTCACGACTCTACGCGGCAAT